>Ga0209187_1000036_pt1 | contig 307071 bp, 280 predicted proteins | sample BantaG_FD_187430 | JGI IMG/M metagenome (GOLD analysis project Ga0209187, IMG submission 187430) | Marine algal microbial communities from Bantry Bay, Ireland - BantryBay_4 metaG (SPAdes) (version 2) | ecosystem: Host-associated > Algae > Red algae > Unclassified | place: Bantry Bay, Ireland...
AATGTTGCTAAGGTAATAAAAAGAAGAAGTTACGGATTCCGTTCTTTTAAAAATTATAGATTGAGACTTCTATATGCTTGTTCTTAATGCTTTTTTGGGCGCAACCCACCATTAAGCGGGTAGAATCAATCTTAGTTGTGAAAAGTCATGAAAAATTTTTTTAGAAAAATGGTCGGCGTGGCAGGATTCGAACCTGCGACCCTCTGCTCCCAAAGCAGATGCGCTAGCCAGGCTGCGCTACACGCCGAGTGTGTAAGTACTATTTATAATAGCACAAAATAATTTTGGTGCCCGGAAGAAGACTCGAACTTCCACATCAAAAGATACTAGATCCTAAATCTAGCGCGTCTACCAATTCCGCCATCCGGGCAGCTTTTTTTTTTTAGCTTAAAGTTTATTTTCTAACAACAATATTTAAAAAAAATTGGATTTAAATTCATATTTTAGTCTAATTTAGCTATATTGAAATAGCTTATGGAATTAGCTCTTTTTCAGAAAATCTTTAAGGTTTTATCCTTTGTTTCGATTATTATTTTAATAGTGGTTTTTTTTCAAATGTGCCATATTAATTCATAGATTTCAATAACATAGATACACCTTGGCCTCCGCTTACACATAAGCTGGCAATGCCATAGCCTCCTGGAAAATTTTGTAATTGGTGAGTTAAACTGACTAAAATTCTTGTTCCTGTTGCACCAATTGGGTGGCCAATTGATATTGCGCCACCAAGAGGATTAAGTATTGTCTCTGGGAATCCTAGTTCTTTTTGGCAGGCAATTGCTTGAGCGGCAAAAGCTTCATTTAATTCTAAAACTTTTATATCAGTCCAAGCTAGAGAGTTTCTTTTCATTAAATTCTTACAGCTTTGCACAGGTCCTATTCCAAAAAAATTAGGATCTAATGAGGTTGTTTCAAAATCGATTATTTCAGCTAAGCAACCTTGGTTTTTTGAGCTACTCAAATCAATCCAGGCGCTACCGTCGGCAATAGCGCTAGAATTTCCAGCTGTAATAGTGCCATTTTTATCAAATACTGGTTGCAGCTTATTTAGTTTTTCAATTGTTGAAACGGTTCTTGGGCATTCATCATCAATATTTTCAAATTCAGAGGATAAATATTCTTGCTGAATTTTATTTTCCTCAATAGCTTTTTTAAATTTTTGTTGTGAATTGTAAGCATACTCGTCTTGTTCATTTCTGCTTATTGAATATTTTTTTACTAAAAATTTTTCTACTAATGAACCCATTGTATCTTTAGCTAGTTGACAAAAAAATCCATCTTCGTACATTCCGTCTTGGAGCTTTTGATTTCCCAACTTACTTCCCCATCTAGCGTTTTTTATTAAGTATGGAGTGTTACTCATTGATTCAACGCCACCGGCAAAAACATGATTAGCATTTCCACTACAAATTTTTTCTATTCCAGCAATAACTGAGCTAATTCCAGAAGCACAAGCATGATTAATAGTCATTGCCGGAACTTTTTCAGATATACCAGCTTTTATTGCTGCTTGTCTGGCGGGATTTGGCCCGCATCCTGCTTGTCTTGCATGGCCAAGAAAAATAAAATCCGGATTATCGACCGGAGAATTATTAAAACAACTAGTTAGGGTTTTCGAAGCTAGGTCTACAGCAGACATTTTTCTAAATTGTCCTCCAAACTTTCCTATAGGAGACCTTGTTGCAGTATGAATATAGATTTTTGGGTTATTCATAATATTACAATAAACCAAATTTTTGTCTTGAGGAATAATTCTAATAAAAGCAGATCAATTATATTATATAATTGTGAGTCAATTTACCCTGCCTAGAAAATTTAATTACAAATATCCAATTATTAAAAAAGCAGAGGGGATATATTTATTCGATCAAGATAATAAAAAATATATTGATGGTTGTTCTGGGGCGTTCGTTTCAAACTTTGGGCACAATAATCAAAAATTAATCAATTCTTTTAAAGATAATTTTGATAAAGCCTTTTATGTAAATGGAAAATTTTTTCATTCCGAATTATATGAGCAATATTGTTTTGAATTAAATTCAATAATTGCCAAACCTTTTCGTCACTCTTTGCTGTCTTCTGGAAGTGACGCTATGGAAGCAGCCTTAAAGTTTGTTTTTCAATATCATCGATCAAAAAGAAACATGAACAAAAGTATAATTTTTTCTCGTTCTCCAAGTTATCATGGGAATACACTTTGGGCTTTGGCTGTCTCTGGAAGGAAGTCTTATCAAAAAGAGTTTCAGAACTTTCTTCCTTCTGGAATTGAATTTGTTAAAACCCCCTATGAAAAAGAATTTAAAGGAGATTATCAAAAAGATGGAAGTGATTATTATTTAAATGAAATAAATAAAAAAATAGAAAAATTGGGAGCTGATAATATTGCAGCGATAATTGTGGAGCCAATTTCAGGTTCTTCAATTGGTGGACAAACTCCTCCTGATGGTTATTTACCAGAATTAAGAAAAATATGTACAGAGCATGATATTTTATTACTTTTTGATGAAGTTTTAACTGGTTTTGGCAGAGTTGGAAATTATTTTGCTTTTCAAAATTATAATGTATATCCAGATCTTTTTATTGCCGGGAAAGGTTTAACAAGTGGCCTTGTTCCTTGTGGGATGCTGTCAGTTAGTGAAAATTGCTATCAAGCTGTAGCTGAATCTTGTGGTGGATTAGGTCATCAGCAAACATTTATGCAAAATTCTATGGTTGCAGCTGCAGGTTTGGCTGTTATAAAAGAATTAAAAAATCAAAACATAATCGAGGCAATAAAAGAAAATCAAGATTTTGTTCATGATTTGTTAAATAATTTGTTGATTAACTCAAAAAATATTGGTTCTTTAACTGGAATTGGAGCTTTGTGGGGCTTAGAATTATTCTCTGATCCAAAAACACTTGAGAGATTTTCAGCTACGCAAGAGTTTGCATATAAAGTACAAAAACAATGTTTAGCTAAGGGCCTTGCTATTTGGGCACAAGTTGGTGGGCTAAGTAGAGATTGTGGAGATCAATTAATTATTGCTCCACCTCTTAATACTTCAAGGGGTGAATATGAACAGATGAGTCAAATTCTTCAAGGAGTTCTTGACTCTCCATAATGAAATCAACACTCAAATACATTATTATTAATAGATGTGAAGCATAATGATCAAATATATTTAAAATTAATTCAAGAATTTTTTATTCACTTTGGTTTAGATTTTGAAAACATTCAAAACCCTAAAGTGTATTCCTTCAAACTACTAGAAGTTAAAAAAACAAATAAAGCCTTAGATTTTTTTAAAAATAATAAGCATGTTGATTTATCACATGGTGTTTTGTCTTTTTCAAAAGAAACACCAACAAATTCTTGGAAAGATAATTTAAAATCTTTAGGTGATTTTTGTTTAACATTAGTTAAAGACTTGCCTTTTGATGTGAAGTATTGGAACTGGCCAAAATCAATTGATTCAGTAGGTTTTTCAAATGATGAAATGAAGCTTAGTGAACAAATAATTGGTGAGTTATACAATGATGATTTTTTAGTGGCAGAAAAAAAACCCTTACTTTTAGATTTAGATAGAAGTAAAGGTCCATATTTAGTTTCTGAGCCAGAAGCTACAGGCATTAAGTCAATATTTGATGGCGCTTCACAAATTGGAACTTTGTCTATTGGGCATAACGAAAAATATAAAGACGGAATAGTTTTACGTTATATGGCCGAAGATTTTTCTACTCTTGGGTTAAAGGATGGTAGTACTAGTGAAACTTATTTGGCTCATAAAAATCAAATTTTAAATGAGTTTAAAAATTCTCCTCTAAAGCACGTTTATTATGTGAATTCGGGAGCAGAGGCAATTGAAGCATCCCTAAAAATACTTCAAGCAAAGAATCCAGAAAGAAGAAAGTTAATTTCTTTTGAAGGCTCATTTCATGGGCGATGTGTTTTATCTTTAGCTGCGACCTATAATCCGGTAAAGCGAGAGCCATTCGAGTTAGAAAAGGATTTAGTTACTTTTTTACCCTTTGCCGAAAATAAAAACCCCAAAGTTGAACCAAGCTTTAGTACTAATTGGGTAAAGGCTTGGAGTTGTATTGATGAAGCTAATTTTAATAAATTAATTTCTGAATTTGAAAAAATTGATACTGATCCACTGTTAGTCGGTGAAATTAAAAGTTTAAAATTATTAAGAAGTAGTTTGCAAAAAAATAAATGTTTAGCGCTTTTACTTGAACCAATGCAAGGTGAGGGTGGCGATAGATATGGGACAAAGAGATATTACAATGCAATTAGAGCAGTAACTAGAGCTTTTAATACCCCTCTAGTTATTGATGAAGTCCAAATGGGTTATGGTCTAGGTGGCGAGTTTTTATGGTTTCAGCTTTTTGATTTTATTGATAGCGATGGCAATCCTGATTTTCCAGATATAGTTACCATGGCTAAGAAGTCACAACTGGGTTGTGTTTTATCTTCAATTGAAGCCTCTAATCAGTTTGAATACATTTCTAATACTTCCTTACACAGGGGATATTTGCAAGGTCATCGATGCAGAGTAGATAATCATAACAAAATAGAAGAATTAGTTTATCGATATTTATCAGCTCTTCAAGATTCTATCGAAGACCAGGTAATTTCAAATATAAGAAATGTTGGTTATACTTTTGCTTTTGATGTCCCTAGTAAAGATTTTGCAATGTACTTGATAAAAGTACGATTTAAGAATGGATCATTGTTTTATCCTGCTGGAGAAAAAACTTTAAGATTCAGACTTTTGAACTCTATACCTGTTAAAGAGTTAAACTCATTGTTTTGGAGTATTTTTCAATGTTTGGAAGACGCAAGTGTGGAAGAAAGCTTTAAGTTTAAAATAAATAAGAATTTATTTTTTGAAAGGCTTCCAGAGATTAAAAAGTATGTGGATGAAAAACCAGCAAAGTTAGTTTTAGAGAATAGTTTTAATTTATTAAGCAGTGATCTTTCCAAGTGTTTGGAATATAAATCTTCTGATTGGTTAAATATTTTCAATCAATTATTTAAAGTTTGTCCTCAGATTATTTATTCAGCTAATAGTTTAAATGCTGATTTAAAGGTGATTAGAGAGTTGGGAATAAATAAATACATAAATGAATATAGTAAAAATATAAACTTACCACTGCTAGATTGGTATTGGAATGCATCAAGAGCTTTTGGTGCCAATGTAATACAGGCAGATTTAGAAACCTTAGAAAAAAATGGAAAAGAAATAAATTCCCTTGAGAAAAAAGCCTATGAATCTGAAAGGGTCGATGATGTTGAGACTTTTAAATCTCTTTGTAAAAACTCAAGTACTGTTTGCTTGTTAGCCTTTGATAATGTCAGCTCAGAATTAGTTGGGTTAACAATTGCAGCTCCCATAAAAGAATTTGCTAATATTTCATTAGTTAAAGATGATTTGCTTTTTAATGATCCAAATGTTTATTATTCAGCGGATCTGACAATACATCCTAAGTATCAAGGAAAAGGCTTTGGTAGATTAATGAAAATAGAACAATTGATTACTGTTTGTAAAAACAAAGGGAAAATCATTAGATCGAGAAATAAAATACCTGAAGCAAATTCAATGACTGAGCTCAATTTAAGATTAGGAGCTGTAGAAATTGATAGATCAGAAAATGACTATGGCGGGAACCATCAAGCTAGATATTTATCAATATCCTTGCCAAGTGATAGTTTAAGCAAAAGTCATTCTGAGTTAGAGTTAAAAATAGGGGCTATGAAGAACAAAGTCTCTTTAGGTAATTTTGTTTCTAGAAAATTTTGTAATAATTTATTTTTAATTAAACACTTAATCCCAGCTGATTTAAGACATGTGTTTACTTCGTCTGGGATATCAGAATCTGCTGATAAAATCGCAAAGTTACTGTTTTATCAAAACCCTCAATCAAATATTATATTAAGTCCTGACAATATTAATTTTAATTTAAACACTGCAGTTGGTAGAAGTCTTGGGGTTTCGCAAAACACTTACTTTAAATGGCCTAAGGTAAAAATAGATGATTTTGAAAAAAGCCTTGCCTCTTTAGCTAAGCAACATAAATCTAATTTACTTGGTTATTTTGATTATATTGATAATCCTTCTGATATTAATACAGTCTTTAAAAGAGTTTCTCAGGTAAAGAAATATGATTTTCCAAAAGCATTGATTATAAAATCATTTGATCAAGACTTTTGGTTAGAGTTATTATTGAAAAATCAAAGCTTTATAAATGAATTTGATTTAGTCGCCTGGCAGTCTCAACCTCAGTTATCAATTGTTGCGACTAAGATCAAATATTTTTTAAAAAAACCATTAATGATGATATCTACTTGGGAAGGCGATGAGCTTTCATTGATGAAAACAAGAGATGAAGTATTTGAATATTTTTCAAAACAATAAAGAAAGAACATTATGATTAAATTAAAAGTAAAAGGAACTCCACGAGAAAAGGGTTTAATTCATGGAGAGTCTTTAGCCGTTCAAATTAAGCAATTGTTTGAAATAAGATTTGATATTTTAAAGTCTTATTGGTCAAATAGCAAAAAAGATTTTGAAGATATATATAAAGTTATTGATACCCAGCTAAGTTTTTTACAAAAATATCCTAACTTGTTTGCTGAGTTTAACGCTATAAGTGAGTCTTCTAATCTTAGTTTAGAAAAGTTAGCAATATTAGTTAATTACACTGACTTGAGGGATTTTTCACCAGTTCAGGATGAAGGTTGTAGTATGGTTTATTATTCAAAAGATAATACTATATTATGTGGTCAAACTTGGGATATGCATGGAAGTGCATCAGACTTTGTAACGTATATTTATGATGAGACATTAGAAACGCATATTTTAACAGTTGCAGGTTGCCCTGCTCTTTGCGGAATAAATAAACATGGTCTTTCAATGTTTATAAATAATTTATCTTGTTTTCAAACTCATGATCAAGGAACAATGTGGCCAATGTTAGTTAAAGGGGTTTTAGATAATTGCTCGAATGTTGAAACAGCAAAAAACTATTTTGTAAAAAATTTACCAAGTTCTGGTCATAATTATTTAATGTGTGATCATGATTCAATAATAGATATTGAAACAACTGGTAAAAACTTTGATGTTATTTTTAATACTATCCATGCAAAAGAAGATACTTTCTTTCATACAAATCATTATATTGGGGATTTAAAAGAGTTTGAAATTAAATCAAGATTAAGTAATACAACTGGGCCAAGATTCAATGCTATTCAAAATTATTTTGTTAGTAATTTTGGCAAGATATTAAAATTTGAACAACTTAAGAAAGATATTTTTGGTGGAAAAGTATGTAATGAAATTTGTATGCCTAAAGTATTAACTGAGCCAAATAAAAGTGCTACATTATCTGGCTTTGTAATAGATTATAGTCAAAAGAATCTTTTTATTTATGATGGTGATAGATTAACTGATCATAATTCAGTCAAAATTTCTTTATAAAGGGTTTATATGAAGGTTTGTAATTTTAAAGAAGCTATATCTCAGTTTGTAAAAAATAACTCTTCTCTATATATAGATGGATTCACTCATTTAATAAGTTTTGCTGCAGGCCATGAAATTATTAGACAAGGTATTAATAACTTAACTGCCATAAGGCTTACTCCAGATTTAGTTTATGATCAAATGATAGAGGCTGGCTGTGTTTCAAAATTAGTTTTTAGCTGGGCTGGAAACCCAGGAGTTGGAAGTTTGCATTCTTTAAGAAGGAAAACTGAGTTAAAATATGGCAAGGCTAATTTGGAATTAGATGAATACACTCATTATGGAATGATCGCTAGACTTTTAGCTGGAGCCAGTGGTTTAAGTTTTTATCCACTTAAAAATTTTAGTGGAACTGATTATTTAAAAATACAAAACAATATTATGTTTATTAATTGCCCATTTACTGAAAAAAATATTCCAGTAGTACCTCCACTAAATCCTGATGTTGCTATTATTCATTGTCAAAGAGCAGATAAAAATGGAAATGCTCAAGTTTGGGGACTTTTAGGGACTCAAAAAGAACTAGCTTTTGCTGCAAAAAATGTAATAATTTCTTGCGAAGAAATTGTTGATACTTCAATAATTAAGGCTGATCCGAATAGAACATTAATTCCAGGAGCAGTAGTTTCTGCCGTGGTTGAATGCCCTTTTGCTGCTCATCCAAGCTACGCTCAGGGTTATTATGATAGAGATAATAGCTTTTACAAAAATTGGGATTTAATTTCAAGAGATAAGAAACTATTTGATGATTATTTAAATGAGTTTGTTTTAAATTGTAAAAACAGATCAGAATATAAAAAATTATTAGATAAAGATGTTGTTGCTAAATTATGTGCTGATACTCGATTGAGTGGAGAAGTAAATTATGGATTCTAATATAAGCCCAGAAACAATGATGCTAGTTAGGGCATCAAGAGAGATTGCTGACAATCAAATTGTGTTTGTTGGAATTGGTCTTCCTAATTTAGCTTGCAACTTAGCAAAAAAACTTCATGCACCAAATATTGAATTAGTATACGAAGCTGGTGTAATAGGGGCCGCTCCAGAGCGTATTCCAATTTCTATTGGAGATCCTGCACTTGTTGCTGGCTCCTTAGGTATATGTTCCCAAGCTGATATTTTTCAATATTATTTACAAGGTGGCAAAGTTGATCTTGGCTTTTTAGGCGGAGCTCAAATAGATCCATTTGGAAATATTAATTCGACCGTAATTGGAAGCTATGACCACCCAAAAGTAAGGCTTCCAGGTAGTGGTGGTGCTTGTGCAATAGCTACACATTCAAAAAAAACATTAGTTATAATGAAATTATCTTTAAAGTCATTTGTTAAAAGCTGTGACTTTATAACTTCACCGGGAGTTTTGAACGCTCAAGGGGAAAAAAGAGACAATTTTTTGGCTAATGGAATGGGTCCTGTTAAAATTATTACCGATCACTGCGTGTTTTCATGGAACAAAAAACAATACCAAGTAACAGAAATATATCCCAGTAGTAGTAAGCAGCAAATAATAGATCTAGTTGAATGGGACATCGTTTTTTCTGATGAGTTAAAAAATTGTAGTTTACCATCAAAAGAAGAAGAAAACGAGTTAAAGAATTTATATAAAAAAGCTTAGAACTATTATTGTCAAAATTTTTTGTTAATTAGTCATTGTAATGCTGTAATGTTAAGGGATTTTAAAGCTTTAAAAATAGCTAATATTTATCTATCCACATATACTTATAGATAGAAGATATTTTTAATATCTTTTGGGGGAACAATGAATTACTTACTTTTTTTACTTGTCATATTATTGTCATGTTCAGAGAATAATAAAAATTTTACAAACTTAAATAAAACATTAATTGATAGCCAAAAAATTGATAATAATATAAGCAAGAATAATTCAAAGCTAACAAGAGATACACATAGAATAGATTATGTTACTTTTTTTGATCGAGTTAATGAAGGAAAAATATTTAAATCAGAAAGTAAAGAAGGCTTAAATTTATTAAAAAAATTAGAGAAAGAAAATTTTTCTACTGTTAAAGGTATTGGCCTTAGTGCCTCTAATAATTCAAAATCTAGCGATACATTGATTCAATTTGCAGTTTCAGATTTGGGTAAGGAATTCATTTTTGGTGGAGTAGTTATAGATGTTTCTGATTCAAAGAATTATCAATTAGGTCAGTTTTTAGGAGCTAATACCTCTGTTTTTCATGGGATTTTGAATTTAATTAAGCTAGAGAATACCGAGAAATACTTTGCTGCTTTAGACGTTTGTTTTGTAGATTGTGAAAAACCAAATGCAAAAACAGAAGCAATAATTAGTATCCCTTTAGTTGGAGTTAGTTCAGGCAATAATTTTTTGACATTAGACTTGGGAGCATTAAAAGATGATCTTAATTATGTTGAGCTTTTGGATCCAACCGGTGCTGAAACAGGTTTGGTTACAAGGAAAAATAATTTAAGCGTAGAGACTGCCGATGATGAAAATATTATTTTTGATGTTACTTCTTCAATGAATATTGTTAATGAAATCGGCGCGACAGATAGTAAAATTGTTGATATTAAAAATAGATGGTTTCTAAAAAAATATAGTTCAAATAATAAATTTAAAGCCAGAAGTGTAAATAAGAATTTAGGCTATTTGTGGAACTTTGAAGGACAAGAAGAATATATTCAAAGATTTGCTACTCCAATTGAAAGTGGAAAAAAGGTACATTACTTTGTTAAGAATTTCCCTAAATTTTATTATAAATCAGTCGAAAAATCATTCAGTGATTGGAATAAGTTATTTTCAAAAATAATTGGAGAAGATTTATTTACCTTTGAATTTCTTGACATGAACAATCCAATGTTTGAAAAGGTAAGGGCTGGTGATATTCGCTATAATGTTATAGTTTACAATGACAAGAATGCTTTACCTTATGTTGGAAATGGTCCGGCAATACTTGATCAAAAAAATGGTGAAGTCTTAGCTGGTAGAATATATATTAATGGAAGTGATTTTCCAAATCCTAAATTTGTTAACATAGAAAATATAGTAAGAAAGTCATATCAATCAAATGTGAAGGATAACTTTTGGAATAGATTTGATCAATTAAAAGACGATATATTTGATGATAATAAATTCAATATTCTCAAAAATAAATTTAAATTGAATTTACTCGGATTTGGCTACACTGATTATTATCACAGAAAGAATAATAAAGTTAACAAAGTTAGTAATAAGAGTTTAACAGGTTATACTTTAGAAGCTGATTTGAGTTCAGTGCTTTCCCATGAAATTGGTCATAATATAGGGTTAACACATAATTTTATGGGTAGTCTTAAAGGAGAGGCTCATGATAAAGCTGTATTTCAACGAAATGATATTGTTCCAGGCGAAGTAATTGTTACTTCAAGTATTATGGAATACTTAGAACCATCTTTTTCATATTTGATGGAGTTAGGTGAATATGATACCCAAGCAATTCAGTATGGCTACATGGGTATCAAACCAATTCTAGAAATTCCATTTTGTAATGAATTTACTAATAATATTAAATTAGCTGGAAAAAGTGGCGCAGAATGTGATTCAACAGATGTTGGTAACGACCCATTTAGCTATTTTACAGACGCAGTTGATACTTTAGTAGATATTTATGTTGGAACAAATACAAATAGTTTAAGTAATGTTTCAGACGCATTAATTTTTAGATATATGCAAGGGCCAATAAATTCTATTATTGGATATATAAGAGATGTTGATAATGGAGTAACTGGCTGGCATAATTTTTATGGTAAGTTAAGTAGGCCTCAAAAAGATTTAGTTTCAACTGAGTATTATTTGTACAACACTCTTCACTCTTCATTTTGTGATCAAGAAAAATATCAAAAAGCAATAAATAACAAGACTCTTGAGTCTCAAAAGAATCTTGCCAAAGAAAGAATAAGAACCTTAAGAGAGGATATCTATATAGATGTTTTAACAAGGAATTTAAACTTCCCAAAAGACTTGCAAGAATGTTCTTTTGAAGAGGACTTAGATTCTTTATTAGTTGTAAATTAATTCATAACAAGTTTGATTTTTGTTTGTATATTTTTTTTCAAAATTTGTAATTGTTAAATCTGGTTTATAGATTGTTTTAATTTTGTTATCTATGTTTTTTTTATTTAGGTTTGTTTGAAGTTCTTTAATGTAAGAAAATAAATTTGATCTAAAAATTATTTTAACCTCTGAATAATTAATAAGGAAAAATAAAAATGGTTTATTGGGCCATCTTTGATTTATTCTTTTTGGTTCTGGATTTGGATATAAGACATAAATTTTTTCAAGTTTTATATTATAATTGCAACACAGATGATAAATAAATGGCTCGGCTTCTCGATTTAAGAATAAAAAATTATCCAGATTAGGTTTTTTGGTATATTTATTGTTTGTTCTTTCAAAGGCAATAAAAAACTTATTTGGATTTAATTTAGCTAGATTATAAATATTGTCTCCACTTCCGCAGCCAATTTCTATCGATAAGGGTTTTTTGAGGTCAATTTTTTTTATAAAGTCATCAAAGTTATCCGGGAGGGGTATAAGGCTTCCATTAAACTTTCTCATTTCTTTTAAAGTTACAATATAAAATAAAGACTTGAATGATACAAAATAAATGTTTATATATTAATCCGATTATGATCAGTTTTGAAATTTATAAATTACTCCATTTAACCGGTATTGTTATATTATTTTTAGCATTTGGATATGCATTCTTAATGTTGAAACAAGGGCTTGATTATAAGGTCTATGGTAAAACTTTTGCTAAAATGCATGGCATTTCTTTGTTTATTATTTTACTTGGTGGTTTTGGAGCTTTGGCAAGATTAGGAATTTCTTGGCCATGGCCAATGTGGGTCTGGGTAAAGTTTTTTGTCTGGGCGGTTTTTGGTGGTTTGCTAGTTCTTGTAAAGCGTTCAAAAATCAAGCATCCAGTTTTTCTAATTTTAGTTTTGGATTTATTTGTAGTTGCAGCAGTATTTGCAATATTTAAAATCTAATTTTCATTCTAAATATTGCAAAAATATATTATTAAATATTATTTAACTGTTAAGTCTGATTCGTTATCTTTGATAAACACTTTCAAGTCTTCAGTCTTTGCAAGTAGCCTGTCCCATTGACCTTTATATAAAGTTACAGGGAATCTTCCTAATCCATAAACTGATACAGCACCTTTTTGTGAAACTTTAAAAGAAATATCTTTTGTTGTGCTTTTAGCAGTTTTTAGTTTCGCATTTTCTGCTCTAAGTCTTTCAAGTTCTGCTTGTACGTTATTTTCTTCGCTCATTTAATCTCCTTGTTGATTTATTAAATATGATCCTAGGTTCATATCACTAAGAATTCAAATTTATTACTTTATATATAGAGTTATTTTCTACTTTAGCTATTCAATTAAGTTAAAAGATAATTATTTGGCAACAGTGCCTATAAAGGTTAAAAAGCTATTATGCCTCAAGTTGATAAAATTACCCAGCAAGAAATAAAAAGGCGCAGAACTTTTGCAATAATTTCTCATCCTGATGCGGGTAAAACCACTATAACTGACAAATTACTATTTCTTGGTGGTGCAATTCTTGAAGCCGGAGAAGTAAAAGGAAAGCAAGGCAAGAAACAGGCCACCTCTGATTGGATGAAAATGGAGCAAGAAAGAGGGGTTTCAATAACTTCTTCTGTAATGCAATTTGAATATAAAAACTTAATGATAAATTTGTTAGATACCCCCGGGCATGCTGATTTTGGTGAGGATACATATCGTACATTAGTGGCTGCAGATTCTGCGGCCATGCTTTTAGATGCTGCAAAAGGTGTTGAGGCTCAAACAAAAAAGTTATACGAAGTTTGTCGACTTAGAAAAATGCCAATGTTTACTTTTGCCAATAAAGTAGATAGAGAAGGCAAGACCCCTTTAGAAATAATTGATGATGTTGAATCTACCTTGGGAATGAGTTGTTTTCCAATCAACTGGCCATTAGGTTTTGGTTCAAGATTTAAAGGTCTTTACGATAGGTTGCAAAAGAAACTATATCTTTATGACAAAGTTGATGGGTTGGTAAATACCATAGAGGATATAGAATATACCGATTCTAGAATTGATGACCTAGCAGATGCTGAAGTCGTTCAACAGTTCAGAGAAGATTTAGAGTTGGTTGAGGCTTTGGGGTACGAGTTAGATGAGCAATCTTTTTTACAGGGTAAGGTTTCTCCACTTTGTTTTGGTAGTGCAAAATATCTTTGGGGAATTGATTTATTTTTACAGTTATTTGCAGAGCTAGCTCCGGCTCCTCTTGATAGAGAAACAATGGATGGAAAAAATGTTCAAATACTAGATAAAGATTTCTCGGGCTTTGTTTTTAAAATTCAGGCGAATATGGACAAGAGACACCGGGATAGAGTTTCCTTTATTAGAATATGTTCTGGAAAATTTACTAGAGGAATGAAAGTTTGGCATGATCGGCTCCAAAGAGATATACGATTAAATTATGCTAATCAATTTATGGCTCAAAGCAGGGAAACTTCCGAGTTTGCTTTTGCTGGAGATATACTGGGGGTAAATGATAGTGGCTTATTACAAATTGGTGATTCAATATCAATTAAAAAAGGAATAAAGTTTTCTGGAATTCCAAGGTTTTCTCCCGAGCATTTTGGCAAAATTTATTTAAAGGACACTTCAAGAAAAAAACAACTGGAAAAAGGAATTCAACAGCTTTGTGATGAAGGAAGTATTCAAAAATTTAAAGATCCTTCAATTGGTTGGCAAGATCCTGTTTTGGCAGTTGTTGGTCCATTGCAATTTGAGGTTTTAATTTATCGGCTTAAGGATGAATATGGTGTTGAGGCACAACTACAGAAGTTACCTTTTTCTTTAGCGAGATGGGTTAGAGATGCTGAAGACAACATTGTAGATTCTTTAAAGGGTGGAATTAAGCTTCATAAAGACATCAAAGATGAAAGTGTGTGTTTCTTTGAAAGAGAGTGGAATTTAAGTTGGGCTCAAAAAGAGAATCCAGATGTTATTTTTTACTCTTCCAGTAAGAATTGATTTAAGTAAAGAAAAAATCTTAAATAATCCAATAGTTTATTTTGTTGATTGTTTTTTTTAAGGGGGGATTGAGTATATTTACCTTTACGTTTCTTTTAAAAAATTATATAATGCGTTAATGAATAAATTTCTTTTAAAAACTCTAGGTGTTTTTTTAACCCTATCAACTGTGTTTGTTTTCTCTAATAATGAAGAACGTTTAAGTCCTCTTGAAATAGTTGAATTACTTATTAGTAAAGCAGAAAAAAATGATGAAGATGAATTAGAGCTAATTGATGAAGGTGAGGCTTTAGATTCTGATAAAGTTGTTCGTCAGAAAAATAAAGAAGAAGAATTTAAAGCATTTATGAAAACACTTGAAGTTGTACAGAAAGAAGGCGGTCTAAGTAATCTTGAAATAGTTGAATTGCTTATTAGAAATGCAGAAAAAAATAATGAAGATTTAGATTATGACAATGCTCTTCTAAATGCTGTAAAAAATGATAAAGGTGAAGTAGAGCTAAATGATGAAGATGAAGGCCTAGATGATCTTCCTTCTGCAAAATAGCTTATTTTGTGAAAGACTATAATTAAAACTTTAATTAATTCAGGGGTTTATTAGCCTGTAAAGACAAATAAATTTGAAGTTTTAATAGATTGGTAATACGTTCATCTCTTAATTATGAAGAAATCTTTATTACTTATTTTATTTATTGGAACTCAATTATTCGCGGCTGACACAAAGCTGATATTTGAAAATATTCATAGCTTAACTTCAAATGACTATAAAGTACGAGGCAAGGCCACAAGATTCCTAAAAGAAAACATTGATACTGTAGAAAAATATAACTTTGGTGCAGAAACTTTAGTAAATTTTAAAAACCAAGAAAAACATGACCCAGAACAAACAATGAGGTTAAAAGATTCTTTGATTAATTCTTCTTATTGTAAAGAAGTTAGGTCTAAAAAGTTAAATATTTTTGGATTAAAGTTTATGGATGAAAATCCTTCAACAAGAAATATCTCTGATTTATTGGGTAATACAAAGTTAGATGTAAATTCTTTTTTTATTAGCTACTTTTATGAAACCAATTTAATTGTGCCTGATTTTGAAGATGAACAAGGGTTAATGTTGCCTAGTTTGCATCTTTCAAGAATAACTTTTGCCGATTCTGTCTATAATAATATTTCTTTAAAGTATTTTAAAGACTTGTTAGTGTACAATCCAAAATATTTAATGGATGAGAAAATAACATTTCATTTTGTTACTGAAAAAAAAGAACCTCCTCGTGGTTTGTCTCGGCATAATAAGACTCCAGATGATTCAATTTTTAAGGTAAGTCTTTATATGGATCAGGTAGTTGATGGATTAAATAATACCGATAAAAGATGTTATCCAAATTAATTTTTTATTATTATTTCTAGCTAATCCATTCAAATTTAGCAGTAAAATGTCTTAGTACTTTTGGAGCATATGTAAATTTTACACCTTTAATATTTTCTTTTTGTTTATTTAATTCAACCATAGCCTCAATAACATAATCTATATGTGATTGAGTGTAGGTCCTTCTTGGAAGTGCAAACCTTACTAATTCATGAGTATGAGGAATTAGTTTGTTTTGGGAATCAGTTTTTCCAAACATGACTGAGCCAATTTCTACAGTTCTTATTCCGGCAATTTCATACAAAGCAGCAGTGAAAGCAAGCCCAGGATATTGTTCAGGTGGAATGTGATTTAAGAATTCTTTGGCATCAAGATATACCGCGTGTCCCCCTGCGGGATAAAGCATAGGTATTCCATTTTCTCGTAATTTATCTGTTAAATAATTTGAGCACTGTATTCTATATTCTAAGTAGAAAGGATCTAGCGCTTCATGTAGTCCGACAGCGATTGCGTCTAAATCTCTGCCAGCTAAGCCTCCATAGGTAGGAAATCCTTCGGTTAAAATTAAGTTATTTCTACAATTTTCAGCCAAAGAATCTTCACGAACACAAAGTATACCGCCTATATTTGCAATGGCGTCTTTTTTTGCTGAAATAGAGATTACGTCTGCCAGTTGAAAAAATTCTTGGCAAATTTGGGTTGGGCTTTTGTGGCTTTGTTCCTTTTCTCTAATTTTAATAAAGTAAGCATTTTCTGCAAACCTGCAACCATCAATCATAAATGGGATATTAAATTCTTCACATAATTTTTTAGTTTCTTGTAGGTTCTTCATGCTGGCTGGTTGTCCGCCGCCGGAATTATTAGTAACAGTCATAACAACTAAGGCTACATTTTCTTTGTGAGTTACTAGTTGCTCTCTAAGTTTTATTAGGTCAATATTGCCTTTGAAGTCTGAATATTCCCTGGTGTGAAAAGATTCTTTGCATGGAATATCTATTACTTCACAACCACTGTTTTCAGCATTTGCTCTGGTTGTGTCGAATAAGGTGTTAGAAATAACCTTTTGCCCAGGTGAGCATAGTGATGAAAATAATATTCTCTCAGATGCTCTACCTTGGTGAGTAGGGATAACATGGCATTCTCCAGCTAACTTTTTAACGCTTGCTTCAAACCTTTTAAAGCTTGGGCTGCCAGCATATGATTCATCTCCTTTCATAATTGCTGCCCATTGCTCTGTGCTCATAGCATTTGTGCCAGAGTCAGTTAATAGGTCAATTAATATATCATTTGATTCAATTAGGAAAACATTTAACCCTGCTTGCTCAAGTAATTTTTTTCTATCGCTTAAGGATGTTTTTTGTATGGGCTCTACAGATTTAATTCTAAATGGTTCAATTATTGTTTTGAAATTTGGTTCAATCACATAAAATAATCTAACTATCCTTTTGGTTAAAGTCTATAGGCAATGGTAAGGTGCGCGTTTGATTTTTGCCAAGAGACTCAAGTTCGTAAGGGCCAAACTTAATTCTTAATATATCTAAAACTGAAATGTCGAAAAAACCAAAAAGTTTTCTAATTTGCCTGTTTCTACCTTCACATAGAGTAAGTTGATAGTACCCTGGGTTTAATTTGCTTATTTCACAAGCAGAAGATTTAATTCCTATCTCAAGAGGTATTCCTCCGGAAATGATTTTGTTTATTTCATTTTCCTCAAGGTCTCTATCAACTTTAACATTATAGACTTTGGTATGGTCGTTACTTGGGTGTAGTAAGTGATGAGATAAGTCTCCATTATTAGTTAACAAGATTAGTCCGTGGCTACTGATATCAAGCCTGCCAATGCAGAAAAGCCTAATATCGCTTTGTATATAGTTATCAATTGACCTTGGATTATATGAGTCATGAGTACATTCCACGCCTTTAGGTTTATTGTATGCTAATAAAATAACTTCATTTGGAAGTTGTACTTGTTCATCATCAACTAGCACAATATCATTTTCATTAATTGTGTCGCCAATAACTGCAAATTGATTATTTATTTTAACTCTTCTATCTAAAATATAATCATCAGCTTTTCTTCTAGAGCAAACACCAGCAAGAGACAGAAATTTATTGATTCTTATTGGGTATTTGTTACTCAACCCATTCCCCATTTTTAATTTTATCTAAAATTATTTTTTCAGGCTTTAATGGGTCTTTTGGGTCTACACTAAAAAAAGATTGTTGCTCACATCTTTTTTTATTTTTAATTAACCATTTTAAAATATTTGTGCAGCCTTTATTTTTTTTGTCTTTGAAGAAAGGATCATTGTCTAATACATCCCTAGCTTTTTTAAGCGCTCTTAGTTCTTGAGCATCTTTTTCTTTTACTTCGTAAGCAAGTAAGTCATATTTTTTAATGTCTTCAGGTAAAACTCCCAGGAATCTTAACTTTGGAGCCGAGAAATCTGAGTTTCTAATTAAGCTAGCAGCCGAGCCAGCTTTTAATGTTCTGTAAATATTTTGCATTGTGTACGCATCCAGATCACCAAAAAAGTATAAAGGAATATTTAATTGTTCTTGAATTGCTCTGGACCAACCACGAACAGCATTTGATGGGACACCTTGGGCACCCATAACAATGGCATTATTTCTGGCTGTGAAACCATTGGCTACCAAAGTATTTGCCGTACCTTCAGACTCAACAATTAAGCAAAATTTTGGTTTGGTTGCTTTTTTTGCTTTTAATTTTAAATTTTGTGGGCGATTTTTTGGTTGAAATGGACTGGTTCCCAGCTGACTTAAATCGATTACAGCTTTTTCACCATTAGGCATAGTTTCTGTAACTACTAAATTTTTACTATATGTTTGTCCGCCTCTATCATTGGCAAAACAATTTACTTCTTCTCGATATACTTCTAGCATTTCACATATAAAGTCTACAATTGAATCACTTTCATTTTGTTCTTCAAAGTCTAATGGCTTAAATTGCGTTTCATTTTTACATAAACCTTTGGCAATATAGTATAATTCTCTTTTGGTGTTTACATTGCCAGATTCAATGTTTCTTAAAAGTATTTCTAAGAAAAAAACAGATCTTGACATTTTTTTAACACTTGATACGTTAAGCTCGCTTCTTACTACTTTATCTCCAGGAGTTAAGTAACCAACTTTTGGATTATAAATAGAATTATCTAATGAACATTTAGTAGCAACAAGCGCAGGTCTTTTGGCTTTTTCTAAGTCTGCCAACATATTCAAGCAAACTTCTTTTGCCTGTTTAGTTATGTCTTTGCCAGTTCGTACTTTTCTTTTTGTAGCCATAATTTATTTTCCTGACTTTCTTTTAAGTCGTTTTTCTTCTAATTGTTTATGTCTTTTTATTGCTAGTTGTAATTCTTCTTCTGCAGAAGAAGCATCTCTGCCTAATATTTTATTTAAGCCTTTTTCAGCTTTTGCAAGTCTAGATTTTGGTACTTTGGTTATTCTTCCAATAGTTTCTATCAGTATTGGTCCAAACTTTTCTATATGTTGTCTTTTGCTTTCTAGGTCAGCAGCTTTTTTTTCTTTTTTAATATGCCTAGATAATCTTTGCCCAGCTTGCATTAAAGTAAGTCTAATCTCCTCAACTAATTCATTTGAAGAGTCGATAGTTTCTTTACTGGCATTTTTAAATTTAATAAACGGAGAAACCACACTAACGGCAATTACATATGGTCCATTTGGAATTGATTTTTTACTTTGAGCAAGTCCATAAGATTTCCATTTAACTGATTCAATTGCTTTTACAATTGCACATGCTGCTTTATCAAATTGCAAGGGTACTCTGTTGGCAAAGCGTAAAATTTGCGAGGATTCATCATCTCCTTGTTTTCTATCTAAAAATCTAGCAATAGCTACTTCCACTACTACCGGCTTATAGTCACAGATTCTTGGCTTTCTAGAAACCACACTAAAAAAATCTACTTCTCCAAGTCTATTGATACTTTTTGCTAGGCCTTCTTCACCAATTGACAAAACTGATTTTGTTGAAGGAGCAAGTAATTTTGATTCTTGAATTGATTTAAAAACATTTTTAAGATCACCAGTGCCTAAGGTATTTACTGGTTTTTTAAGCCAAGCTTTTTTAAGGCCATTTTTTACAAATTCTTTTAAGCTGGACTCGGTAATCCTAGAAAATCCAGATTTTAAAAATTTACTTAAGCTGGTTTTTCCATATATGTTTGCATGAGAGACAAATTCACCAAGTTTCATTGTATGAGGATGTGGTGAAATTGATTCTGGAACAGTAATTGGATTATCGTCTAATCTTTCAAGAATAATTTGTTCATCATCATTTATTTTGTAACTTAATTGTAAATGAGGGTTTACTAAGCTGGTGCCAGTTAAATATGTTATTAAACCGCCATCACCTTTAAATTGTAATCTTCCATCAAAAAAGAATTCAATACTTACTCCATGAGATCTATCCCAGTCTAAAGATTTTTCTTTTTTAAAAACCCCTTTATTATTTTTAATATCTACTTCAGCAATACCTTTAACTGCTTGGCGCATTTTTTTGGTTTTGGAAACTACATTTACACCTTTAGTGGAAGTAAGTTGTGCCCAAGTTGTTGCAGCACTAATTCCTATTCCTTGTTGTCCCCTGGAGCATTTACCTCGGCCAAATTTAGAAGATGCAAGGTATTCACCATAAACTCTAGGGATATCATCAGGATGAAGACCTGGGCCATTATCAGTAATTTTAACTCTAATTAAATCCCAGTTTTTTTGAGCGCCAGCACCAACTTTTTCAATTTCTACATCTATGTTTGGAAGAATGCCTGCTTCTTCACAAGCGTCTAATGAATTATCTACGGCTTCTTTAAGGGTTGTGAGAACAGATTTTGTGCCGGATGAAAATCCAACTTGCTGTAAGTTTTTAGAAAAGTATTCTGCTGTTGAGCTTGAGGTTATTTTATTTGCCACAATAAATAAAAATAATATCAATAATATAGGCTTAACCCAAAGATATGTGAATACTTTTGCAGATGCGTTGCATGAGAAGAATTATCCAGCCAGAGGGGCTAGATTACAAAAAACTCATTGCGTGGTGTTAAGGATTGCATTAATTTTTACCCACAAATGTCCAAGGCAAACACTTTATTGGTTAATGAAATCTTCTTTAGTATCCAAGGAGAATCAACTTACGCTGGCCTACCGTGTATTTTTGTCCGTTTAAGAGGTTGCCCCCTAAGATGTGGATATTGTGATACCGAGTATGCTTTTCATGAAGGAAGCGCAATGAGTTTTGATGAAATCATCGCCAAAATTTCTAAGTATCCTTGTAAATTAGTTGAGCTCACAGGTGGTGAGCCTTTGGCCCAAACTCAATCTATAAATTTTTTAAAAAAATTAATCGAAAAAAATTATCAAGTTTTATTGGAAACATCAGGGGCTATTGATGTTAGTAATGTTCCTGATCAAGTAGAAATAATTATGGATGTTAAAACCCCCGGTTCTTTAGAGAATTCTAAAATGATTTGGGACAATTTTAATTTTCTTAAAGCTAAAAAAGATCAAGTTAAATTTGTTATTTGTAGTCAGCAAGATTTTGATTACGCAATTGAGATTAGTGAAAAATATGATTTATTTACAAAATATCCAGTATTAATTTCTCCAGTTCACAATGATGTAAAGCTTGATGAATTATCTTCTTGGGTTTTAAAAAGTGGTTTACCATTTAAAATGCAATTACAAATGCATAAATATATTTGGCCAGACATTATCAAAGGTGTTTAATTAAGTGACTCAATTAGAATTAAAATTTTATATCGATATTGCTCATTTTACTCCTTGTTACCCCAAGGGGCATCCAAATCAAAGAGTCCATGGTCATACTTATGAAACCATTGTTGGTTTTGTTGGTGAAATAAACCCTGACACTGGAACTTTAATTAATTTAGAGGATACTCAAAAATTAATTTCCGAAATTAAATTATCTATAGATCATAAATTAATTAATGAAATACCAGGGCTGGAAAGAGGAACTTCTGAAGTGATTGCTCAATGGATTTTTAAAAAATTTAAACCTTTATCACCTTTGTTATCATTTGTTAGCGTATATCGTGAGTCTGTAGGAATGAAAGCAACTTATATGGAGAATACAAATTGAGCTCTGCTTTAGTTTTATTTTCTGGTGGCCAAGATTCCACAACTTGTTTGCTTTGGGCAATAAAAAAATTTGGGATTAAAAATGTCCAAACGGTTTTCTTTGATTATGGCCAAACCCACAAAATTGAATGGCAATGCGCTTATTTAATTGCGGAAAAGCTTGGAGTTAAGATAAAAAAAGTTGAAGTAAATTCTCTTAAGCAATTGTCTAAAAATGCTTTAACAGACAAAACTATAAAAGCAGAAGATAATGGCGGTTTACATAATCTTCCCTCTTCATTTGTTCCTGGAAGAAATGCATTATTTTTAATTTTAGCCGCAAGCTATGCTGCAACTTTAAACATTGATAATATTGTAATTGGCGCATCCCAAGCAGATTACTCTGGTTATCCAGACTGTCGCCAAGAATTTATTAGCTCAATTGAAAAATCATTATCTTTGGCTTTAGCAATTAATTTAAAAATTCACACACCACTAATGAATCTTGATAAAGCTGATGTTTTTAAGCTTGCTTATGATCTTGGCGGAGCAGAAATGGTTGTCAATGAAACTCATACTTGTTACCTAGGGGTAAGAGAAAAACTTAATGTTTGGGGATTTGGTTGTGGTGAGTGTCCTGCCTGTTTGTTAAGAAAAAATGGTTTTAAAAGATATAATTATGAATATATAATGAAGGAAAATAATAATGCCAGTTGCTGAAGGAAAAAAAATATCATTTAAAGATCCAAGTGTGGTTACCACAATTGAACTAGAAAGTTTTCCCTATGAAGGGGTAAAACAAAAAGTTATTTATAAAACCACTGAGTTTTCTGCAGTTTGTCCCTTTTCTGGACTTCCGGATATTGGAACTGTAACTATTGAATACATTCCAAGTGATAAGGTTATAGAGTTAAAATCTTTAAAATATTATTTTGTTAGTTATAGGGATGTTGGAATTTATCAAGAACATGTAACTTCTAAAATATTTTCTGATATTTATGGTTTTCTAAAGCCTCAGCACATGAAGCTTACTGTTGTTTATCAAACTCGTGGCGGTATAGATACCACAACAGAAGTAGATAGCGATAATCTTTAATTAAAGAAAATTAAAATATATTGCGGCGGCAATGATTACTCCTAGAGCAATTCTGTAGTGGCCAAAAATAATTAAGTCCTTGGTTTTAAGATAATTCAATAGGAATTTAATGCTGAAAAAAGCAATTACAAATGCGATTAGAGCGCCCACAATAAACTTTAATAAAATACCGTTACTGCTTACAATTAAATTATAGTTTTTATAAAAATCCAAGGCAGATGCTCCCATCAATGTTGGGATTGCTAGAAGAAAAGAAAACTCAGCAGCTTTAACATGAGATAGTTTCATAAACCTGCCGCCTAGGATAGTAGCTAAGGATCTTGAAGTTCCTGGCCACATTGCTACACATTGAAATAGACCAATGATTAAAGCTTTTTTATAGGTCAATTCACTATTACTTTTGGAGTTTAGTCTTTTGTCAAAAATTAGAATTACAATTCCGCCAATTATTAAAGCAATAATTACTGGGATAATTCCAAATAAATGTTCTTTAATTATGTCGTGAATTCCAAGGCCAATAACTACTGCAGGAAGAAATGCTACAAAGATTTTTAAAAAAAAATCTATCGATTGTTGGTCTTTTTTTATCAGATTAATTACATGGTTTTTTAGCAAATCCCAATAGTATACAATTACTGCAGCAATTGCTCCTGCTTGGACAAAAATATCAAATGAAGAAATAATGGGGTTGCTCTCATCAAGGCCTAAAATTCTGTTGGTAATTATTAAATGACCAGTGGAGGAAATAGGCAGAAATTCTGTGATGCCTTCAACTATTGCAAGAATAAATATATCAAACCAGCTCATGGCTTAATATTAACAGTAAAAATCTTTTTGTTTAGTGGGGAAAGTAAAATCTATAAATTAAAGTCTAATTTTTGCTTAAGACTTAACAACTACTTGGCTATCTGGAACCTTTTTACCATATTTCATAGTTGGGATTGGTCCAGTCATAGGAAATGAATCAGTAGTTCCTGAGTTTTGCTTTTTACGTTTACTTTTTCTTCCAGATTTATTTTTTTTCGCAGTTCTTTTTATTTTAGTTTTAAATAATTCATGTGGCATAATAGCAATCTCCAAGACATTTTATATTGCTTAAATTTTCTTATGTCAATTTTGAATATTCGTTTAAGGTTGCTTATCTACTCAAGGGTTTTATTTAAGGGTTCTGGCTGTAAGTAATTGTATTTGTTGAGAATTATTTATACTTGTTGGAGAAAAAATCCTTAGGGAAATTAATTCCTCGCTCATAGAATTTTTCTACAAATCTAGGCACCAGGCCAAAACTACGAAAGCCCTCTTTTTGGTTCCAGCCAAAAATATCTTGAGTCAGTATCACATCAGATTCTAGGCCACCAACTTCCATTATTTCCACAATTCTTCTTTTTCCATCAGCTTGTCTGTTTATCTGAATGATTAAATCTACAGCTGTAGATATGTGGTGTCTCATAACTTTCAACGGTACGTCAGTTTGCTTCAGTAATACCATGGTTTCAAGCCTTCTAAGGCCGTCTCTTGCGGTGTTTGCATGTAAAGTGGTCATTGACCCCTCGTGGCCAGTGTTCATAGCTGTGAGCATGTCAAAGGCTTCATGGCCCCTGCATTCGCCAACAATTATTCTGTCTGGTCTCATTCTTAGAGCATTCCTAACTAAGTCACCAATAGTGATATCTTTGCTTGAATCTAATCGGTTAGTTTTAGATTCTAAGCGAATCAAATTATCATTTTTTAATTTTAGTTCTACTGTGTCTTCAATAGTAATTATTCTTTCATAACTGGGGATGAAGGAGGACAAAACATTTAGTAAAGTTGTTTTTCCACTTCCTGTTCCTCCACAAACTAAAATATTTAATCTTGCAGCCACACAACAATTTAAAAAATAACCAATTTTTTCATCCATAGTTCCATTAGTAATTAATTGGGTGTGAGACTTGGCTCCAAGAGAATGTTTTCTAATGGTAATTGTTGGCCAATCAATTGCTACTGGGGGCAATACACAATGGATTCTTGATCCATCGGGAAGGGTGGTTTGGTAAACTGGATTCTCAGGATCAATGGTGTGTTTGTTCCATTTTGCTAAGCCATGAGCAAGTTTTATTAAATCAAGATTTGAGTTATATTTTGCTGGAGTTTTTTTTATCAATCCATTTTTTTCAATGAAAATTTTATCAGCTCCATTAATCATAATTTCGGTGATTTCTGAATCTTTCAAATATTCAGCTATTGGCCCAAATTGTAATCTCCAGTCGGAGTTTTTCTTTGGTAGTGAATCAGAAGAGCTCATTAGTTTAAATGATTTTAATCTAATAAATCTTTAATGTTGTTTTTAGATTTTTGTATTCGCTTTAAGTAAAGTTCAAGTTTTTTACATTCAGGACTTTTTCCATCTTTACTATTGATACAATCTTTTCTTAAATTACCAAGAGTAGAGTTTGGATTCTCGCTAGCAATACCTCGGCCAGTATCAGCAACACCAGCTAAGTTAATAGTTATAGGTGAATTTGGATCTACTACAGCCTGAGTATTTTCAGTTTCAGCTACCACATCAGTGGAAACAACAATATCAATTGGTGATGTGTTGGTGTCAAGTTGATCAGTGGCACTGTCAGTGTCAGCTGGTTGAGTTCCAGCAATTGAATCGCCAGTTACATCAATAACAATTCCACCATCATTAACTGGATTTGTTACAACATTTTCAGCTACTTGATTATCAACTGCTAAATCTGTGGTTTCATCTACTACTACAATATCGTTTGAATTATTAGTTGTAGTTTTATCATCAGCTACTACTATTGGTAATACATCACTGTCTGTGGCAATGATGTCTGAAACAACAATTGGATCAAGTGAACTTGTAGTAACAATTGGATCATCAACAACTACTAAATTATCATCAACTATTACAACTTCGGTATCATTGGCTGGTTCATCAGAGTCTGCAGGTGTAGTGGTAACTACGCTATCATCAGTTGAGAAGCTATCATCATCTAAAATTTCATATTCGCTATCATCAGGAGTAATTGTTTCAACAATTTCTTCTTCCTTAATCTCAGGATCATAACTACCTTCAGCAAGCTCTTCAGCTCCACCTTCATGGCCAGGTTCTTCTCCCGCATGATGTTCTTCACCGCCAGCATGTTCTTCACCACCAGCTTCTTCGCCAGCTAGCTCTTCTGCTGCTTTACTACCGTCATTTTCATTAAAGTCAATAACTTCATCACATCTTGGATGTTTTCTTGGGTTTCTTTTACATTCTTTGGCAACTGCTTCTAGGTGCTTTTCGCAGTTTCCATGTGATTCAATATCATCTAAGCAGTCGGAAGTTTTTTGTGCGTTTTTCTCATCTTGTTCTTTTTCTTTTTTATCACTATGGTTATCGTAAGCTTTTTTGCCTACAAGTCCAACTGCCGCAACTGCACCACCAATAACTAAAGGTTTAAGCATTGGTTTAATTTTATTTTTTACTTGATTATCTAATTGAGCTGCTTGAGTATTTAATTGAGCGCATCTTTCAGTTCTCTCATTAACTAAAGGGACTAATTTTTTATAAGTTTCTTTTCTAATATCATTATCTCTTACCATAATTTTTATTTGAGTTGCGCAAGCATTACCATTTGTATGGCTGTCTAAAAGTTCGTAATAACCATCGCTAACAAATTTACAATCTCCAATTTGCGATTGAGCTGCTATTATTTTCTGTTCAAAGCTATCTACAGCATTTTTATTTTTTTTGCTGCCATAAGCGCCTTTGAAAAATTGTTTACTAATAATCTTCATATCTGCACTAACGCTAGTTAATGCGCTTTCGGCTACATTTAAATTAGTATCAATTTTCTTTAAATAAGAAGTAGCATCGTTATGAAATTTACTACATTCTGCTGGGGTCTGTGCTGTTGTATTGCTTGCACTAGGTTTAGCAGCTTTTTTCTTTTTAGCTGGTGCTTTTTTCTTAGCGGCTGCTGGAGTCTGAGAAGGAGTATCGTGGGGAGTTTTACCATTAGGGTATGAAAGTATGATTGGTAAAGCATTTCTATCTCTATTTTCAGGTAAAGTTGTTGTAGCAGGGGGTGGATTGGATGACCCAACAGGTCTCCACTCTCCATATTCCACACCATCATCAGAAGTTTCTGTTGTACCTGTTGTATCTTGGGTTAAACCAAAGTTAACAAAACTAATTCCTGCGAAAATGAAAGTATATATAAATATCCTTGGGATTAAATTCCTCATACAATAATTTTACGGGATTTTAACCTGTTATATTATTAAGACTTTGTTAATAAAGCAGCTATTTTAAAAGAATTTGAACAGCTTAGATTCAAGGGGTTTAGAAAGCAGGCCTAAAACCTGTAAGTGTTATTAAGCGTAGACTGTATACATAGCTCAAGAATCTAGGTAAAAATTTTTTAGGTGGGTAACTTGTATAAAATTGGATTTATTTTCTGTTTTTTTACTTCTATGCCTGTATTTACTAGTCCCGCATTATGTTTAGATAAAATAATTTCATTAACTAAAGTAAATTCTGCTTTTTCACCTAGTTTATTTACCATTAATAAAATTCAGCAAATTTTTGCTTCTGAAATCGCCGACCCTAAGCTGAAAGCCAAAAAAGCATTCGATGTATTTATGGAAGACTGGCTTGGTAGGTTTCCTTCTGAAGTACAACTTAAAGTGAAGAAGGTAATTGATTCTAGAAAATTGATAGAACTTGATTATTCTCTAGTCGGTTTTTGGGAACAAATTAATTTAATGCTAAGCACTCAAAGACAAATAGTGGCTCATTACACCGTTAGGAGTGAAAAAATTTATTTAAATATATCTGCAGATTTAAATGATACTTTGGTATATTTTATAATTCTCTCACATGAAACCAATCATGCTATTCAAGCTGCATTTGGAAGTAGCAGTCTTGCTCCCAAGAAAATTGAGAATCCCAAGATTTTTGAATGGATTAAAAGTTTATTTGCAAAGTTAAAGTTCGCCAATCTTGATGATTTAAAAATCAAAGTATTGTGGGCAGAGCTTGATTCTATAATTGCAGAATACAATTTTGCAAAAGTAATTCCTATGGATCAAAGATTAATCGCTAAGCAGCAGATTGAGAAATCCTTTTTGCCGCAAAAGGAAAAAGATTTTTTAATTAAAACTTTAAATTTAGAAGATAAATCTTTAGAGGGATATATAGAAAGTTTTGTTAATGATCCAATGAGGCTTTTTCATAGATTTTTAAATAACAATTCTCCAAAAACAGAAGAAAATATTTCACTTAAATTAAAAGGCTCTCTGTTAGTGGCTTTACCCGTAAGTGCCTATGTTCTGTGTAAAGAGTACCAAGCGAAAAACTTAGATGTTATGTTAGCAAAAATATTATGCAAAAAAGACCCATAGGTCTGACCCATAGGTCTCGGGGACTTTGGTGCCACGGACCCGTTTACGTTAAGGTTTCCCTCAAAGCTAAACAGTTTATTAATATTTCAAGCAACTACTTTTTCTTTCGAAAACCAATTTATTTAAAGGCTTAACTGTTTTTTTAAAAAAGTAGGCAATGAAAAACAAGCAGTGTGAATTTCGGCATTATAATAATTAAAATCAATTTTTGATTGAACAACGTCTTGTTTTCTTAAATCTTTAATTGGATTTGCTCCAAGGCTAGAAAAGAAAAAGCTCCACATACTCCCAGGGTAGGTAAGGTTATTAAAATTATATATAGTAACCATTGGAAATACTTTGTTTAAAGTTGTTTTTAGTTTTTTCTGAGTATCAGCATTGTAAAATGGGGATTCCCCCTGGGATACAACAATTCCATTGGTGTTTAAGCATTTTTTTACACTTTGATAAAACTCCTCGCCAAATAAAGGAGTGGCCGGCCCAAAGGGGTCAGTGGAGTCAATCATTACAACATCAAATTTTTCAGCTGTATTTTTAACAAAGTCTACTCCATCAGCAACAATTACTTCTGCTCTTGGGTCGTTCATTGCACAAGACATTGTGGGCAGAAATTTTTGGGCAGCTTCAATAACTTTAGGGTCTATTTCAACTAGGTAAGCTTTCTCAACCGACTCATGCTTTAGTGTCTCCCGAAGAGTGCCGCCATCGCCGCCGCCAATTATTAAAACTTTTTTAGGATTTGGATGGGTAAACAACGGCACATGGGCAATCATTTCATGATAAACGCATTCGTCTCTTTCGGTTACCATTACCAGTCCATCATTAAGCAGCATTCTTCCATAGCCAGTGGTTTCTACAACATCAACTTTTTGAAATTCACTTTTTTCAGAATATAAAACTTTTTCAACACGAAAGCCGGTGGAAAGAATTTCTTGGTGTCTTTCTTGAATCCAAATATCTGGTCTTCCACCAGGGGGAAGTTGAAGGTTGAAATCATTATTGGGATTTTTATTAATAGACCATTTTTTAGTTTTCATTTGTTACTCCATTTTTTATTAGGTTTGAATATTTATAGTCTCAGCTTGCTCAACTTCGTTATTAAATCCAAGATGATGTTGAAAATTAACTTGGTAACCGCTGCTAATATAGTGTTGAATTTTTTTAATTGCCGGAAATCCGATGAAATTTATTTTAAAATTTTCATTCACAGGAGAAAAATAAAATAAATCAAATGTTCTAGGTTTAAATATATCTATAATTTTTTCAGTGGTTTTTTGAATGTTTCCATTAAATGGAAAATTTGTTTCAAAGCTAATATAGGAAACTGGGTCCTCAGGTGTAATATGAAAAGTGTAGTAGTATTCGTCTTTTATTGCATTAAGAGAATAGCCATTTGGTGTGAATAGATAATCATCAATTTTATACCCTGGTAAAACATCAGTTAAATCTAGATGTTTTCTTATGGTTTCAATGTTGCTATCTTGGCTAAATATTCTTGAGATACTTTTGGGAACTCCATGCATAAGAACTTCAAAGGTTTGATCATTTGAACTTGGAGTCTTATTGTTTGTTTGATGATAATTAAAAAGATTAATATGGTGTGAGTCTTTACTGCCAAATCTCAGAGCTTCACCCGGGATTATTTGGTTTAACTTTTTAAAGTCTTCCAGAAAATTACTAGATTGATATTCAGGAAAATGTTCATTTTTACGCTCAAAAATTAAGTTTGTAATTTGGTCTTTTGAAAAATGTTCCAAAAAAAATATAATTGCATCAGATAAAGTAGTGGTACCACAGGTGATTAGAATAATTTTGTGATCAAAAACAAACAAACTAGATTCAGATAAAAGATATGCATCAACTTTTTGATTTTTAACAGAAGATAGAATTTTTGCTTTAGCCTTTGCTACTAATTCATTCCAAAAATCAATAGGCTTGTTTCTTAAAGACTCAAGATTATTGCTTATACAGATTTCAACTTTTTTTTCTGGACCTTCAAAAAAATACATTTTACTTTTACCTTGCTTAACAACTAGTTAGAATGCTGCATTAAAAACTAAAATACAGTTTTTTTCAATAACTTATTGTCTCTAAAAATCTGTTATTTACCTAAATAAAAGTTGTTAAGAGGCAAAATACGGCGTTTAGCACTAGACCGCTGCCGGGGGTTTAGATCCCGGCACACCCACCAGATAAAGCATGGAGTTAGGGGTTGAATGTAGGATTTAGGCTTGACGAGTAGAAAGGGCATTGGTAAATTTCCAGTACTATGAAAAAAATTATATTAAGTACAATTTGTTTATTGGTTTTAGGTTTTAGTTTTGATTCAATTGCATGTGATGGAAATGCTAGATGCCAGTGTAATATTCTTGAGAAGAAATCATTAAACACAAGCGAAGTTGATAATATTACTTGTGACAGAACCGCTAGATGTTGTTGTCCATCTTGTAATGCAATGAAATTATTAAATTTAAATGAATTCGATTCTAATCTTTGTGAAGTTGAGCTTGAAGAAAACGAAACAGAAGCTGAAGATTCATTTAGAACTTACAAGAACAAAGAAGTTAGTTCTGCAAGACAGGGTTCACCTAGTATGGATTTATGTTCAGCAAGACAAGGTTCACCTAGTATGGATTTATGTTCAGTAACTGAGGGAGACAACGATACTGGAGAAGCTTCAGTATTGATCGGTGATCTTACAATAGAAGACACTGAAGTTGCTACAGTAAGAAATGGAATTAGATCAACTGATTTATGTTCAAGAACATGTGCAACAGAAGAAGGATCACTTCAATTTGAGCTTTGTGCAACTCAGGAAACGCTTAGGTGGGAACTATGTTCAGCTTCAGATGACTGTGAAGGTTCTTTACAATTTTAAAAAACTAAACAATACTTAATATAAAAAAAACCCCCATTAGGTACTTAACTAAGTACCTAATGGGGGTTTTTTTATTAATACTTAAATATCTAATAATTAGAATTCAGAACCGATTATTCCTTGAAATCCTTTGTTTACAATAATGAATATCCCGGTTAGGTCATTACCATCAACTGTTGCATAATATTTGCCTTGGTTTGTTAAGATAATTTCAATTCCAGCTGCGTTCTTTAGTGAAACGTAAAGTCTTCTAGCAACTCTTTCATTTAATTCAAAATATGCCGGTCCACTATTATTTAAACAAAACCTTTTTGGTAAGGTGTTAAAATTTGGAATTCCTGGAATATGTTTTCCTTTAATAAACTCAGCTTGAACAAAAACTTTCATATCTTGATCATTAGTAATTGGAGTAACGTTTACAACTATTCTGTTTCCATTACCAAGGTCAGAAGTAAATGTTTCTGATCCAGCAGCATTTTCTGCTTTAAAGCAATGAGAGTTTAATAGTGGATTTCCAACAGTTGCTCCTCCTGGAAGAGTAAGTGTGCCATTTGGATTGGCTGGATAATTGTTAGTTACTGGAACTACTACTTTAGGTGCAGTTGGTCTTTTTGAGTCACTATCACTTCCGCAAGATGCTACGATAAATAAGGTTAAGATTGTTAATAATTTTTTCATTTTTTTCTCCTATGATTAATTGTTTTTTAAAATTTTATCTGTAGATGTATGAAACTCACCAAGGTAAACGCCATGGTTGTTTAATAATTCTTCAGCTTTTTTAACATAATTTAAATTTGCATCTTGATAATTAAATCCTGATGCAGCTTGGGTGTTGCTACCTACGTAGCCTAATTGTTCAGCGACTGTTAAGCCTTGCATAAGTTCAAGATAATGTTGGTGATCATTTGCAGACACAACTTCAAAATCTTTTAGTTCAGCAAATCTTATATAGCCTGAGGTAATTCCATTTTCTTCGCCCAGTCCAAAAACTTGTACTACTTGATCATCATCAATAAAAATTAGATTAAATTGAAAATGAGTAGATCCTACATATTGAATATCGCCATGGATAACTCTGTTTAAAAATTTATGACTATAAGGAATTGGTTCAGAACCATGTTTATCTTCAAACTCAACAGTTAATTCTCCAGATACTTTATTCGATGAATCGTTAATTTTATTGATAGTAAAACAAGCTGTAATATCTTCAATTCCACTAATTTTGCCTGGAAGAAAATCATAAAAGCCTTCTAGGGTTCTTTCTAATTGGCTTCCTCTTAAATAAGGTGTAACAACTTGATCTCTGTCAGTACAAAATCTTGTTTGATTTACACTGTCTCTTTGGAAAGCGCCATTGCCAAAAGTTGTTTGACTATAGTTGCCTTTATTGGTGTTGTTTGCTTGGGTGTTTACGTTAGCATTGCTAATAAGTGACTGATCTAATCCTTCACTTCCACAGGCTACTAGTAACACTAGGGCCATAGAGTAGATTAACGTATTTATTGTATTTTTTTTCATAATTTATACTTTCAAATATATAGATGCATAATTCGTGCCACACTTTGATAAGCATAAGTAGCCGTTATTATTTGAGATAGCCAGATAGCTCTAGAAGGGAAATCCCTATATCTAAAATTGCTAGTTAGGTGGTAATTTTATATACACAATTGTTAACGTAATTAAATCTTTAGGTTTTTTATTGTATAGGTTAATAATTAATAGAATTGATTTAATGGTTATGAATAAAATTTTAGTGTCTTTTTTAATACTCACCAGTTTTACTGTTTGTTCATTAAATACTTATAAATATAAAGGCAAGTTTTATTTAGCTGGTGAACTATTCAAGAATGAGAAAAAGACTTTAAAAAATTGGCTGTTTCACAACCAAATTGAAGATGTAGGCTTTGTAAAGCAGTTAAAAAAAGTTTCTAATGATAAAGTTACTTATGAACTAACAAATATGTTGGGTGATTATTTGCTAACAAATTTGGTTTTCCAGTCTCCAAATGCAAAAGAGAATTTTAATTGCTTTGGGTTTGTTCTTGATCACTTAAGTTTTAACCCTAGATTAGAGTATGTAAGCTCAACAGATTTTGATTCATATTTAAAGTCTAATTGCTCTTCATCAAATTTTGCTATTAATGGAAATATTGGGGTGGTAGTAAAAGGTGATAAAATCATCCATGCCTTTTTAGTTATTTCTAAAGATATATTTTTACATAAAGAAGGGATGGATTTTGAAGATCACATTGGTTTTGTTAGGAGAAGAAAGCTGCTGCTATCTTATGGAAAGCAAGCAAAGCTAAATTACTACTCCTGCAGTTATAATTATAGTTTTGCAAAAAACAGATAATTTTTTATTTGTAGATTAAAGTTTTTGCCAAATGTATTTGTTAGATAAGAGGTCTAAGTTGCATTCTAAAATTTGTATCTTATCATTAATGTCTACACAAATTCCTTTGTCTGATTTTTGAATGCTTTGAATGCAAGATTTGTTTTCAAATTCATTACAATTAGGATATGTTGGAATCATGCTCCTAGAATCTGAAATTGCGTAAAAATTTGTTTTATAATTTAAAAAATAATTCCAGATCCCAGAGCTATTAGTTTGATTGCCAATATATTTAATATAGGAATTCTTATCTATGTTTAAAGAGTTAAGGTATCTAGATAAAGTATTAGGAAAGGAATGTGATTTACAAGAAGTTTCATCAATAATAACTGGTAAATTAAATTTATTGATAATAGGTACAATTTGGTTAAAGATAAAAGCCTTAATTTCAGAATATTTACTAAATCTATTGTGGCCTACATAAGATATTAATATTGGGTCTTTTTTACAATTTTCTAACTGAGGAAGTATGTTCTCCTTGTCAAAAATTATCTCAAGGTTTGAGCATTTTTTAATTTTACTCCAAGTTTTACACCCTATTCTAAAAATACTTTGTTCTTTTTTTGGGGTTAAGCCTATTTGGCATACACAACAATTATTAGAGTTTAAATTTTGGCTAACAATAAATAAAAAAATCCAAAATAAACGCATTGATACTCTATATTTATAAAGAAAATATAGAATATCAATAGCTGAGAGATATTATTTAACAGGGGAGCCTATAGGTCTCCAATCGCTTAAAGGATTAAAGTCAGTTTCAGGTTTTGTTTCTTCAACCGGAACAACGGAAAATGGCTCGAATATTTGTGGGGTATTTTCTTTAATGTCTTTGTTTTTAATTCCAAGATCATCAATTTCACCTTTGTATTCTCCAATAGTATCTTGATCATTAGTTCTGATTGCTGGAAGTTTTTCTAGTACTTTTTCAAGAATGCTGATTTTGATGCTTATAGAATATAGGTCGTTAATATTTTTGTTAGCAGTTACTTTATTGTAAGTATTAAGCATTGAAGTGATTGTGCTTCGGGTAGTTGATGCTCCATCTTTAGAAACAAGCTCCATGGCTTTAGAGATTTCCACGATTCCTAATGGCTCAAGATTCATGTCTAGAATTTCATTTAAACCATCATCTAGATCTAGGAAATCTTCTGATAATTTTATTGGTAAAGCTTTTGGTGTTACTGGTTTCTTTGTGACTTTGGGAGCTATAACTTTTTTCTTTGGTAACGCTTTTGGCGTTGCTGGAATATTTTCAGCATTATTGATATTACATTCTTTGGCTTGGCAGTTATCACAACTTTGGCAACTTGTTTTGTTTGATTTTGAAACATCTTGAGGAATATTATTTCGGTTAATATTTTCTCCATTAATTTGGCCATAATCAATAGGGGCTTTAATTGGTCGATTTGAATTGAAAGTTTCTGGAGCTGGGTACCATCCAGGGGCCAAGTTTGATCTAACTCCTATTTTAGGAAATGGATTATTATTAAAAGCCTGTATTTGTTCTAAACTTGGTCTTGGAGGAGGGGTGTTCATTGCCTTAGAATCTTCCATCCAATTTTGTGCTCTTTGAAATGGATTATATTTATTGTTTACTTGGTCTTTAAATCTTTGAATTGCTGCTGCTCTATTTACGGCTACTTGTTCTGGCGGCAAAGGAACATAGACTTGAGAATGGAGCAAATTACAAAAAGTAAAAAGGGTAAATATTGCTAAGAAATATCTTGTGCTTGTGGTGAAAATTGTATTCATATCCACCTTTTACCACAATGCGTTATGACTGTCTAGAATAAGTTGCAGTTAATACAAGTCTTCCTACTTCAATCTTAATAATATTAAGCACTTAAGGGTGATGCTGCTATTTTTTCTTAGTAGTTTTTCGCTTGGTTTTCTTTTTGGTAGTTTTTTTCTTAGTTACTTTTTTCTTAGTTACTTTTTTAGTAGTTTTCTCTGACTTAGTTTTTGAATCAGACTTGGCGATTAAAGCAATAGCTTCTTCTTTGGTCATTTTTTCATGATCAATATCTTTTGGGATTGAAATATTCTTTTTGCCAAATTTTAAAAATGGTCCAAATTTTCCTACATAAACTGCTAGTACACTTTTTTCATGCTCACCAAAATCTTTAGCTCTTACGCTTCCGCCTCTGCCTCTTTTTGGTTGAGAGAATATTTCTAAAGCTCTTTTTAAATCTATCTCATATACATCATCAACACCTGCTTTAAGAGATCGATAATCTTTTTGGTGGCCAATATACGGTCCAAATCTCCCAGTGTTAGAGATTATTTCAACGCCTGTGTCTGGGTGATTACCAAGTGTTCTTGGTAAAATAAGTAAGTGTACGGCTTGCTCAAGTAATATTTCAGAAGGTTTAATGTTTTTTGGAATAGAGGCTCTTTTAGGTTTTGGAATCTCTTCGGTAATTTCACCTAATTGCACATACGGGCCAAATCTTCCTTGTAAAACATATATGTCTTCTTTGGTCTCAGGATGCTTACCAAGAGGAACTGGTCCTTTTTTGCTAAGCTCAATAATTTCTTCAATTTTTTCTTCTGTAAGTTCAGAAGGTGAAACATCATATGGAATAGAGGCTTTTACCTTGTCGGTTTTAGAGTCTTTTTCAATGTAAGCTCCATAACGGCCTACTTTCAATGTAAAGTCATCAGGTACCGACGCCAATCTAATTCTTCTGGATTCATCTGGATCAATTGATTTTTCTTTTTTTTCAACTTGTTCCTTAAGGCCTTTGTTTCCTAGGTAAAAACTTTTTAAATATGGTTTGGCTTGTTTTTCACCAGCAGCAATATCATCAAGGGTTTCTTCCATTTCGGAAGTGAAATTCAAATCTATTAATTGTGGAAAGTTTTTTTCTAAAAGTTGATTTACTGCTAGCCCAACAAAAGTAGGAGCAAGGGCATGACCTTTTTTATCGACATATCCTCTGTCCATTATTGTAGAAACAATAGATGCATATGTTGATGGCCTGCCAATGCCTTCTTTTTCCATTTTTTGGATTAGGGAAGCTTCTGTATATCGTGCAATAGGTTTTGTTTTATGAGGTACTGGTTTGATATCTGCAAGTTTTAATGAATCTCCAGCTTTTAAGTCTGGAAGAAGAACTTCTTGATCTCCAAGTGCTGCTTCTGGGTTATCAGATCCTTCAACATATGCTCTTAGAAATCCAGGAAATAGTATTCTAGTTCCATTGGCTTGAAAGACAGTTTCATCGCAATCAATAACAATAGATAGAGATTCTTTTCTTGCTTCTTTCATTTGGGTAGCAATAGTTCTTTTCCAAATTAAATCGTAAACTTGTTTTTCTCTGCCAGTTAAACCGCAGTTATCTGGATGAGTAAATTTTGTTCCAGCTGGCCGAATTGCTTCATGGGCTTCTTGAGCTCCTTTGCTTTTGGCCGCAAATGTTCTTGGGCTATCGCTAAGGTATTCATTGCCGTACAATCTTTTAATTTCACTCCGGGCACAATTGGTACCTTCTTTGGAAAGGTTTGGGGAGTCAGTTCTCATATATGTTATGAGTCCTTGTTCGTATAATCTTTGAGCAACCTGCATTGCTTGCCTTGATCCCATTCCTAATTTTCTGTTTGCTTCTTGCTGAAATGTAGAAGTTATAAATGGAATTGGTGGTTTAGATTTAAATGGTTTTTTTTCAACTTTATTAACAATCCATTTTTCTTTTTTTAACTTAATTGCTAATTTTTCTGCTTGAGATTTATCAACTACTACATACTTTTTAGGATCGCTTTTTAGCTTTCCTCTGTCATCAAAATCTTTGCCTAATGCAATTGTTTGGCCTTGGTAAGATTTAATTTTTGCTGGAAATGTTTTACTTTGTTTGTCTGAGTTTAAATTTGCTAGCAAGTCCCAATATTCACTTGGGATAAAATCAAAGCGGAGTTTTTCTCTTTCGGTAATAATTTTAGTAGCTACCGATTGAACTCTTCCAGCAGATAATCCATAAGCAATTTTTTTCCAAATAAGTGGAGAAAGCGTGTAACCTACTAATCTATCAAGAATTCTTCTGGTTTCTTGGGCGCTTACTAATTCGGTGTTTATGGTTCTGGTGTCTTTTAATGATTGCTGAATAGCAGCTTTGGTTATTTCATGAAATACCATACGCTTTACTGGAATTGTAGGTTTTAGCAATTCTAGTAAATGCCAAGAAATACTTTCTCCTTCTCTGTCTTCATCCGTTGCAAGATAGAGTGTGGAGGCGTTTTTTAACTTTGCCTTAAGTTCTTTAATAATTTTTTTTTTATTTTTTGGAACTAAGTAAAGAGGTTCAAAATTATTATCATAATCTACTCCAATAGTAGCCCATGGCTCTTTTTTATATTTGGCAGGAATATCAGCGGCAGACTGGGGTAAGTCTCTAATGTGACCTATGCATGCTTCAACTTTAAATGTAGAAGGTAAAAATTTCCTAATAGTTTTGGCTTTTGTCGGGGATTCTACAATTACTAATGAATAACCAGCCATAATTTCAAGACCTCAGAATATTGCCTTTACTTTGCTAATCCTACAAGAATTAATCATAAAGAATACAAACGCAGCGCGCATTAGCTAATAAAAAATGAAATATTCAACTAATGATCACATTTTGGCCCATTGATTGTGCATTCTGAGCTGCTTTGGTTTTAATTAAAAAAATTAATCAGTTGTTATATTTAATTCTTTTAAAACATCATTACGCATTTGTTTTCGGTGAAGTTTTCTTTGTTCTGAAGTTAAAGTTTTAGCTTTTTCTTTGTTTAACTTCATTTTTTCTCTGAGTTTTTTTCTAAAAGACTTTCTTTCTTCAGGTTCCATGTTTTTTAAGAACTTGTTGTATTTTTTAAGCCTTTTCTTTTTTGACTTATCCATTTTCTTCCATTTTTTAAAAGATTTTTTATTCTTAAGCTTATTTTTTTTGAATTTTCTAAAAGCTTTTTTTTCTTCAGCATCAAGTTTGCCATCCTTATTTACATCAAATCTTTTGCGATGTTTTTTAAATCTTTTTGATTTATTTTTTTTGTTTTTCTTTCTTTTTTTTCTATTGTTAACTTGCTCTTTTTGACTTTTATCATAAATAACAACTCCGTCATCTTCATTAGCTATGCTAAAGTTAGATCCAATTGATAAAGTAAATATAATTAATAGTAGTATTTTGTAGTATTTCATTTTTTCTCCTTTTTTTGTTTTTAAATTTCGGTATATAAAATTTCATCTAATGCTTGTAAATCATCAAATAACTCTTGATCTGATAAAATTTCAAACTCATCATCTGCAATTTCAATTGCGCTAGAATCATTGTTGCTGGTTAAGTTAAAAGCAAGCAAAGAAGCTAAGACAATTACACAAGTACCAGTTGCAAAATATGGATTAAACAAAAATCCCCATTTAGGTTTTGATTTTTGTGGTTGGTTTTTAAGTAAAGCTTTTTCAGCCATATTTAATACAGCTTTATTGTGACTCTCGCTAGGTGTTTTTTCAATGTGTTTATGCCAACGCTGGTTCATGTCTTATTTCCTCTTTAATAGTTTTCTTTGCTCGATAAAGTATGCACTTTACTTGATTTGGATTCATGTATAATTGCTTAGCAATTTCTTGATAGCTTAAACCCTCAGTTATTTGCATTAGAATTATTGTTTTTTGAGATTCCGGCAACTTATTAATTAACTCCTCTAATGTAATTAATTGTTCCTTTCTTTCAAAGTCTAATTGCAGATTAATATCATCTGCAATTGTTTCATCAATAAAATCAGAAAAAATAAGTTTTTTATTTTTTCTAAAATAATCAATTGCTAGGTTTCTACTTATTTTTAAAACCCAGGCTTTAAAGTATCCATTTGGCTTATATAGTTTACTTTTTTCAATAACTTTTAGCCAGGTTTGTTGGGCAACATCGTCTACAGTTTGTTGGTTACCACTAAGAAACTTAAATAAATATCCATATACTATTTTACAGTGACGAGAATACAATTCTTCAAAAGCTTTATTGCTTCCTGTGGTTATCTGAGCCATTAATTCATCGTCACTTTTCATATATCAATTATAATCTTAGCATAATTTCTTAACTTAAATCCTGAAAGAAATCCAAGCCCATGGTCTGTAATTATTATTCTTCCAATATTTACGTTTTCTCAATTTACGTTTTCTTTTATGATTATTATTTATTAATTTTTTGGTTATTTTTTTATGTCTTCTTAACATTTTATTAACCTTGTTAAATTCATAGCTGGTTACATAATTATCATTTGTTACAGTTTTCAGCTTACGCTTAACTCGATTTTTGTTACCTTTATAAACTACTGATTCTTTATTAGTTATGTTGCCTTTTTTAAGGTTTTTCTTGTATTGTTTTTGTATCTTCTTTAGTCGATAAGTTGCTGAATTAGCTAAGCTATTGTTAGAAAATACTAAGGCTAATCCTAAAATTGATAAAATATAATTAAATGTTCTCATATTGGTTCTTCCTTTCAGATATTGGGTTGCTTTTTAACATCCCATATTTCTTGATCTGTTAATAATACGGCCAATGAGGCTAAAAAGTGTCGCTAGTAATTAGTAAATAGGCTATAGTACTTGCTAAACTATGAATATTGTTCAACAACGCCGAGATCAGTTAATTGCCAAATTCAAAGAATTGCCTAAAGGCGATGAGGTTTATTCTTGGATTATAGATTTTGGTAAAGATTTCCCAGGTATTGAGCCAGAAAATAAAACCTCTGAATTTGAAGTTAAAGGTTGCCAATCTCCCACTTGGTTATTTGCTGAATTAAAAGGAGATAAAGTATTTTACCAAGGAGATAGTGATGCGGTAATTTCTAAAGGAGTTATGGCGTTATTGCTAAGTGTTTATAATGAATCTACTCCAGATGAGATATTGTCAGTTAAGCCTGACTTTTTAAAAGAAGTAGGCATTTCTGATCATTTGTCTGTGAATCGTGCCAATGGGATGGCCAGCATGGCTAAGAAGATTCACTATTACGCTTTTGCTTTTCAGTATATTCAAAAAAAACATAAAATTTGTTAGTGACTTTTATTAATTTTAATTTTGCTACCAGTTTTTGCGGTTAGTGTCTTTGCCGGTTAATTCATTGATAAGATCAAAATATTTTTTTTGAGAATATTTACCAAGTAAATTTGGTGGCATGTTTTTGTGAAAACTTTGGCTCTCTTGAATTTTGGAATCTATTGTTGAATTGGTTGAAATTGTAAAAATGCTGTCATCTGGCTTGGCAATAAAGCCGCCAGCTTGATCCACTGCTAGTTCTTTGAGGACAAGTTCACTTAAAAAATTTGTTTTTATCGCTTTTGCAATTTCTTTCATATTAACTGAAGAAATTTCATCTGCTTGGTTTATTAAATCTAGAATTAGGGCAATTTTTTTCTCTTCTGTGTAATCAATTTTATCAAACCAAAAGTTAATATTTGATAGTAAAAAATCTGCTTCAAGATTTAAGTCAATATCGGTTAATTTTTTTAATTGAATTTTTGATTCATTTATTTGGGTTTTAATGATTCTTAGGTAAATGTTGTTAACAATTTGGTGCCATTTATAGCCTGGAATATTTGGATTTTTGCCGTTGCCAAATTGTTGCTTGAAGATTGCCAAAACAGGTGTAAATTTAGAGTCATCTATTGGCAGTTTAGCTAGTAGCCAATTTGATTTATCGATATGGCTTTGCTTAGGAATTAATGTTGTGTTCTTAGCTCCCAGTCCGTATTCAGAGCTTTGCCAAACACTTTTGTTGGAGAATTCTAAAACATCAGGTTGACCTTCAGTCCAAGCAAATATATTGCCATTTACCATATTAATTCTTATAGTGTCTCTTCCATTAATACTGTGGAAATTTATAAATTCATAAAGCCAGCCTGCTTTAAGTTCTGTATGAATAACTGTTTCAATTTCGTTTTCTTTTATTTTTCCTTTATAAATAAAAGATGACCTTGCAGTGTTATTACTATGTTTTTGAAAAAAACTATTTTTTCTGGTTAAAAACTTGATATTTTTTTCTTCAATAAAATTGATACCCGAGTAACTAGGGTATTTATAAACCATAGTCCTGAATGATTTAGTCTGAAAACTAAATTCATCTTCACTTATATGGCTTATAATTGGAATTGCATCTTTGTTCATTGATAATCCAAGGTATTTCTTATAATGATATCTAGGGCCAATAATATAGCTGTATTTAATATTTAGGGTTGGGTTATAATTACTACTTAATTGAATTTCATAGGGCCGGTTAAAAGATTTTAAATTAAATAACTCTCTGGTATTTATATTGTAAGCATATATAAATGCAGAATTTGCTGTTTTATTACTAAATATAACAAAATCTTGATCGTCTATTTTTCCAATTAATTTATCAATCACCTCACCTTTAAAGATTACTTCATGTTGATTTTCTTTTGAGTTATAAAGGTATAGATTTTTATCATTGCCATTTAATTTATCTTTTTGAAAAGCTATGTGTAAATTATTGTTGCTATATGCTGTCTGTTCTGGCTTAATATCTAATGGGGCATCAATGATCTCTTGGGAAGGCTTTGATTTATCAAGAGGCCTTAACATTGTTCGATTAATATGTTTTTCAATAACATATTGATTATTGATATCGCCATAAAAGTTAATGGGTCTACCTGAGTTTGAAGAGCTAATACCTCGTTGGATAAAGCTTTTGATTACTTTATTTGTGTCACTGAATTTAAAAATATAATTTGAGTTGTCTTTTCCTATTAAAATCACTTGATTCCCTGGGCTTCCTAAAACATGTAATCCACTAATTTTTTCATTAGTTTTAAATACTTGTTTAATCGTATTGTTATATTCTGAATGTTTAATTAAGCTATATTTTTGCACCTCGTCTCTTCTATGATATTTATTCTCCAAAACATAATAAGTAACAAAGTTTCCTGGTGTCCCCGTTGCTATTTTTTTTGTTATCTTATAGGTCTCAGAATCAAACAATTTTTGCTTGTTATCAACAACAGTTTTGCCGGCCACCAGTAAATGTTGAATTTTATTATCTTGTTTTTCAGTTTGAACCAATCCATGAAAATTAGAATCCTCTAATTCTTGAATCTTGATTTTAGATTGAGTTAAATCAAAATCGGCTCTTAGTTTTATTTGCTCTTTTTCATTTTCAAAAGCTAATATTTTTTTACTAACTAACTTATCTGTAAATGTTTGTTGAGGGCTATTTAAATTTTCAGAGGTTAACTTTAATGTTTGATTTTTTAAAGGTTCATAAAAAATAGATTTTCTAGTATTTAAATTATGCAGTCTATATTTAAAGTTGGGCATTCTAAAAACCTGCCAGTTATTATTACTAAGGCTTTTACTTAAAGCTCCATAAGGATAGTTTTCTTGAATTTTCTTTGGCACATAGCTTTTTGCCGAAATATCATAAGTTTTATTTGAGTTTTCATTATTTTCACTATTGCCATTTTCTTCTGTGCTTGGTTCCAGCAAGTTGGATTCTTGATGTTCATTGGCTAAGTTATGAGAAGTAAGATAGTCAATTGATTCATCACTAGTTAACATTATTTGTTGCAAGTTAGGGAATTTCTTAAATAATTGCTGATGGTTTTTTCGAATAGTTTCTACCTGTGATTTAAGTTTTAATGAAACATTAGAATTTATATCAAAAGCTTCGGGGTTTTTTTCAATCAAAAGCTCAATAATAGCGCTATAGAAATTAAGTTCTTCAAGGTATATATGGGCAGTGCTAATTGAAGTTGGTAAGTTATATTTTAAGAAATCATCAACTGCAATAATAAATGCTTTAATTATTTCTACTCTATTATCTTTTAAAATACTATCGTCTAGAATCTTAGATATTTTTTCAAGATTTTGCCATTTTTTCCATCTAAATTTTTCGGCTTGCCACAAAAGAGGTATATTTTCTTGGGTTAATTCTTCATCTATTTTGGCTTGTTGTTTTTCAATTGATGCTTGCTCTTTTTCCAGTTCCAGAGCTTGGATTTTTATTTTTTGTGCCTCGGATAATCCCATTTTGGCTGGAGTAGGGTTTAGCTCAACCCAATTAGTGCCATCACTTGCTCTAGTCCATCCATGGTATTCACCTGTTTCAAGAGCAGTTGAATTATTACGATTTTGGTAGCCAGCTACAAGAAAAGTTTCAATCTTACTATCTCTGGCAATAGCGCTATAGCATTCTCCTGCATACATATCACAATCCATCCCCATTCCTTTTATATTTTCTGGAAGACTATCATCATTTGTTAATATTTTAAGAATTCTTTGAACTTTGTCTTCGCCGTTTTTTGCTTTCTCCACATAATCATTAACAGTTTTATTATGCTTACTATATAATCCCTGTTGTAATATATATCCCTCAATTATTTTAGCTTTTTGCTGCCAGTTCTTATTGTTAAAGCCAATTTCATCTAAGTCTTGCTTAATTTTTAGTGGCAATTCACTAATTAATTTTGTTGAGGAAGTAGGGTCTGTTTGGTAATTATTTCTCTTTGTTTTTTTAAGCCTGTATTTGATTTTCAATTTTTTATTATCTGAATTAGCTATAGACAATAAATACATTCCCAGCTTGTTACGTACAAGTTTTAGTTTAACCGTTGAAGTATCATGATTTGGATTTTTAGTATTGATAATCTCAAAGCTATTAGGATCTATTTCAAAGCCAAATTTTGAAACTAAATTTATACTATTTCCTTGCTTGGCAGTATCCCAATCAAAGCTAATGGGAATTTCTTTACCATCTTTTTTAAAGTCTGTTCCTGAGTATGAATAATAGTCTCCTTTAGACTCCCATTTTTTGGTGATTAAATTATAGTGATTAAATATTATCTGGCTATATAGTCCTGTTTCTCCATTTTCAATTTGAAAATTAAATAGTTCTCGCTGTTGATCATTTAATAAAGCTTGATCAACAGCATTTTGAGTTTCAAGAGCTTGTGCTTGGTTTTTAGTTTTTTCTTGAATTATTGGATTATGAAGCTTTATCTTGTTCCAATTTTTGTCATTAGGAATCTTTCTTTCAGCTAGTTGTTTTGCCACAATATTTTGTATTTTTAATTCATTTTCAGCTAATTTATCTTCTAATGCTTTTTGTTTTTTATAGCCTTCTTCAAGTTCTTTTTTTAATTGCTCAAGTTCCTGAGCTTTTTTTGCCAGCAAGATACTTTTTTGGCTTGATTTTTCTTGTTCAAAATCTAGGAACTTAACATCTACAAGGTGGTTAAGTTCATTTGATTGCATATCTTGTAAATCTGAGTTTTTACCATCATGTTGGATGGCTAAATTTTGTGGAGAATCTTTATCACTAGAGCCTGTTTTTTTCTCTTGCTTAATGTTAAGGCTGTTTCTAGCAGTTACTTTATTATAGACTTGGTTGTTTTTATCATTTCTTGGTAAATCATCTAAGCTATTATAATAATTGGTGAGGCTAGTACATAGTTTAGAATATTTTTGCTGAAACCATTTTTGATCATTATAACTTTTACATATATTAATATATTCATTAATATAATTTTTACTTTTTAAGTAAACTAAATTTTGAGTTGTAATCACTTTATTTAATTGATCAAACAATATTTCAGCTTTTAGTTTCTTGGTTAATTTATCTTGAATGGACAAGCATCTTCCGCTACTTCTGGATGCTGCGTTTTTTCCAAGATTAAGAATTAGTGATTTTAATAATTCTTCAAGATATACTTGATTTCTTTCAGGCGAATTAGTTTGTAGTCGCTGTTCTTCTAATGCATTTTTAACTATACAAATCATGCAACTTCCGCCACGTTCTTTATTTTGAAGAATTTCTAATGATTGATTACTTGATAATTTAGAAATCTGCTTTAAATCTATGCCTTGCTTTTTAAGTTGGGCTTGCCACACTTTTTTATCAATATTTTCTGCTGAAAAGGGATCTATAATTAATTCATCAAATTCCATAGTATATGAAATTACTTTTTCTGAAGATTTATTAAAAAACTGTTTTATTGTGTTTTTGATTGTTTTTTCTTTATAAGGATATAAGGGATAATATTTTGTCCCAGGCTCAAGTTCACATTTTTCCCTAGATTTTTTTGTTATTAATTCTTGGATGGTTTCTAGTTCAATTAATCCATTAATGTTTATTTCTGGATTACTTGCAAAATTCTCAATTGGTGCAGAGGTTTTATGTTGGTTTACTTGTGAATGTGCAGATTGCCAAAAAAGAAATATCCAGCAAATCAACAAACATGAAATGCCTGTTTTTATAAGACTTTTGCACCAATCAGCCATAGCTCTTCTTATTCGTCTACTCTTTGTTAATCCATTAATAACTTGATTAATTTTTATGTTAATAAGCAGTTAAATTTCAATCAATTTTACTTAAGTCATGCCTTTGTCAATTGAAGATCCAATCTTCAATTGACAAAGATCTGGCTAAGCATTTATAATTATTAATATGTTTGATAGAGATTTAGAGCTTCATTTAGCAAAAATTAGTGATAACTACAAAATTATTACGATTATGGGACCTCGACAATCTGGAAAAAGCACTTTAGCTAAAAAATTTTATACCAGCTATGATTACTGCTCATTAGAGGATCCTGATAATAAAGATAGAGCTGTGAATGATCCAAAGGGATTTCTTCAAAGTAAAAAAGAAAATACCATATTAGATGAGATTCAAAGAGTTCCAGATCTACTTTCTTACTTACAAACTATAGTTGATGATAAAAGTGATAATAGAAAGTGGGTATTAACAGGGTCTAATAGTTTATTAATGTCCGAAAAAATTTCCCAATCCTTAGCTGGTAGATCAAGAATAATAACTTGTCTTCCGTTGAGTTTTAATGAGATTCCAAAAAAACTTAAATCAACAGAGCTTGATCAAAATATTTTCACTGGTGGTTATCCAAGAATTTATGATGAAAATTTACAAGCTAATATTTGGTGTTCCGACTATATTCAAACATATATAGAAAAAGACTTAAGACAAATGTTGAATATTGTTGATCTTTCTGTGTTTGAAAAATTTCTTTCTTTGCTTGCTGGAAGAGTAGGGAATTTACTGAATTTTTCTTCATTTACTAATGACGTTGGAGTTTCTCATTCTACTGCATCTTCTTGGCTTAGCGTTTTGGAGGCTTCTTATATAACCTTTAGATTGCCACCTCATTTTAAGAATTTTTCTAAAAGAATAATCAAATCTCCCAAATGTTATTTTTGGGATACGGGATTATTGTGTAGCTTATTAAGGATAAACAATTTTGATCAATTATTTACTCATCCTCTTAAAGGAGCAATTTTTGAAAATTGGGTTATTAGTGAATATTCTAAAAAATATTATAACTTAGGACTAAGGCCGCCATTATACTTTTGGCGTGATCAAAGTGGCCATGAAATTGATATCGTTATTGATAAGTCTACTCATTTATATCCGATTGAAATTAAAAGTAGTTCAACTTTTAATCCAAATTTTATAAAAAATATAAATTGGTTTAATGATTTACAAGAGTTTTCCCAAGGAGAAGTTATATATGGTGGTACTGATAGTTATGAATTTAAAGGTGTTAATATAAAAAGTTGGAATTCAATATAGCAGTGACAAAAAATATGAAACTAATATAAAATAAGATTAATTTATATTAGTTTTTTAAGTTGCTCTTCAGTAAGTACTTTTACTCCAAGGGACTGAGCTTTTGCTAATTTGGAGCCGGCTTTTTCTCCGCAAACTAAATAGTCAGTATCCTTGGATATTGACGAGGATACCTTTCCTCCGTTTGATTTAATAAATGTGGCAATTTCACTTCTTGGTTTAGATAGTTTTCCGGTTAAAACAAACTTTAAATTTTGTAATTTTTGGTTTTTAGAATTTGAGGTTGATATTTTTTTGTTAAATAAACTGCTTAAGCCATTTCTTTTCAGCTTTTTAATTAATAAATTATTTTCTTTTTGCCACTGAAATATGTTTTTTGCAGTTTCTGGACCAACATTATCTATACTTTCAAGTTCTTCAGCTGTAAGATTCAAGGCTTTGTCCAGCGATCCAACAATAGAAATTAATTCCTCGGCCATTGTTTCGCCAACTCCTTCAATTCCAAGGGCAAAAAATAATTTACTTGGATGTTGTTTTTTACTTTTTGCAATTGAATCTAAAAGATTAGTCACAGACTTTTCTCCAAGTCCTTCAAGTTCCATTAATTTATCTTTATGATTACTTAAAAGAAAAATATCAGCAAAGTCACATATAAGTTGAAGTTTTATAAATCTTTGAGTTATCTGATCACCAAGGCCTCTAATGTCCATGGCTTTTCTTGAAACAAAATGCTTAATAGATTCTGAAATTTTATCTGGACAATCTTTACTTGGGCAGAGAATTGTTTTTTTATATGCAATTGTTTTTGTTTTACAAGTAGGACAGGCTTTAGGAAGGTTGTATTTTTTAGAGTTAGCATTTCTTTTTTCTGGCACAACTCTTACTATTTCAGGAATTACATCACCTGCTCTTCTGATCCAAACAGTGTCTCCAATTCTTATATCTTTTTGGTCAATTTGATCTTGGTTATGGAGTGTGGCTCTTTTGATTTCTACGCCAGCAACATTGACTGGTTTTAAACAGGCCACAGGAGTCAGCGCTCCTGTTCTTCCTACTTGAACAATTATGTCTTCAATTATAGTTAGTGCCTCTGTGGCCGCAAGCTTATAAGCCACCGCCCATTTTGGGGTTTTAGCAATAAATCCAAGTTTTTGTTGGTAGTTAAAATTATTAACTTTAATTACCAGTCCATCAATTTCATATTTTGTTTTTGTATTGTTTTTACGATTTAATTCATATCTAGAAATTAAGCTTTCAATCTCTTTTGTATCAGAGCAAAGCTTTGAGCTTTGGTTAACTTTAAATCCTAATTTAGAAAGTTGTTCTAAGCATTTATTTTGATTAATTTCAATGTTTGCTAAATGGTAGGCAAAGAATCTTAAAGGCCTTTTAGCCACATTTTTTGAATTTAAAAGTCTGATTGATCCGGCTGCAGCGTTTCTAGGATTGGCAAAAGTTTTTAGATTTTGTTTTTCTTGGCTTTGATTAAATTTATTAAAGCCCTCTATCTCCATGTAAATTTCCCCTCTAATTTCAATTGTTGAGGGCCACGTTTTTGGGGCAGGAGCTAAAAATTTTAATGGAATATCTTGAACGGTTTTAGCATTGTCGGTAATTAATTCTCCAATTTTGCCATCACCTCTTGTAAGGGCTCTAATTAAGATTCCATTTTCATAAACAAGATTTATTGCTAGTCCATCAAGTTTTTCTTCAACATTAAAATCAATAGGAGATTCCTCAGAAAGATTTAGAGATTTTTTTGTTTTCTTTACAAAATCTTGCAAAGATTGTTGATCAAAAACATTACCAAGCGATAACATTGGGTGAATATGTTGATGTTTAGTTGCTTCTTTTCTGGGGGCGGCGCCCACTCTTTTAGTTGGGCTATTAGGTAGGGTTAATTCTGGATTTTTAGCTTCAAGATCCTGTAGTTCACGATACAAAGCATCATACTCTTGGTCAGGAACTATTGGATTGTCTTCTACGTAGTACTGATGGGCCCAGGAATTTAGTTGATCTACTAAACAACGAATTTTTTTTTTAGTTGTATTGTTAGTCATGAGAGCTATGGTTAGACTATATATCTATGACAGTAGGTCGTCCATTAACACCACTTGTTGAATTAAAAAACGTTTATCGAGATTTTATAATTAATGATGAAGGTTCCGGCAAGCCATCAAAAGATAAAGTTTTAAAGCTTACAGCTTTATCTAAAGTTGATTTAAAGTTAAATAGCGGAGAGTTTGTTTTTTTAACTGGTCCTTCTGGAGCCGGTAAAACAACTTTATTAAAAATAATTCTTGGCATCGCAAATCCTTCATCAGGAGATGTGTTCACACTTGGAAATCATATTAACTCACTCAGTGAAAGTAAAAGAAGGGCTGTAAGAAAGCAAATTGGGATAATTTTCCAAGATCATCGCTTACTTGCTCCACTAAATGTTTATGAAAATGTTGAGCTTCCGCTTAAGTTCATGGGTCACACCAAAAAAGAAAGAGACTTTAGAGTTAAAGAAATTCTTGAAACCGTTGAGATGAGATCGCACATTTATGCCAATGTTGAAACTTTAAGCGCTGGTGAAAAGCAGAGAATTGGAATAGCAAGGGCTTTGGTCCATACTCCAAAATTAATAATTGCCGATGAGCCAACTGGTAATCTTGATCCGGTTACTGCTCGATCATTAGTTAGTATGCTTAGGGATTTAAAAGGGCAGGGGACAACTGTTTTTATTGCCAGTCATGATATGTCTTTAGTTAGAGATTTCGGAGCCAGGGTTCTTGAGATTGTTAGTGGTAAATTCCAAGGGGATTCTGTAAGCGGAGTTCGTCAAAAAGCTTATAAAGTACCAGGGTTTTGGCAGGAGAATGTATTATAATGTTCAAGTTAATTTTTAAACACTTACTTAAGAGTCCTTCTAATTTATTTTTTACGATTGTAGCATCAGGAGCAGCTCTTTGTCTGCTTGGTGCTGTTTGGATGATTGTTGATAGTTTAGAGATTGTTAAAATTTCACAAAATAAAACTAATATTGCTAATACTAAAAATGGGTTTACTGTTTTTGTGGATGCCGATTTAAAAAAACATGAAGTTGTTGGCTTAACTGATTTAATATCCTCTAAGCCTTCAATAAAAAAAGTTGAAACTCTTCAGTCTGAAGATGTGGTTGCTGAGCTTAAAGATCAATTTGGTGAAAATGTCAGTGGCGCATTTAGTAAAGGTGAGTTGCCAATTAATCTTAAAGTTTTTTTTGATAAAGAAATCATGACAAGACAAGATTACAACACTCTACTTTCGGAGATAAAAACTTTACCTGGAGTTTTAGGAGTGGATGATGGTTTGGCAGTTGTTTCTGCTCGTGGTGATACAAGGCTTAACTCAGGGGTATTTTCTTGGGCGTCATGGTTTTTTCTAATGGTATTTGTGGTTATTTCTTTATTAGTTTCACATATGATTAGATTAATTTTTGAATCTATGAAAACCGAACTGGAAACTTTAAAAGTTCTGGGCGCTCCCAGCACGTGGATGATCCCTGCGGTTTTAGCACAGGGACTGATTTTTGGTTTTTTTGGAGCGTGTTTTGCAATTATTTCACTACAGGCCTTAGTAATGTTTTTCTCACCACAACTTTATCAAAGTATTCTGCCAGCAGATTTTGGTCCATTAGGTATTTCATTATCTACTATTGGCGGATTGTTTCTTGTGGGAATTGTTGCCTCTTTAGTTGGTTCATTTATGACTGTTCCTGCAATCACCAGAAAAGTTGCTAGTGCAAAATAAAACTATGATTAAAACCATATTTTTAATATCTATATTTTTTATTTTTTCTAATGATATGATTTTTGCTTCTGTAAAAAGAATTAGAAATGTGGTTAATTTTAAAGAATCTTTATCGAAAACTCTGCCAACGTTGGATGCAAAAATATCCGAAAAAGAAACATTGCTAAAAAAACAAGCCAGTCAGTATATTAGAATTAAGCATGGAGCATTGTCACCACAATTTATTTGGCAAGGGGAAGACAGAGTCCAGCTTGGCCGCGATAGAGTTAAAAAGCTTTTACAAGCAAGTATTGCTGATAACAGCGGAGATTTAGACTCTTTAAAAAAGTTGAAATTTCGTACAGAAGATGAGATTGAATGGCTGCAAAAAGAGTTGGAGCAAACTTTTAATATATATTCATTTATCCCTACTTCACTTGATGAAGAGGGGTCTCCTCACAAAATTTATTGTAAATATTTACCTATTTCAATTTCTAAAACTAAAACTAAAAATCTAATTGTTGATTATAATCAAAAGCAACTTTTTGAAGAAGACGTAGCAGTTGCTTCTTCTGGTTGGTGGCTTAAATCCCCTACTAATTCTGTTAGGTCTTGCTCGTCTGGTAAAGTAGTTAAGATTGGTAAATTAAAGCACCGAGGTAACTATATTGTTATTGATCATGGAAGTAGAAAAACTACTGTGTATGCAAATATTGTAAAATTAAAACCGGGATTAAAAGTAGGATCATGGGTTAGAGCTGGCCAATCAATTGGAGAACATAAACAAGATGAGTCTGTTTATTTTGAAGCCAGAAGATATAATTTACCAGTTAATCCTAGATCAATGTTCTCAAAAAAAATATTAAACTATTTAACAATCTGACTTTGATGTTTCATTAGATTTAGACTTCGTTTAATAAAATTTTTGTTAAATATACTCAATGAAATAAATAAGTAAATTATTTAATAATGCTATAATTCTAATACTTTATGGCTGTTTACAAGCCAGTAATAACATGAAAACTCGGAGTCAGGCTCCGAGTTTTCATGTACTTTTATTTCAAGTTTAGGGTTTAATTATTTTGATTTTTTAAGTTTTGCTTGAGCACAAGCAAGTATAGCAACTGGAACTCTGTATGGGGAACAAGAGACATAATCAAAATTTAATTTGCTAAAAAAGTTTATACTTTCTGGGTCCCCTCCATGTTCACCACAAACACCAACTTTAATCTTGCTTGGTTTTACTTTTTCTACTGCAATTTTTACTAATTCCCCAACTCCATTAACATCAATAGAAGCAAAGGGATCATGGTTAAATATTTTTAGTTTAATATAGTCACCAATAAATTTACCACTATCATCCCTGGAAAGTCCTAAGGTTGTTTGAGTTAAGTCATTTGTGCCAAATGATATAAAGTCTACATGAGGTGCAATCTTGTCAGCAATTAAACATGCCCTTGGTAGTTCAATCATTGTGCCAATTTTTATATTAGATAATATTTCTTTGTTGGTAATTGTTTTATTTAATACTTCTTTAACATTTTTAATTAACATGGTTAATTCAAGTTCAGAGCAAATAAGGGGAATCATCACCTCTACCTTAGGTTTAATTCCTAGCTCCCATGCTTCTTTGAAAGCTTCAAAAATTGCTTCAGCTTGCATGTTGTAAATTTCTGGAAAACTCAAACCCAATCTACAGCCTCTGTGGCCAAGCATGGGATTTACTTCTTCAAGGCTTTTCGCTTGTAATGATAAATCATTAAAGTTTAAGTTTAACTTATCAGCTAAATCCTTAAGTCCTTTATTGTCGTGAGGCAGAAATTCATGAAGAGGCGGATCAAGTAATCTAATAGTAACTGCTTTTTCATTCATAACTTTAAATATTTTTAAGAAATCATTTTTTTGCATAGGTTTAATATTTTTTAAAGCTTTGTCTCTATCATTAAAATTACTAGCTAAAATCATTGCTCGTACTTGCTCAATTCTTTGTGGATCAAAAAACATATGTTCTGTTCTACAAAGTCCAACCCCTTGGGCTCCAAAATCAACTGCTACTTTACAATCTTTTGGAGTATCCGCATTGCATCTCACATCCATGGTTTTAATTTGGTGACACCATTCCATTATGGTTTGAAAATTTTTGTCTTGAGTTGATTCAATTGTAGATATTTCTCCAAGAAAAATATCTCCAGTATTTCCATCTAAGGTTATTACATCTCCTTCATTTAATTCAATGTTTTTGTGACCTTGGCTTATAGAAACCTTTTTTTCTTGATAATTAATTTTTAATTCTGCACAGCCTGCAATACAACACTTTCCCATTCCTCTTGCTACTACTGCAGCATGTGAGGTCATTCCTCCAAGGGCAGTCAATATTCCTTTGCTTGCTTCCATTCCATGCACATCTTCAGGAGATGTTTCATGCCTAACTAGGATTACTGCTTCTCCATTGTCTCTTAAGGTTACGGCATGGTCTGCAGAAAATACAATTTTTCCACTCACAGCTCCAGGTGATGCTGGTAGTCCCTTGGCAATATTATTCTTTTTCTGATCAGGGTCTAATTGCGGATGAAGTAATTGTTCTATGCTGTTTGGGTTAATTTTTAGAATCGCATCCTCTTTAGTTATTAAATTTTCTTCAACCATGTCTACAGCAACTTTAAATGCAGCTTTTGCGGTACGTTTGGCATTTCTTGTTTGAAGAATATACAGAATTTTATTATCGATTGTGAATTCAATATCTTGGACATCTTTATAATGATTTTCCAGTTTATTTTGTATTTTAAACAACTGATTATAAGCCTCAGGCATTGTTTCTTCCATACTTTTAGAGTTGTTGTTCAAAGCAGAATTATTTTTTTGGTTTACACTGATTGGATTTGGAGTTCTTATTCCAGCAACAACATCTTCACCTTGGGCATTAACTAAAAATTCTCCAAAAAAATCATTATCTCCGGTAGCAGGGTTTCGAGTGAATGCTACACCAGTTCCGGAGTTTTCTCCGCTATTTCCAAATACCATTGACTGAATATTTACTGCAGTTCCCCAGTTATCAGGAATTTTTTCTATATTTCTATAATGAATTGCTCTTTGAGAATTCCAAGAATCAAATACAGCAGTCACTGCTCCTAATAGTTGATCTTTGGGATTTTGAGGAAAGCTTAGCCCCTTTTCCTCAAGACAAACCATTTTATATTCCTCTACTAATGTTTGTAGATCCTTGGCTTCTATTTCATAATCATTTTTAATATTATGTTTTTCTTTGATTCTTTCTAACCTAGATTCAAATAGAGATGAATGAATATTCATTACAACAGATGAGTACATTTGAATGAATCTTCGATAGCTGTCATAGGCAAATCTTGGATTATTGCTAATTTTAGCTAAGCCTTTTACCGTTTCATCATTTAGTCCAAGATTTAAAATAGTATCCATCATTCCAGGCATGCTTACTCTTGCACCACTTCTTACGCTTAATAACAGTGGATTATTGATGTCACCAAAAGTTTTATTTTGGCAATTTTCTATAGTCTCTAGGTTTTTATTGATCTCTTCAATTAATTGCTCTGGGAGTTTTTTATCTGATTCATAAAAATTTATACAAGCTTCAGCAGATATTGTAAATCCAGAAGGAACCGGTAAGCCAATTTTACTCATTTCAGCTAAATTAGAGCCTTTTCCACCCAAAGAGTTACGCATGCTAGCGTCTCCTTCAGTTAAATTCTTCCCATTTTGATTAAAACCAAAAAAATAGCATTGTTTATTTTTTTCTAACATTTAGTTATTATAATAACTTAAAGTATGGGTAAAATGTATCTACTGTTTGGAGTTTTAATTGAAATTATTTAAAAAATTTTTATATTATACTGTCATATTTTCATCATTTAGCTTAAATTTATCTGCCTATGTTTTCCCCGGTTTTTTAGCCCAAACCTCCAGGGACTGCAGGTATTTTAAATCCAGAAAATTAATAAAAAGTAGTAAAAGAAAAATTAAAGCTAATAAAATATTTTTATTAAGAAAAGTCCTAAACCATGGAGCCTTAATTGAAAACCATAAAGGTAATAAAGCCTGGGTTAAAAAGGATTGTTTAAATTTTATTATTCCAACAGTAGAAACTAAGAAAGAATCAGCTCAAAATAATCCTCCAAAAGATATTAACACGCACAAACCAGTTAAAAATGTTAATCCACTAGATATGAGGAACAATTTTTCAGTAATATTTGAATATAATATTAAATCAAAAATCAATTTCTCAGGAATAAGCTATTGGTGGTATATACCTTTAGGGGTTCCGACAGTGGCAAAAAGTACTTTTAAAAGATTTGGTGTTCAATTTCAACTACTTGGAGATTTTGAAAATTATTGGGATAATTTTAAAGTTCCTATTTATCTTAAATGGTTATTCAGAGATGTTAATAGTTGGTTTTCTTATGGATTAAGTGTTGGAGGGGTATATCAAAAGTATTTTAATTCAAATAAAATATTTTCTAGCCTAAATTTTTCATTTGGATATATGCCTTTGCAGCCAGGATTTACCAGTTTTGTTAATATTGGAACAGATTTTTTTAAAGATGAGGAATATAGAGTACAATGGAATATAGGATGGCTGTTTTAAAAATATTGCTTAAAACAAGTTTTATTGTTGGGTTGGTTTCAATAGCTAGGCCTCCAGTTGATTTAATTTTTCCAGCTACAAATTTAGTAGTTAAACCAAAAAAAGGGATTCGTGAATCTGATATTACTTTTACCAGTATTGATGCTTTTACTCCTCAAGAAAAATTTAATAATTTCTTAAAGCAAAATAAAGGTAAAACTTACAAAGTAGCCGTTTCAACATTTGGTTACCAATTACCAAATACTTCTTCTGAAAAAATATCAGCCCTAAGGTCTAATTCATTTGTTGTGCTAATCAAAAATAGTAAAAATGAAAAATGGGGATTGATTTCTAAATATGAAAATGGCAAAAAAAGCTGGGTTCATCTTTCTAGGCTTAAAGAAGTAGATTATCAGATAGATCAAGCTAATTGATAACTATTATAGTAAAAGCTTAGATTTTTTCAATTAACGTTTTAAATTCCTTATAGTCAATATTAGTTAACTTTTGTTTGTTGCCGGAGAACCTTGTAGATTCTAGAGACTCCCATTTGGTACTAAGATCTGAGATTGTTTTCTTGTTTAATATTTTATTTGAATTCAATAATGTAGAAATAAAATTATTTCTTGGCGACTGTAAGTGAAGCTTATTTTTAATTTTGTATTCAGATATTTTATACAAAAGCCTTTCTCTAATAAATCTATCAATTAGAGGAGCGTTATTAGATTTTGATTTTTCTAATTCCTTTAAAGTTTTTTTCCATGGGTACATTGATAGTTCTTTGTTGCTTTTTTCTACTTTTTTTCTTTTTATGAATAAAAATGCAATTAATATTAAGCCAATTAACTGCAGCAACCAGGTAATTAAATTACTAAATATAGTAGATCTAGATTCATGTTGCCATTTTTGTGCCCCAGAAGAAAATTTGCTCAGAGAATCAGTGTTACTTTGTTGTTGGTTTTTGCTAACAGATTTAGTTGCTTCATTTATTTTAATATCTAAAATTTTATCTAATTTAGTTATAGTTTCATATTTATTAGTTTTAGGGTCAAAGTATGTCCATTTAAGTCCGGGTATCTTAATCTCTCCTGGGTTTTTACTAAGTAGTAAATACTCAAATACTTTATATCCGCTAAGGTCATTATTATACTTAAACCTTGATTGAGTCTTAAATGTTTCAATCCCTTCTGGAAGATTTAGTTTTGGTGCTTCCATTATTTTAAAATTACCAGTTCCAGCAATAGTTATTTTTACATTAAAAGGTTGGTCTGCTTTTATTTCTTGAGTGGGAAAATCTTGTTGCAACTGAAACTGTCCAACCCCGCCGCTAAATGTGTTGGTTAAGTTTTTATCTAAAGGAGGGAGTGGTAATGATTCAATTGTAACTACGTTACTTTCCAGTTCTTTAGTTTCAGGCTTGGTTACAGTTTGAGGTAAATTAAAAATAGTTCCAAATCTTCCTCCAAGAATATCATCTAACATATTAAGTGGGCTTAAATTATAAGTTACAGAGAAAACTAAAGGAGAGATTTTTAGTTCTCCAGTTTTAATTGGGAAAATAGCATAGTTTATCAGGTTTACTTTAATATAATCTTTATCTTCAATAGTAACTTGTTGATCTTTTAATCTATTAGAACTTTGTATATCTTCTTTTACAAAGCCTTCAAACTGTGGAAAGCTTTTATATTCTGGACTAGAGAAAGATCTAAAATTTCGAAAAAGTGAGTATTCAAGATCGATCATTTGCCCTTGATACACAGTAGTTGCAGAAGGGATCGCTTTTACAAATATCTTACTATCTTCTTTATTTTCAGGAATTATTTTTTGGCTATTTGATCCCGTTCCACCAAATAAATTGGGGATATTCATGTTTGGTTTCTTGAGTCTAGGTAGGTTCCTATGTATAGGGTTTCTGTTGTAATTTCCAGTTGGTAGAGATTTTACATTTACAGTTAATTTTTGCGAGCTAAAATTTTGTCCATTTATTTTTAAAGTAATTTTTGGAATATTAATTTTTCCTGTTTTTAAGGGTTTAAGTATAAAGGAATATTCAGCCTTGGTTTCTCTGGAATTTCCTCCAGACCCAAAACTAAATCCACTAGATCTTGAGCTCATTACACTCACAACATCCCAATCACTGCTATCTGGAAATTTTGGAGTAGGTAGTGATATTTTTTCATCTGTAGTAATAGTAAATACATACTGTACTGCTTCACCATTTATAGAAGTGTTAGGATTTACACTAGAGGAAACGGCAATTTTACTTAATAAATCATGGCTAAGTAAAACTGTTAAAAAAATTATTAAATGCTTCATTTTTTTCACCATTGCTTATCTTGATTTCTGAAATATTTTCTTTTTTGTTTATTTTCAGATCTTGCTTTTCTTTCTTTAACATTTGTTTCTTCAGATGATACACTTTCTAGAATTTGCTTTGCTTGCTCTTTGGTTAGATTTTGTTGATTAAATTTTGCTGCTTGTTTTTTGTCAACATGATCTTCGCCGTCTTTTTTCTCAGAAGTTGTGTCATTTTTATCATTTCCGTCACCATCACTATTTCCTTGGTTGTCTCCGTCATTTTTACCTTTTGAACCCTTGCCCTTTCCTTTGCCATCTTGACTTTGTTGATTCAGTAAGTGAATAATATTAATTCTAGTTTTTTCATCGATTTCTGCATTTTCATTTTTTATAGCTAATGTTTTATAAAATTCTTTTAATGCATTTAATCTTTCATCACTTAACATTTCTGACTGCGCAGTTTGGAAGCCCAGAATTTTTTTAAGCCTAAGGTTTTTATTTTCATTTTTTAGTCTTTTGAGTTCTTTTTTGGCTTGGTTAACTAGCTCTCTATTAATTGTTGGTTTTTTGCCTTGTTTCTTTTCTTCTTCACTTATAGTGCCAATAGATGAAAACAATTTATTAGTTGACCAGTTAAAGCGAGATAATGGATGAGCTGGATTTTCTGCTAATGCTTTTGAGAAATGCTTTGATGAAATTCCTAACTTTCCCTCATTCATAGCTATTCCACCCATTCTGTTTTGAAAAGCTATGTTTGGATTGTTGTTAGCTATTTTATCTTTATCTTTAAGAGTAAGTGGCTGAAATGCCCCAAGAATAATTAGTTGCCAAAAAAACTTGTTACTAATTAAGCTTAAAAATCCCATGTTTAATCTCTTCCTTTTGTTTCTGGTATTATCCATTCAACAAATAAAATAATCCAGGCTAAGAGAATAAAAATAATAAATCTATGTTCCAAGGATAGTTTAGTGCCTGCATCTCTGCTTTTTTGTTTGTACTGTTTAATACTATCTTGAAAATCTCTCCAAGCCTTTATTCCATTTGAGGCGTAAAATATTTTTCCACCAGTTTTTTTACTTACTTTCTTAAGGAATTCATCTTGAAGTTTCGATATTGCTACATTTCCTTGGCTATCAACTAGGCTTTGGGAAGGCCTTAATGGATCTGGTACTTGTCCACCTTTTTTGGTTCCAAGAGCCATTGTGTAAATAGGGACCCCAAGCTTTTCTGCTTTTTTTAAAGTATTATTACTGTCTTTTGATTGATTTTCACCATCACTTATTAAAATAATAATTTTTGCTGCACTGTCAAGTAGTTCTGTTTGGTCATTTACTTCGTCTAACTCTAAGCTTTTAAAACAATGTTCAATTCCAGACATAATGTTGGTAGTTTGATCGCTGATAAAATTTGTATTTAATGGTGATAAAAAGTCTACAACTGCTTGATGATCAACTGTAAGCGGAACCACTGTATAAGCATTCCCAGAAAACACAATTAGCGAGGTTCTATCTCCAGCACTTAATTCAGGTAGAAAAATTGTTAATTGATTTTTAGCTTGTTCTAGCCGATTAGGGTTAATGTCCCCAACCATCATGCTTTGGGATAAGTCTAGCGCTAAACATATATCAACTCCAGATGCTTTAATTGAATGTTGTTTCTCTCCCCATTGAGGGCCCATATAGCCAAATACTAATAGGCAAAAACCAATTAAGGTTAATAATATTTTAAGCTTACGATAATGAGGATAGCTAAAATACTTGCTTGTTTTTGAGAGTTTAAAATAATTAAAAATTTTCTTTCTATGTATCGATGTAATAAAAATTAAAAGAATTGCAAAAAGTAAAAAAACAAAAAATATAGATTTTTCCGGATAAGCTAAATTAATTCCAAATAAGTTTTGAAGATTTATCATGGAAATTTTCTCCATTTAGTATTTAATAAGATAATTTCAATCATTAATAATAAAATAGTAATAAATATCCATGGCCATGCTTTTTCACTCAATCTAGTTATTTTACTGGTTTCAATTTTTGTTTTCTCTAGCTTATCTATAGTGTTAAAAATCTTTTTCAATACATCTTTTTCAGTGGCTCTAAAAAATTGTCCATTGGTATTTTTGGCTATATGCTCTAGTAATTCTTCATCCAAAGCATCTGTTAAGTAATTGTGGATAATATGTACATTACCAAAAGGATCTCTAGTTTTTATAGGATATTTAACTCTTCCTTTTTTGCCAATTCCTACAGTATAAACCTTTACTCCAAATCCTTTGGCCAAATCAGCGGCAGTTTTAGGATTTACACTACCCATGTTGTTATCACCATCGGTTAACAAAATTACTATTCTACTTTTGGCTTTAGATTCTTTTATATGGTTTACAGCTACGGCTAATGCTTGACCAATTGCGGTGCCATCTCTTAAATTATTTGAGTTAGAATCAATAAGTGATTTTTTTAAATAACTATGATCATTAGTAATGGGTACTGCCATGTAAGCATCTCCGCTAAATAAAACTAATCCAATTCGATCATTTTTTCTTTGGTCAATAAATTGAGAGATTGTTTCTAAAGCAACAGTTCGTCTGTCTGGTTTGAAGTCCAAAGCATCCATTGACTTTGAAAGATCAAAAGCAATTATAATGTCTACTGCTTCAATTTTTTTCTTTTCATTAGTGAATGATTTCTGAGGTCTTGCTAAAGCAATAATCAAAACACTTAAGGTGGCAAATCTTATTATGTTTTTTACCCTATTTGGAGTAAAGAATATTTTTTTGGAAGTTTCATTTATTTCTTTTAAGCTAACAATTAATTTTGAACTTGAGGATTTCTTTTCTTTTAATCGAAATATGAAGAAAAGTATTAAGGGAATAAATAATAGAAAAAAAAGTGGATTAGCAAAGCTCATTTTAAAGCCTCTTTATTTCTACCTTTAACACTGTCTGATTTTATTTCTAATTGTGAGTTAATGTTTTTTACAGATAACAAAAACAGATCTTTTAAGTTGTCGTGTGCTTCCTTGGTTATTTTTGCGTTATTAAATCTCCAATAATTTGAGTAGGTAAAAAATTCAACTAATTTTTTATGACTTTCTTTAGAGAATTTTTTTTGAGATTTCAGTAAAGTCTTAGAAAAAACTTTTGTGAATTTATTATTAGTAGTGTGTGCTGCTTGGAATCCGCACAGCTCTTCTATTCTTTTTCTTAGTGAGTTATTTGCCTGTGAATAAATTTGCTTTAAATCTTCAATACTTGCATTTTCAGGGTCAATCGCACTGAATTTAGTTATGCTTTTTTCAATTAGTTGCGCTGGAGTTAATAGCTTTTGAGATTTTAATTTTTGGGCATATCGGTGGTTTTTAATTTTTAAATAAAGTTTATATATTAACCAGCCAATTAGCGGTAAAGATAATACAAATATAATAGCAATACTTACCCATATAGGAAAAATTGGAGCAATAAATCCAATTGGTCCATTAAAAGGTTGTTTTTTAGGGTTGAAGCTTTCTGGAATTGCCACTGTTGCGCTAAGTTCAAGCTCTTCACTGTTACAAAAATAAGAACTATTTATGTTACCATTTTTAAGTGGTCCAATCGAAAAGCTTGAACCATTTACTTCAGTTACGACAAATACTGGCTGCTTGTTCTTATTTATTAAAACATCTCCTGCCTTATGGTTTAGCTTGGCTTCGCTTGGGCATGTAATCTGTAGAGTTTTTCCAGCTGTAATTGTTTTTACTGGTGTCTTTTCTTCCATTGCTTATTTACTTTCTTTTGCCTTTTAAAAAGTTCTTAAGAGGGATAAGGAAATCACTTTGACAATCATTGTAGAAATAATTAGCACCAATTTTTTTAAAATGCTCCCGTATTTTTTTTTGTCGTAAGGAAAAATTCTCTGATAACAATTCTAATGTTTTATTACTTGAGGTGTCTAAGTAAGAGTTGCTTCTGCTTTCAGCTCCTTGAATTTCCATAAATCCAAAAAACTTTGGCATTTTCCATTCACCCGGATGATCTATGTTTATAGCCATTAACTCATGTCTTGAGGAGATCCTTCGACAGATTTTTGTGTCAGGCAATGATTCCATATCAGATAAGATTATTACAATAGATTTTTTCTTTAAAAAAGGTTCAAGTTTTTGTAAGGCTTTTGTAGTAGAAGATCTACTGTTTTTTGGCTCAAATAATAATACATCGCGAATAATCCTAAGCAAATGAGATCTTCCCTTGGCTTCTGGGATAAATTTTTCTACAATATCAGAAAATAATAATAAACCTAAATGATCATTAGCCATATTTGCAGACACTGCTAAGGTTCCAGCAATCTCTGCTAGCCTTGAAGCTTTTTGTTGCGCCCAATGTCCTCTGCGAAATGAATCACTAACATCCACTAACAAATATAAACTTCTTTCTCTTTCTTCTTCGTAAAGTTTAATAACCGGCTCAGATTGTCTAGCAGAAACATTCCAGGCAATATGTCTCACGTCATCACCATAAACATATTTTCTAAATTCTTTAAATTGCATTCCTGTGCCTCGGAATGCAGATTTATAATCACCAAGTAATCCATCTTGAGCCATTTTTCGAGAATTTATCTCGATGGCTTTTATTTTTTTTAAAAACTCTTTTTCAATCACGGAGTGGGAACCAAAGATAAAACTTTTTGGATGATTTTGTCTGTGTTTAATTCTTCTGCTTCGGCTTCAAATGTTAAAATTAGCCTATGTCTGAGTATTTGCATAGCAACAGATTTCACATCATCTGGAGTAACAAATCCTCTGCCTTGTAAGAAAGCTTTTGCTTTAGCCGCTTTGGCAAGAGATATTGTTGCTCGAGGAGATGCGCCTATATTTATGTATGGTTTTAGTTCATTTATTCCATTACTAGCCGTTTCTGGCTCTCTAGTTAGAAAAACTAAATCAATAATATATTTTTTAACTTTTGCATCAATATATATTTCCGAGCATAGGCTTCTGGCTTTTAATAGTTGTTGAGCAGTAGCTACACTATTAACTTTGGCAATGCTACCATCAGACTGGCTTTCAAGAATTTTCATTTCTTCTTCTCTGTTTGGATAGCCAACATTTACTTTAAACATAAATCTATCCATTTGCGCTTCTGGAAGTGGGTATGTGCCTTCTTGTTCTATTGGATTTTGAGTGGCTAATACTAAAAATGGCTCATCAAGTTGGTGAGTAGTATCGCCAATAGTAACTTGTTTTTCACTCATACATTCTAATAATGCTGACTGAACTTTAGCTGGAGCTCTGTTTATTTCATCTGCCAATAATATATTACAAAATATAGGACCTTTTTTGGCAGTAAATTCTCCATTTTTTTGGTTAAAAATCATAGTACCAGTTAAGTCACTAGGAAGTAAATCTGGAGTAAATTGAACCCTTTGAAACTTTACATTTAAAGTTTTAGCAATTGTATTAATAGTTAAAGTTTTTGCTAGTCCTGGTAGACCTTCAAGAAGCACATGGCCACCGGTAAGCATGCCCATTATGATTTTTTCGATCATTTCATCTTGGCCAACCACTATCTTTGATATTTCATTTCGTACATCAACGATAAAAGCGCCTTCGGTTTTAATTAATTCTGTTAATTGGGCAACATTTGTAGACATCATGTCTATTATAACTAGAAGTTCCTTTTGATCAAGAGGGGCATGGGTAGATTCTCTTCATAATAGAGCCAATTTTTCAGCAAAACTTGTCTTACATCTTCCTTGAAATATCAAATAAGGTTAGGATAGGCTTAAGATAAATGATTTTACTTAAAGCATTAATTATTTGGATTGTTTTTGCTTTGCTTTACTTAGGATTGGCATTGGCCTCTGGTTTAAGTATTGTTTTTATCCCCTTGTTAATTTTTTTAGTACTCTCTCCGTTTATTTTTTTACCTTTGAGTGTTTATATACTCAAAATAACCAAGAAAATTATTCCTATATCTTTTAGCTCAAATAAACATGAAAACTTAAAAAATATCTTGATTAGTAAAATTTATCATAATCCCGGTCTTGATTTAGAGCTTTATTACATTAAAGATTTCACTCGATGTTTTTTCTGGTATCAAAAAATTTTTTCAAAAAAACAAATTTTGCTAATACCAGAGAAAATTTTGTTAAGTCCTGAAACTATAGAAAAGGATATAAATATTATTTGGGATTGTTTACTAAAGATGCCATTAAAGCACCGAATATTAAGAACCATTGTTATTTATATTTGGATACCAATGGCAATTCCAATAGATATTGTTTTTAAATGGTCAGACTTTTTTTTTCAAAAGGTGTTAAATTTTACTAATCTTCCATCTCCTTCTTTTATGGCTCAAAAATGGGCTAGAGGAATAGTAGATTTTATTATCCAATTCCAAAGATCAGATAAAATTAGATTCTTAAGTTCAAATGAGAGTATTGATACTACTCCTCCTAAAGTTTGGCATTCGTTCATTATTGGCCCATGGTTTAATATGGTCGAAACTCAGTACTGTTTAATTTGGAGTTTGTGGATTCCTACTTCTGCTTATTTTATTAAAGAAAAGTAATTGTTTTTTATTCCGTGTCTGATTGCTTGTATATGTATTGCATGTGATGCTTTATTAATGTCTACTTCTGCACAAAGAGCCTTGCCGATTAAAGAAAAATCACCAATTGCATCTAATATTTTATGAGCAGCTAGTTCATTTTCCACTAAAAATCCGGATTCATTTAAAACTTTGTTGCCGTCAAGAATCAATGCATTCTCTAAACTACCGCCTAAGCCAAGATTGTTTTTTCTTAATTGCTCAATCCATTCCTTAAGAGCAAATGTTCTTGCTGGAGCAATTTCTTTTTTGTATCTATCCAGTGATTCTAGTGGTTTTTCCCAAGCAATATAGAATTTTTTGCTTTGTTGCCAATGTGGAGGAAACTCAATTTTATAATTAATCTCTAGTTTTTTTTCTTTGCAGGGTTTGAAGCTTACAAAAGCACCTTGGTCATTTTTTACAGTAAACTCTTTATTGCAGACTAAATATTCTTCTGGAGTTTTTAATTTACAACCAAAATTCTCCAGATGATTAATCCATTCTTTTGCCGAGCCATCTAAAATTGGCATCTCAAAACATAAATTTTGTTTTGAATTGGGGGCAAGTTCTTTTTTAAGAATTACTTCAAGATTTGGAAGACCAAAAAGGTAAGCTGCAGACATAAAATGCTCTATGGTTCTAACTTCATGCCTATTGGTCTGACCTCTAAGCACTAGTGCAGTAGATCTAGCTGTCGTCCCTAACTGATTGCAGTGGGCTGGGCATTGAAAAATCTCATTTTCAATCTCTGCAGTAAAGGTTATGCCAGTATTAATTTTATCTTCAATAATATTTAAATTAACTTTTTCACCTGTATGTATTCCAATTCCAGATAAATTTAATTCTTTATTCATAGTAACCTTTTAAAATAAACTTTTTTGATCCGTTGATTTAGTTTTAATATCAACTTTTTTTTTGATTCCAAGTAATTGATAAGTTTTATCAGTTACAGCTCTTCCTCTTGAGGTTCTAATTAAAAGTCCCTTTTTAAGCAAGAAAGGTTCAACCATTTCTTCAAGTGTTGTTCTATCTTCAGATAGTGAAGCAGCAATTGATTCTATTCCTACCGGGCCGCCATGGTAATTATTAATTATTGTTTGCAGATATTCGTGGTCCAAGGGCTGTAATCCAGTTGGGTCTACTTGTAAAAATTCCAAAGCCTGCTCAACAACATTGTTTCCTTGGCTTTTGTTTATTTCTTCAAGAGCCCTGGAAGATAAGTTTTTTTGGTCACTTTGGAAAACTTGAATAAAATCTCTTACTCTGGCAAGTAATCTATTAGCAATTCTGGGTGTTCCTCTTGTTCTTACAGCCAGAGAATTAATTTCTGAATCAGTAAGCTCAACACCTAACAAGTTTGCAGATCTAGAAATTATTTTTTCCATCTCATCCACTTCATAGAATTCTAAATTCATTTGAATTCCAAATCTGTCTCTAAGTGGGCCGGTTAATTTTCCCGCCTGAGTGGTAGCGCCAATTAAAGTAAATTTTGGTACTGGAATATTTACAGCTTGAGCAGCAGCACCTTCTCCAAGAATTACTTGAATTTCAAAATCTTCCATTGCAGGATAAATTGATTCCTCAACAACTGCACTTAATCTATGAATTTCATCAATGAATAAAATATCGCCTTCTTTTAATCCAGTAAGTAAAGCTACTAAATCCACAGGTTTTTCTAGTGCAGGACCTGAGGTCAGATGTATTTGGCCACTCATTTCCTTGGAAACAATATGAGCCAAGGTAGTTTTTCCCAACCCAGGAGGGCCGGAAAGTAGTAAGTGATCAAGGCAGTCTCCTCTGCCAAGAGCAGCAGAAATAAATACTTCAAGTTTTCCTGTTACATTTTTTTGGCCAACATACTCTTTAAGAGTTTTAGGCCTTAGAATATTTTCACTTACTTTGGAGCTGCTTTGAGTTTCAAAGGTGCTTTCTGTTATATGCTGTAAAGGTAGTTTTTGATTCATTATTTATTCACATTCTTTGATGTTGGTTTTTGTGTTTTACGTTGTCCCCATTTTTGGAAGATTAGTTTTAAAATTTCAACAGCTGCAAGATCAGAGTTGTTTTCATCATTCATTATCTCTTGGTAAATTTCATGGATTTCTGAGGATTTCATTCCATATTTAATTAATGATTGAACCAATAAGTCTGGAGCATAGCTTACAGAGCTTATACTTTGGGTTAATTTTTCTTCAATTTTATCATGACTAATTTTAGAAAAATCATTACTAGAGTTTTTAAGAATTTTAATTACTTTAGTATTTTGTTGTTTTAAACCAAGACAAAGGCTTTGAAGCTTTTTGGCGCCAAGCCCAGGAATTTTTAACCCAGGAGGTGCTTTGCCTGATTGAGAAATATCTAAAATTACTTTTGGAGAAATACTGGCACAACAGATACTAGCTAGTTTTGGTCCAATGCCATTAATTTTTCTAAATAACTCAAATAATGATCGCTCAAAAGAATTTAGAAATCCATACCATTGCTCACCATCTTCTTTAATTATCTGGGCAATAAAAATTAATATACTTTCGTCTGGATTACTTTTTAATTGTCCTTGAAGATTACTGTTATGAGTAATTAAGCTATAAAAATTTTCACTTCTAGGATCCGTAACGATTATTTCATTATCTTCTAAAACATTTATTTGAAAATTTGGATTGGCTAACTTGAATTTCTTGGCAAATAAAGGTCCAATTGAAGAAGCCATAAACTTATCTGAACAAATTACTAGGGAAATGGCAATTTTGTATTTTGTTAATTATAAGTTGATTGCGTCAATAGTTACTTTAATTGCTTTATGCTCTTTTAGGTGGAGATAATTTATTGGATTTAAACTCAACCCAGCTAGACCAAGCAATTGCAAGAGCATCGATACTGTCATGAGTGTAATTTGTGCCTAATGATTGTTTTAAATTTGGAAACCTTAGCTCCAGTACTTTATTAACGCTACTCTTGCTAGCAAGGCCCATTCCAGAGGCATTTTTTTTAACTTTAGTTGGGCTTAATTCAAGTATTCTATCTTCAGCTTTATCTAAAGTTTTGTGAGCAGCTAATCTTATAATTCCCCTTGCTTCACTGAGCTTTAAACTGGCTGAAATATTTTTGTGAGTTACTGCTTTTTCAATGCCAATTATTGTTGGATTAAACTCGGTAAAAATTTTTTTTGAGTAATCATATAGTAGCTCAAGCCTTTGGCCTAATTCTGGATTTTGCTTAAACAAATCCCAACTGCCAATTTTTAAAATATCTATTGAAGCGTTATTTTTAGTAGATATTACCGCAAAGCCACAAACTCTAGTTCCTGGGTCAATACCGATAATAATCATTTACTTTAATTTCAGCACAAATTGCCCAAGTAAAAAACATACCCCAGCAAATATTATTGCTTTTATTTCAAAGGTTGGGTCATTATTTTGTACTCCAAACACAAGAGCAACTGGCAATACTCCAAGGGCAACCAGTTGGAGACCTTTGCCAATATAAAACTTTAAATTCATTTTAATTGAAAATACTAAAATTTAATCTGCTGTAAATGCTAAAATAGAAAATATGAGTAAAATTCATAAATTCTCCATGATTGTGCAGAATGAGCACATAGATATTTTTGGCCATGTTAATAATTCAAAATATATGGAGTTTCTTGAGGCTGCCAGATGGGACATTCTTAAAAAAGGCAACTATGGCCCAGAAGTAGTGATGGAAACAAAGCAGGGCCCAGTAATATTGGAAGCAAACTTAAAATTCAAAAAAGAACTAGCCTTGCAAGATAATTTAAAAATTGAAACTGAAATTATAATATTAAAAGAAAAGATTTGGCGTATAAATCATAAAATTTTAACTGAAGAAAAAGGTCTATGTTGTATTGGAATTTACACATTTGGTTTTTTTGATTTAAACAAAAGAAAATTAATTCCTATGTCCGAAAAATGGAAATCAGTAATTAGTTGAAAAAGTAATTAAACTACTTTCTTAATAGTAGGCTTATGGCTCTTAAGTATGGCAATATTTTTCAGGTTGGCTTTCCAGGCAAAATCCAAAGCATCACCCAGAATAGGCACAATTCCGATTAAGATATCAATTGCAACATTGCCGATCATTTTTAGAATAGCTTGTTTAGAATATTGATTTTTAAATGCATAGTAAATCATTGGAATTGAGGTTAAAGCAGGAATTAGGTCTCCAATTCCTGGAAATAAACCTAGGATTGGGTCTAGTCCTATTTTAATTTTAAGAAATGGAATCTCCCAAGCATCATCCATAATATGGGCTAGCCTTTCCAAAAAATCTAAATCAAATCTCATACTTAGAGTATTATTTTGATTTGGTTTTTGTGCAAAGATTATTATGAATAATCTTCCTAATGAAAAACTAACAATAATATCGAAGGTTTATGCGCGTAATTGCTTTGACTCATGGCTCATAAAGGATGATAAGTCTGCTTAGCATGGCGTTAAAACTTATAGTTACTTCATTATTCTCAATGAATAAAACAAATTTAAGGAAATTTAATTTGTCAGGTAGTGGTTTTTGCAAACTCAATATTATGTGCCTTTTAGTATTAAGTGTTTTACTTCCTTCAGCTACTTATGCAAATTCAATATGTAATTTATTGATAAGTAATTATAATTTAGATTCCAAAAAAAATACTCCTATGTTTCCTAGAGATACTGTTTCCTATCAAGCCAAAGATAATACTTACCGCGGCAGGGTTGAAGATGTTCCATTTTTTGAACTAGATATTGTAGATTCTCCATTCGATGTTTTTCATTCTGGAATTACCTATAGTCAACTTCTTAAAAAAGGAAAAGACAGTTCTAATCCTCAATTTGAAAAATTAAAAAACCAAGTAGCTTTTCTTGTAAAACATACTGGGCAGTTACCTAAAGAAGCAAATGGTAATAAAGTCATTTATAAGGTGGGTTTTGATTTAGCTTTTAATATAAAAACGGAAATTGGGCAAAAATTAAAATTAGTTGTGGGTTATAAAATTTTATTAGAAGATCATCCAAAGTTTGGCACTTATAATTCCGCGGTAATTGATCCTCGTCGAGTTTTTGTTTACAGGGGTAGAGATGAAATTCCACTTTTTGTAAACAACAAAGAAGTTGCTGAAAAGCAAGGATCTTTCATGAATGGCTTTTCTTTTTCTGGAAGAATGCCATTGTCCAAAGGTAAGAGTCTTGAACATTCAGAAAAAATGATGGGTATGAAGTTAGACTTTGATTCTAGTAAGTTTATTGCTAATTTTCATCAATTAAAGATACCTTTTGAGATTAAAGGAGATTTGTTGAGTGTTTACCATGATGTTTGGTCAGTAAAAAATCAGTCAGTAAATATTTTATCACGTAAGGGAATAAGATTTAGGTGGGGAGATATTAGAAATGTGGAAAATTATGAAGATGTTAAAAAAGTAGTGTTTAGGTGGCAAAGACAAAATTTTGTAGATAAAGCTAAAATGGGTGTTTTTATTGTTTCTTCTTACTCTGCAATTAGAACAGTTTTTGCATCTGCTGTACTATTAGGTGGATTTGCCTGGTTTGTAATAGCATCAAATAAAGATAGTGATGCTGTTTCTACAAATAGTGACTCTGTTATATTGTTGATTGATAAAGGTTCTCTTTCTCCTGAGCAATATGAAGTTGTAAAAGGAATGGCACAAACCCCTAAAGAATTTTTTAAAGATCCAAAAAATCGTGAGCTTTATTACTTTGGTACTAAAGCACCAAAGCCTGAAGTAGAGAAAAAAGAAAAAAAATAAAATATTTATTGGCATAATTCGCACTTTATTTGTGCAGCTTAATTCATCATATTTATAAATAATGATTTATTTAACATGATATAACTAGGTTCTCTAGAGTGCGTAAAATTATTTTTTAAAGAATTTAATCAATAAAAACAATAAACTATGTATTTATTGAATAGGCGAAATACCAATATATTTTTTTTTAACTGAATCTTAACTGCTTTTTAGGGTTATTTTCCTATAATATCTAAAGTTAGTTAATGAGCTGGACGAAGAACAGCTTGGAATGGCGGTAGTTGACTTTGATTTTTTACAAGATTAAAGTTAACTAAGTCAAAACAAATTTAAAGGAGGATCATATATATATGATAAAGTCTAAGTTTTTTATAATCGGTAGTTTAAGTTTAACCATGTTTTTTGGATTAAATGCAAACAGTAGCAATGTTGCTAATTTAAATGATGGAATAGCGGATTACAGCTATGGTGAGATCAAAGAGGATGCCAATTTAATTGGTGTGCCAATTGGTTACCAGGCTAGAGAAACAGTTAAGTCTGTTTCAAATAGGTCTGTAGCTAATGTTGCTAGTCAGGCAAAGGCAGCAGCAGTAAATGTTGCTAGTTCGAATTACTCTGGTGCGTATCCAGCTGATGCAGCTCCTGGACAGTGTTTCTCAAGAATCACTTCTCCAGCTAAGTATGAGACATATACTGAAAAAGTATTATTGTCTGAAGCAAGCTCAAGAGTAAGCACTAGACCAGCTAAATATAAAACAGGTACTAAAAGAGTACTTGCTTCTGAAGCAAGCACTAGATTAGTTACTGTTCCTGCTACATATAAAACTGTAACAGAAAGAGTTGAAGTAAGACCTGCAAGTTCTAAACTTGTTAAGGTTCCTGCTAAATACGGAACAGCTTCTGAAAGAATTTTAGTTGAGCCTGCAAGAAAAGTATGGAAAGAAGGCGCTCAAAGCGCTGGTGCTAGAGCAAATGGCGGAAATGGTGATATCATGTGTATGGTAGAAATCCCAGCTAAATACAAAACTGTAACAAAAAAAGTATTGAGACAACCTGCTTCTGTAAGAGAAGTTCCAGTTCCTGCTCAGTTTAAAACTGTTACTAGAAAAGTTGTAGCAACTCCTGCTTCTGTTAAAGAAATTCCAGTTCCTGCTACTTACAAAACTATTACAGTTACTGAGTTAGTAGAACCTGCAACTCAAAGTACAGTAGAAATCCCAGCTAAATACGGTTCTGTAACTAAGAAAAGAATGGTTGCTCCTCCATCAAATGCATATAAGCAAGTTGTTTGTAAGAGTAATGCTTCTGGTAATCTAGTAAGAACAATTCAAAAGAAGCTTGGTCTAAGTCCAGACGGTCAATTAGGTCCTGCTACTTTTAGAGCTGTTGATAGCTTCCAAAGAAGAAAAGGTCTTCATAGATCTGCTCTTTCTGAGTTCATCACGTATGAAACTCTTCAATCACTTGGTATTCAACCATCAAGTTTTGGAATGATCTAATACTATAGTTTAATAAATAATATATCTTAATATATTATTTTTAGAAAAAAGGCTGCTTGGTAGACTAAGTTCTACCAAGCAGCCTTTTTTTATTTTATAAGTTTTTCATTTAATAATGGTTATTGTTTTAATTATTATTCTAATTTTATTGATTTCCTATGCTGACAATTTCTAGTTCTGTTCGTCAGCCTTTTAAAGAGCTCTTTTGTGAATTCCTGTTATTTTTATTCTTGTAACAAATATTTAAATGTTTGTTATATCGAAAGGAAAATAACAATGAAAACATTTTTACAAACAATATTATTAGCAATGGGGATGATTCAAATATCAGCAGCAAACGTTGGAGTGTTTAACGTAGGCTATGACAACGATATTAGCATTATAAGGCTAGATGTAGTTCCAAACAGCATTGGAGCAAAGGCAGAGGTTTTGGGCTTAGAAGTTGGTTTTAACGGCCAGAAAGCTCTATTGTTTACTGGTGAAGCCGCTCAAAAGATCGCAAATACTGCAGGAATTGGAATTGATGCTGCAGGAGAAATGATTGTGGCTACAGGAAGAGAAATTGATAATGGAGTTACATTCTTGGCAAATGGGGCAGTTAATACTGGTAAAACAGTTTTAATTAAATCAAAACAAGCAACTGATTGGGGAATTGGTACAGTTTCAAATGCAGTTTTATTTGGAAAAGTTGTTGCAGTAGATAGCTATCAATTAGCTTCAGATGCTACAACAAGAGTTGTTGCAGGTTTATCTAAATCTATGGACATGCCAGTTAAAGTTGTACAAAATACTGGAACAGCGGTTCATAATATTGGTTCAAGTGTTCTTGGCGGAGCAGCTAGAATTGCTTGTAATCTGTTTATGTTTGTTACATTTAATGATGTAGAAAACTGTAAAAAATAATTTTATTTATAAATTTAAATTTAAAACCCCCATGATGGATTTATTTCCATCATGGGGGTTTTTTTATAAGCCAATGAACTCTGTGTCTGAATATGTGAGTGCTGAATGATTCTCGGGCTGATATAATATCTCAGTTAGTTTATTTATAATATAGTTCTTTTAAAACATCTAACCATGGAACTACCTCTATTCCATTGTCTAATATTCTAGGAGTTTTTTCTTGAGAAACAATAATCTTTCTAGAGTAATTTATATTTTTGCTTAGCTTCTGTAGATGCTTACCATGGTCTTTTATAATTTTAGTTGAAGATTTTATTTCAATTAGGATTGGTTTAATTCCCTTCCTTTGAATAATTAAGTCAATTTCTGCTCCATCTTTATCTTGAAAGTAACTAAAGCTATCTCTTTTTTCAAAGTAGTCATTTAATCTAATGCATTCTAAAATAAAAAATTGTTCAAATATTTCCCCATAAAATGAAGTTGATTTGGATAAGTTTCCGTCAAAATCAGGTCTTAGCTCGCAGCTAATACCAGTATCAAACAAATAGAATTTAGGTTTTAATTTTTGTTGTTTTCTTACAGATGTATAAAATGGCTCTAGATTAAAACCCAATAATGTATCAATTAATATTTCAAAGTACCTAGATATACTTTTTGGATCTACACCTGAAAGTCTAGAGATTTTTGAAAAATTTAATATTTTGGAATTCATTTGAGATGCAAAAGGAAGGAACTGTCTAAATCTATTTAGATTTCTAATAATTTGTTCTAGTTGAATTTCTTCTTTAATGTATAGGGAAATATAACTTTGTAAGAAACGTTGCTTATCTATATTATTTGTATAAGAAAAAACCTTTGGTAAAGATCCCCATCTTAGTACTTTGTTTAAATTAAATTTATCATTGATTTCAAAACTAGTTAAAGGATGCATTTTAAAATCAAAAGCTCTTCCAGCAAGTAAATTACCTCTTCCTTTTTTCAATTTTCTTACAGATGAGCCCGTTAAAATAAATTTAATTTTTGTTTTTTCAATTAACAAATGAACTATGTTTAAAATTTCTGGAATTTTTTGAAATTCATCTATAAAGCACCACTTGCATTTATTATTTTTAATCAATTCTTCATATAATATATTTGGATTAGATGCATATTTATACTCAATGTTTGGAAGTAGTAAATCTATAGATACTACGGAGCTTGACTTTATATTTGATAAGAATTCGTTAGTAATATACGTAGACTTTCCAACTCCTCTTGGGCCTAGAAGGAAAAAACTATTGTTCTTTGATAATGCAATATTACGATTAAAGATCATGTGTCTATATTATACGCTATTTTAGACATATAGTCTTTAAAGTTGTTAAAGTACTGATATGTATATGATTTTTAATTTTACAACGATATAATATTGATATGGCAGTTTGATTAAAAACAGGTGGTAGGGGCTTTAAACCAGGGGAGTCTGGGGAAATTGTATATGAAAAAGGATTTTTACAAAGTCCTTCAACCTTGTTTGACCTTGACTAATAATAAGGGGGTAAGTATTTTTGTTAGTTATATGAGTAAAGTTTTTTGTTTTTTTATCTTGTTTTTATTTTCTTCATTGCATACTGAATCATTACAGATATGTAGTAGTTTATTGTTTAATGAAACAAAGTCTGTAAAAACATCTTCTGGATTAAGCGTTGCTTTTCTGGAGGCAGATGAGGTTGCTGATAACAGATGGCAAGTTATCAAAAATGGTAAAGTGCTTTTAACTTCAAAAAATGAGGCATATGCATATAAGCAGGTTATGAAGTATCATACAGATATCAAGTATGTTGAAGTTACCAGAGATATGAGTGAACTTGGAACATACATCCCTAAGAAAGAAGATTGGAAAGGCGTGGATGCTCCATATATTATCTTTACTAGTTGGCCTACTCATTCTCGCTTTTGGTATGTTGTTGGTGTAAAAAGAGGCAAAAATATAGAAAAAATATATGATAACGATGACCTGCCTGTTGTGCTACAAACAATCGTAAAAGATTTTTTAGAAAATAATTAATTAGGTTGGTTGTTTCCTAATGGATCTGGTTATCAATTTTATATTCCAGAAGGTTTGCCACTTGATGAAATTGTAGAGGAGATTGTTTATTAATATATAAAATTAAATTTGAAGGAATTTGTGAAATAAAAATGGGCTCTCCTTATAACGGTGCTTTTTTAGTCATCGAGGGTGACTATATTCCAAATGATTTACCTGTAGGTGAATCTCAAGATAAATATGCAATCCTGGATACTGGAGAAAAATATATATTAGTTTTTTGGGAAAAGAAAAATTGAGGCCCTGGTTTAGTTATTTGGCAACTTGATTCCATAAAACAACAAACTTTAAAATCTAAAAGATTTGAGGGTCTTTGTGATGAAGTTAGGTTTGAGGGTGATAAGGCAGTTGTTGAATACATTAGGTGTGGAGACGAAATTGAAAAGTTTTCAGAAGTTGTTAAATTTTAGCTGGCCTTCTGAGGTAACTGTACGATCAAGTACTAACCGCTAGAAGTTATGTAATTGTTTTTTACTGGGTTCATTGTTCACTTTGCAAATTCCAAATGAGTTAAAAGGTTTGTTTTTATATATTTTGGCACATTGATTTTTTTCTTCTTCACTCATTAGATTGAATAATGCTTTTCCATAAAGAGGAGTTGTCCAGTATTTGGAATCTTTATACATTTCCCCTTTGAGAGGCCCTATGAAGCCACTGCCATTTACTAAATTAAATAGTTTTGTTTTGGCTTCCTTTATTAATGTTTCATATTTTGCAAGGCTCTTTGAATTGCCTTTACTTTTATCTTTTAATAAGTTCAAGCTTTCAACATAAGAGTTAATTGATGGAGGAAGGTAATAAGGGGCAAGCCCTCCTTGGTCATGTAAGTGAGTTACGTCAATTGAATTATTGGAAATTTCTAATAAGTTATCTAATTCCTTATTAAAATTATCTACACTATTTGATAAATTGATTAAGTTTTTTTTATTGGGATCTACTTTATATTTGCTATAGTTAGCAACTAAAGCTCCAGGCACCATTCCTTTTAAAAGTAATTTTTTGTCATAAATATTATTAAAAAACTTGTGAGTTTTACTGTATTGAACTACCTGAGCATTGTTTTTGTCGGAAATATTGTTGATATATTGAAATATGTGATTTTTTAATTTTGGATCATTAACATTTTCAAGCAGCAAAGAGAGTAAATTTCTATGGTATGAAGAGTTAAAATGATATGAGATAAGTGGAAAATCTTTTGTCAAATGTTTGCTGATTCCTTTTTCGATTTCTGCGCGAAGTTTATTTCTTAAGTTTTTTTCATTCTGAAAATTTTTTTGATAATCCATATAATTTAAAGTTTCTAGAAGGTAATTGTATCCATAATTAGAATAAGGATTTAACGCTAATCCACCATTATTGCTTGAAGAACTAATTTTAAAAGATTTGTAAAAATTTTTCCATGTAGGCTTCAGTTCACACCCTAAATTTTCTTTAAATAATAATTTAAAGTTTTGTTTGGCTTTAAGATTACAGGTGTCACTAATTTGCATTAAAAAAGGTAGGTTGATAGAAAGAACTCCAAATTCTTTGCCAAACATTCCTGTAGAAAATCCAATATTGTCCTCCTGAATAAGTATTTGTTTTCTGGCATATTCACAAATTGTCTTGCAAGTAAATGTAGAATCAAATGGTTTGCTGTCTAATTTTGCTTCTGAGTAGCTTTCATTTATTTCAATATCTTTAGATTGTTTCACAATCTTTTGTATTCTTTTTTTTAAATTTTTATTATTAATTTCTTTAGCGTATTTATTAAATACAGAGGTAAGTTTATTACTTCCGAGGGTAAATATTAAATCCTCATTAGATATCTCTTTATCTTTTAGCATTATTTCAATTAATTTTGTCTTCTTAGAGTCTTCTATGTTTGAAAGTAAATATAGTGATAATGCATGGTAGGCGTCTTGTAATCTAAGTTCTGGAAGTATTTCCAATAATTGATCAAAATATTGTACCGATAAAGTATAATCATAAGAAAAATCTGTAGTGATAATTTTATCCTCATAATTTTTTTGAAGTGTGTTGAACTTATGTACTAATTTTAGATTTTTTAAAAATAATTTATCAAATTCCTCTATTTGATTTGAACTCATTGGCGAACTAAACATATGTAGATTGTGAAACTGTTCACTTAAGTTTAAATGATCAGGGTTATGTTTGATATTTTTTTCAAAAGTGTTTAATGCTAATTTGATATCTGTTAATATTTTGTTACGTATCTCTTTAGATGGCATTAGATTTAAGTTGTCATTGTATTTAAGAACTGTTTGAAGTTGAAACATTTGTAGGTAATCTTCTATTTCCGCATTCTCTCTCAAAATAGCAAATTCCTTGGCTTGTGTTTGTGGATCAAATGAAAGTAGTAATGACTGATAGCTAGATGGGAATTGTTTATGTTTAAAAACATAATTGTTTCTAAAATTTATATATTCTTTTGAAAAATCATCCTTATGTTCTAATTTTACAAAATTTAATAATTCAATTAGCTGTGGATTAATAACTTCAGAGTCCAGATATATCTCTTCACTTTCGTTGTCAAGTCCTCTCCTCCAAGTATTAAATACTTCTTTAATAAACTTAGTGGGTTCTTTTGATGAGAATTGTTGTAAGGCTAAAACAGTTTTATTGTTTTGCTCTATTAAGTATGGGTATATATTTGGAGCAATTTTTTTAAGTTCATCGTTAGATATTGCGATAAAATTAATTAACAATAAACAACTGACTAATATGATTTTTAGATTCATAAAAATACATCGGTGTAGTATTTCCAATACTTTAATTTTAAAGTCAAAATATCTATATTAGGTGATTAAAATATTATTGCCTTGCATTTAAAAATCTCAAAAATCTGTCATAACATAAAAAATTTTTGAAATTGACTTCATTAAACTATAATTAATCATGCAGGCTACATCCATTTTCCCTGCCAAAGTTCACTAATAAATTCTTCGTAAGGAATTACAAGATTTCCTTCTTCTTTTGGGTTCAAGAGATATCAAGATTCTTTCTTTACATTTAGGTTGTTCTTTGGCTAATTCGATTATGTGGGTGTAAAAAGAGGCTAAACAATAGAAATAATTTATGATAACAATGACCTGCCTGTTGTTTTGCAAACAATCGTAAAAGATTTTTTAGAAAATAATTAAATGCATGTGCTAAATGTTTTTATGAGTTTGTGTCTTGGAGAGCGCTAGGAAACTGTTTAATGATATTTGTATAAACTAAAAATAGTTTATGAGTGCTCTTTGGTTTATAAGAGCTTTTAATTGCGAAATTACGCAATTTTGTGAGTTGTTATCTATATGAATAAAAACTATCGCTTGGTTTGGTTGTTGGTAGAGTCTGCAATTTATATTGGAGTTATAAATGCTTTTAGAGATTCTAGTAAAAAAGGAGATAAATAAAATGGGTTTTCCTACAAAAAAAGAAATTTCAGATGTTCTAAAAAAACTTGAAAATGCAGAGCCATCACTTTGTTTGCCAGAGAACGCTTCTAGTGCAGATAAATTAAAATATGAGTTGTGTAAGAAGTTTGTAGTTTATTTAAGGACAGAAAATATAACTCAAGTAAAATTAGCAAAAATATTAGAAGTTGATCCTGCTAGGGTAAGTGAAATTGTTAAGTATAAAATAAACTTATTTACTATAGATAAACTTTTAAGTTTAATTGAGAAACTTGACATTGATTTAACAGTTAAAGTTGCTTAAATTAAATGGGATCATGTCTATTTCCCTGAAAAGATATTGATTGTCGGTGGTGATAAGGATTTTTCTACTAAATCTGGAAAAATTAAAAAGTTAAGCTTGCCAAGTATGTTGATTAATTTGTTGAAATCTTACAAAAGTGAAAGTACAAGCAAGTTTTTATTTCCATCAAAGGATGGAAGTAATTCAATTGATCCTAAAGTGATTACTAAAAGATTCACAAGGCTAACCACAAAATTGAATTTAGAAAATATTGTATTTCATGATTTTAGAGCTACTTGTGCTACAAAGCTTGCTGAGCTGGGTTTAGGTGACAGTGCAATTGCTAAGCAACTTGGACACTCAACTATTAGGATGACCAGGCAATATTCTAATCGTATCGATATGGACGTATTGGTAGGTGCCACTGAACAACTGTCTAATTCAATTCAAGTAATGTAGTTTTTGGGCAAGATTTGGGCAATAATCTAAGAAATTAGCTGTTGCTTGATAATTTCCCTCTTGCCTAAAAGTGTAAGTGTTTGAAATAATTTGATAAATTTGGTGATCGCTGGCAGATTCGAACTGCCGACCCCTACCATGTCAAGGTAGTACTCTAACCAACTGAGCTAAGCGATCTATTAAAAATAATATTAAAATATAAAAGAAGCAGCACTTTCAAGGAAGCCTTTAAGATATTCTATTGAGGCATTTAGCTCTTGATCATTTTTAATCTTTGCCTTGGTGTCTGCAGCTTCAACTTTCTTGAAATATTCTGAAAAAGTTTCAATTATTTCATTAATAAATGGAAGTTTTTTAAAGTTTACAACATTAATATTAAATTTTAATTCTACTTTGTCTTTAAAAAACATTAATTCTGGTAGTTGAATGTATTCAATGTCAATTGGATCTTTTTTATTGTCATCTTCGTTGCCCTCAATAAATACTAACAACATTCCCTTGGCAAAATCTGCAGCTTCATTGTTAAGGCTTAAGGTAAATATTGGTTCAGGGGTTGCATCCATAATTTTATTTGCTTTTTCATCATCAAGGTTTGTAATTTCTGCTTTTAAGTTAGTATTGTGAGCAATTTTTTTATTAAATGAAAGATAGTTAATAAAAGCACAAAAGCTATCAGTGTCTGGATCAATAGTGATAATTGATTTACATATTTCAAATAAGTTTTGTACTGAGCTTGATAAGTCATTGATGGATTTTAGTGGAGAATTTTTTATAATTACATCAGGATCTGTACTATTAGGAATCATGGTGATTTTATTTAGTGAAGTTTTTAGCTGATTTATTTTAATTTTTGTAGCAGGATCATTTTTTGCAATATTTTCTAGGTTGTTTAATTCAGTGCTGAGAAATTGATTGTTATCAGTTTCGATTGACTTTAAAACATTTGAAAAAAATGCGGATATTTTAGTATTAAATACTGAAACAGCTGCACTTATTGATAATTTATTATTGAATTTTTTTACAGGTTCAATTCCAAAATTTATTTTACTGGTAGTTGGGTGAATAACATTGGCGGCTTTTTTAATAGATGTTTCCATATCCATGCCTAGAGTAAAATTACTTAAATCGGTATTTTTTGGAATAGTAATTATTGCACTGGTTGTATTTTTTTTTATTTCTGGATTGTCAAAAGAATCTAAAGCTATCTCAGTTATATTGATCAAATTTTTATTAATTTTATCAATGTCTAGAGTTTGTGATTTTGAAAAAGTGAAAAGCGATATAAAAAGTAAACTTAAAGTAATAGTTGAATTTTTTTTCATAATAAATATGTCTCCTATCTCATTAAATATTTAATGACTAAATACTCAATGAACTAAAATAAAACTAATAAAATTGATCAGTGAAGTCTACATTTTGTAAAAAATGTAGTATTTGTAACTTAGAAATCACCGTATAGCTTAAAAGAGTCTATACTTTGGAGTGTCTAAAATTTTGACTCCTTGCGCCTTTAGGCTAATCAGTTAATAATAATAAGTACAGTGAATTTTTTCAAAAAAAACTTTTTAATCATTCTAATATTTATTGTTTTTTTTAGTGGTGCTTTTTTTGGTAATAAAATCAAAAATACTTTACATGCCAAAACTAAAACTCCATTTATAGAACTTGAACACTTTGCTAAGGTTTTAGAGTTTGTAGAAAGTAATTATGTTGATGATGTTGATCCAGTTAAATTAGTTCAAGGCTCAATTGATGGAATGTTAAAAAGTCTTGATCCTCATTCAAGTTATTTAACTCCAGAAGTTTTTACTAAAATGCAAGAAGAGACTTCTGGTAGATTTGGCGGCCTTGGGATAGAGGTAATTTATCAAAACAAAAAAATAATAATTGTATCTCCAATCGAAGACAGCCCTGCATATAAAGCAGGAATAAAACCAGGAGATGAGGTACTAAAAATAGACGGCTCTGATGTTAGTGCAATGACTTATGGTCAATCAATACACCTTATGAAGGGAAAACCTGGAACTAAAATTGAGATCGTAATTAAAAGAAAAGATGTCAAAGAAGATTTAGTTTTTAATATAAAAAGAGAAATCATTAAGCTCAATTCTATTAAGTATTCCTTGTTAAATGGTAATATTGGTTACATTAAAATAACTTCTTTTGCTCAAAGCACAAACAATGATTTATTAAAAGCTCTCTCAAAAATCAAAGCAAAATCTAAGCAGCCACTACAAGGGTTTATTTTAGATTTAAGAGGAAATCCAGGTGGGTTACTTGATCAAGCGGTTAAGGTTTCTAATGTGTTTATTAGTGAGGGTCCAGTTGTTTATTCAATAGGTAAAGACCCGAAGAAAAAAGATATAGCCTTTGCTCAAAAAGGATTTCAAAAAATTCAAGAACCATTAATTGTTCTAGTAAATAAAGGATCGGCATCTGCAAGTGAGATTGTTGCAGGGGCATTGCAGGACTACCAAAGAGCAGTAATTGTAGGCCAAAGAACTTTTGGTAAGGGATCAGTACAAACAATTGTTCCAATTGGAAAAACTGCAGGACTTAAGCTTACCATTGCTAGGTACTACACTCCTTCTGGAAAAAGCATACAGGCAACTGGAATTGTTCCAGATGTTATTTTGGATGATTTAGATTTTGGGGTTGTGCAAGAAAATAGAACAAAAAGTGAAAATAGAATTTCAGAAAAAGATTTAAAAGGACATATTTCTAATCAAACATTGGTTAAGTCTGCAGTTGATCGAGTTAATGTAGACTTTGCAAGTTCTGATTTATTGAAAGAAAAAATTCAAAATGATTACATGCTTTTTCAAGTATTTGGTTTGTTGAAAACATTAAGCTTAAGCCAGCGATCTATTAAAATTCCTAAATTTGTTCCTGTTTTTGAAGCAAAAAATTCAAAATAGGTTATAATTTAAAATTCTCTAAGCAGCCGTTATTTTAGGCAATTTTGTTGAAAGAATTTACCATTGCGTCAAAACAAAATATATATACTTTGGACCTAAATAATCTATCGGTTATTGTACCTTTTGAATGTCAGAGCCTATTCATACTCTTCCGCCAATATCTAGTTTAGGTTTTGGTAAGGTATTCTGTCCCAAGCATATAGTATCAAAATATAAAAATGGAAAATGGAGTGAGCCAGAATTAATAGATTCAATTGAATTTAAATTAAGCCTTGCGGCCAAAGTTTTTCATTATTCTCAAGAAGTTTTTGAAGGGCTAAAAGCTTATAAATCGCCAAATAGTGGTAAGGTTCAAATATTTAGGCCAGATGCAAATGTAGCCAGAATGGAAAAATCTTGTGAAGCTTTAGCACTACCTGTATTTCCAAATAATATTTTTCAATCTTCTCTTAAGAAACTAGTTTTAATAAACAAGGAATGGGTTCCTGATGATCCTGGTTCGCTATATTTACGACCTACAATGATAGGTACCTCTCCGACTCTTGGAATTGGAGCATCTGAAGAGTGTTTATTTTTTATTTTAGCATCACCTGTTCAAGGTTACTTTGGTAACGTTAAAACTGATAAGCCTTATGGTGTACGATTGATTGTTGAGCAGTCTGCGATTCGTGCAGCGCCTGGTGGAGTTGGTTTCGCTAAAACAGGTGGAAATTACGCCGCTAGTTTAAAGGCTTTATCCACGGCAAGAAATGCAGGTTACAACGATGTTATTTTCTTAGATGCGATAGAGAAAAAATACATAGAAGAATTAAGTGGAATGAATTTTATGATTGTTGAAGATGGGGTTTTAAAAACTCCGCCTCTTTCTGACACCATACTTGCAGGTGTAACCAGGGATTCAATTCTAGGCATAGCTAAATCAAAAGGGATTAAGGTTTCTGAAGAAAAATTAGATGTTTTTTCTGTTTGCAAAGGAATTGAAGAAGGTTCAGTTACAGAAGCTTTTGCTTGTGGGACTGCTGCAGCCATTTCTTCAATAAAAAGTATCGATTTAAACGATAAACGCTATGACTTATATACTGAAAATGAGCCAGGAGATATTACTTGTTCTTTGTATAAGTCACTTAAAAACATTCAATTAAATATTGAATTAGGTGAATTCAAAGATTGGGTTGTTGAAGTATAAATTCTCTTAAGAATTAATTTAAAAAATTATTTTATTCCAACAATTTGGGCAATCCAATTTGCAGCGTCTTCTTCGCCATCAATTTCTTGCTTAAAATCGCCATCATCATCTTCCCAATATACAACAACGTCTTTAAAGCCAGCATCTAGTAAGACATCTTTTACCTCTGGGATTTGCCACATTCGCCAATCATATGTAAAAGCATCTCTTAACTTTTCATTTTTGGGTACTTTAAAATGAATAGCAAACTCGGCTTCATTTTTAATTGGCTTATAATTTTTTTGGTGCCAAAAATATTTGTATTTTAATCTATTATTTAAAACACAATCTTTTTCTTCAATATTTCCGGCTTCATTGCCGCTACCACCAAAGTGATCCATTATAAACAATCCATTGTTATCTAGTGAAGCAAGTACGGCTTTGAAATATTCCAGTAATATTTTTCTTTCTTTAAAAATAAAATAAGAAAAATTTGCAGCAACAATTAAATTATATTTAAAATCAGTCACTTCTCTTACGTCTTTAAATAAAGTCTTTAATCGTGGTTTTTGTTCTTCTGTTAAATTTTTTGTTCTTTTTTCAAATCCAAAATCAATTGGTTCCTGACTTTTATCTATGCCATGAGCTATATGATCAGAGCTTTGTTTTATCCATTCATAACAAAGCCAATGAGTGCCACAGAAGTCTTCTCTAAGAGTTAAAGCTTTAGTGTTATTAATCTCTGAGTATATTTGATTATAAAGTTCAACATCAAACTCTGAATCTTGAACTGCCCCTTCATAAAGTTCATATTTATTAGGCATTTCAATTTTCTTACTGGCTCCTTGAATTTTATATTTTTTACTCATAACTAAATTTTCTTGTCTTAATTTACCACATCTTATCGTCTAAGAACTTGTTTTTTTCCAAGAAAAAATACTGCTAAAGATAATAAAATTATTGAGAGAACAAATGTTAAGCTAACTGAAAATATAACTGGTTGCTCATATACCCCAATAAATGATCCTCTAAAGGCATCAATCATGTAATATAGGGGGTTAAGCATAGCAATTTTTTGCCATATTTTAGGTAATTGATTTACAGGAAAAAACATCCCCCCAATATAGATAGCTGGCAAAATTACAAAGTTAATAAAAACCCCTAGTTGATCAAAATTTTTAGAGACTAAAGCAGCAAGGATTCCAAGTTGTGAAAACAAAAAACAGGAAATAAATAACATACTAAAACCTAGGACTGGGTTTTGCCATGTTTGACTATTAAACAACATGCAAATACCAAAAATTAAGGATGCTACAAGCAGTCCCCTAAATATACTAGAAAAAGTATAGGCCAAAATTAAATTTAAAGTTGATAAAGGTGAAATTAGTAAATCAAAAATATAACCAAGGTACTTGGCCATAAATAAAGATGAAGCACTATTATTAAAAGAGTTATTTGCAGCCCCCATGAAGATTAATCCAGGAACAATAAAATCCATATAACTGTATAAGTCACTTAGCTTGATTCTCTCTCCAAGTGATACTCCAAAAATTAACAAATAAAGTGTAACCTGGCATAGTGGGGCAAGCACAGTTTGCCTGAATACAGATATAAATCTTTTTACTTCACGCTTTATTAAAGTAAACATTGGTAATGAATAGTTATAGTCTTGCTTGTTTTGAAAGGAATTTTTTATTTCTTGAATATCCATATTAATTATTTTCCTTTGTTAGTTCAATAAAGGCATCTTCAAGTGCAGGCTTTTCTATTTTCATATCAGTAAATGATAGTTTGTTTTGGGAAATAAGTTTAAGAATTTCTTCTATGTTGTCTTTTGCACTTAACTCAATTGACAGTCTTTTAGAGGAAACAGTTGGGTTGAATTTACTTAAAAACTCAGGCGGTGATTCTATATCATTTGTTAATTCAAAAATAATAATTTTACTTTTAAATTTTGCCGTGATTTTTTCTGGCGTATCTAAAGATATAAGCTTGCCATTATTCATAATTCCTATTCTGTTACATAAGCTTTCTGCTTCTTCTAAGTAATGTGTGGTTAATAAAATAGAGGTTCCCCAGGAATTAACTTTTCTAACTAAATCCCATAAGCTTCTTCTAAGTTCTACATCTACTCCAGCAGTTGGTTCATCAAGCACTAATAATTTTGGTTTGTGAATTAAAGATTTTGCAATCATTAACCTTCTGCTCATTCCGCCAGATAACTGTATAGGTTTTTTTTTGCTATGTTCAGCTAATTCTAATTTATCCATTAAATATTTTTTCCAGATTGGATCAACTTTAAAGCCCAAGTATCCACATTGAATATCTATAGTGTTGCTGACATTAAAAAAATTATCTAATTTTGCTTCTTGAGGCATTACTCCGGTCATTGCTTTAGTTTTTATTGGTTGATTTTTAATATCTAGGCCAAAAATTTCAATGCTTCCGTGAAAAAATTTTGTAGCCCCTGCAAGCATTCCTATTGTTGTACTTTTTCCTGCCCCATTAGGTCCAAGTAGACCAAAAATTTCACCATCTTTAATATCAAAAGATAAATCATCTACAGCCTTAAAGTTCTGGTAATTTTTACTTATATTTTTAATGTTAAGAGCGGATTTCATTTGAAATTGTAGTTTACTATCTTTTTTTTAAAAAATCTCTATTTTCAAAATTCCCACTTCCATAACACTTTAAGTGATAAAAAATCTCAAACATAAAAAGTAGTTCACTTACAGGAATTGGCTGCCCTTGAAGCCATCTTCTAATTCTTGCCCTAAAACGTTCGTGATCAGGGTGCTTTAGGAAGCTAGTTTTAGCTAAGCTTTCCATAACATAATTAATTAGCTTTTCTTTTTCTTCAATAGTGCTGAATTGGTTTCTATTTGGTTCACTATAGGATATTGCTCTTATAGATGATTCAGGGGCTAAAAATGCTCCCTGGTCTTGTGCTAGCTCAAAATCTTTATCAGGAGTAAAAATTTGGAGATGATACAAAAGCATCCCTAGGCACATGGCTGCATTAATTGACTTAGCATTTTCAGCAGTAGCAATAGTAATAATTTTTTGGCAGAAGCTAGATTCTACCTTGTTTAGCCCGTCTTTTTCAGAGCCAATAATTAATGCCCATTTAAAGCTGTTGTCTTCAGTTGATTTTTGCCAACTATATACAGTGTTGAATGCATGGCCTGAACTTACATATGGTCTTGCGTATCCTTTGGGAAATTCTTCATTTTTACCAGATGAGCCAATTGCCATTTGGCAATCAGCAATAGCTTCTTCAATTTTTTTATATGATTTATGTTTTTCTAATATTTCTTTGCCTTTTTTAGTGGCAAGTGCCCAGTCTTGAAAAGACACTTCATTTTCTATTCGGTCAGGATGAAATCCATTTTCAGGTTCAACAATTCTTAATTCTTCTAGGCCAAAATTAGCCATTACTCTAGCCATCGCTCCCATGTTCCCTTTAGAGCAGGGCCTTGCAAAAACTATAATTGGTGGATTTACCATTTAACTAGTATGGAAATATGGTAAAAAATTCCTATTTACGCAACAACAAACTTATTGTTAAAGACATTGTTTTTAGAAAAGGTTTTAAAAATATTCAATCATTGCATGTTCTTAAGGGTTTATTTAGTTGATGTTGATCTTCTTTGTTGAAATAAATAGTTTAATTTTCTATTATTCATTTGTTTATGAATAATTTGTTTAAATAGTTGTTTGTCTCCTTGGTTTTTCTTTGCCAAGTTGATTTCTCTCATTCCTTTACTCCAATTTGCTTAACTTTAATAAAAAGTAAAGATGGTAAAATAATGAAAGCTCCTAATCTTTCTCATCCCTCACATCTAGTTAGTATGCTATTTAGTTCTGAAAATCCAGATAGCCTAATGTATAAAGGTGTAATGATTGAAAACCAGGTTGATTCTACACTTGAGCTTTTAAATGGGAGTGTTAATTTACAAACATACATTGTCGGACTTGTTCCTAATAAGAGAATTGTGATGCTTGATTTTATGCGTCCTGATAAGGTTCGAAGTTTTTTTATAAATGGACAATCTGCTGGGAAATATGAACTAGATGGTTATGATTATTTATCCTATATACTTAAGCAAGCTGGTATAGAGCTAAGTAGAGGTGATTTTTTTAAACTACTTAGTCCTAAAAGGTTTAGTTTTTAGGGCTTTTCAAAGCTAGATTATCAACTTAGAATTTCAGGCAATAAAAAACCCCCAAAGCCAAGAAATTGAACTTGGCTTTGGGGGTTTTTTAATTAAATATTTAAACTATTGTTTATTATTTAAGATGCTTGCTAAGTAGTTTTGTCATTTCAAACATTGATACTTTAGCTTTTCCACCAAAAACTGGCTTCAATTTTGTATCTGCAATAATTTCTCGTCTATTAGCAGGATTTTGAAGGTCATGCTTTTTGATATATTGCCAGATTTTTTTGATTACCTGTGTTCTTGGTAGTGGCTTAGCTCCTACAACTTCAGCTAATGAATCACTTGGTTGAAGTGGCTTCATAAATGCTGCATTAGGTTTTCTTTTAGTTTTTTTCTTCGCTACTTTTTTCTTTTTAGCTGGTGCTTTTTTCTTAGTTACTTTTTTCTTAGTAGCTTTCTTTTTAGCTGGTGCTTTTTTCTTAGTAGTTTTTTTCTTCGCTACTTTTTTCTTTTTAGCTGGTGCTTTTTTCTTAGTTGCTTTTTTCTTAGTAGTTTTTTTCTTAGTTGCTTTTTTCTTAGTAGCTTTTTTCTTAGTTACTTTTCTCTTAGTAGCCTTTTTCTTGGTTACTTTTTTCTTAGTAGCTTTCTTTTTAGTTGTTTTTCTTTTAGTAGTTTTTTTCTTCGCTACTTTTCTTTTAGTTGTCTTTTTTTTCGTTGCCATTTTTCCCTCCTAAGGAATAAATTTTTTTGTATCTTCAGTTTTACAACATTTTTGCAAGAATCAATAGAGCTAGCGATTTTTTTTTGTTTTTTGTAATCAATATACTTAGCTTGACCTTATGATTTACAGAGGATAATGCTATAGAATTAAGATATGAATTCAACAAATTCTAAAAATTTTTATGTTACCACTCCCATTTACTATGCAAATGGGAAGCCTCATTTGGGCAATTTCTATACAACTATAATTGGAGACACATTAAAAAGATATTACTCGCAAAACGGCTATAAGTGCGTTTTTCTAACCGGAACCGACGAACACGGAGAAAAAATCGCCGAAAAAGCTACAGAGTTAGGCATTACTTCTCAGCAATTAGTTGATGATAATGCAAAAGTTTTTCAAAAATGTTGGGATAATATTGGCTTGAATTACGATGTTTTTTATAGGACCACTCAAGCTTCTCATTATTCAATGGTGCAAAATTCTTTACAAAGATTATTTAAGCAGGGTGACATAAAATTTTCTTCATATGAGGGTGTTTATTGCACAGGATGTGAAAGTTTTTTGACTGAAAGTGATCTAAACGATGAAGGTGAGTGTGTTTATCACCTGAAAAAACCACAAAAAAGACAGGAGTCTAATTACTTTTTTAACTTGGATTCTCATCGAAAAAAATTAATAGATCATATTAAAAGTAACCCAGGCTTCATTCAACCTTCTGGTTATGCAAATGAAGTTTTATCTTTATTGAGTAAGCCATTGCCGGACATGTGTATATCACGACCTAAGGAAAGATTAACTTGGGGAATTCCAATTCCTTTTGATGAGAACTATGTAACATATGTTTGGTTTGATGCACTTTTAAATTACCTTGGAGGATTAGGCTACAAGGGGCAGGACCCGAAAAACTGGCAAAATGAATTTTGGGCTGGAAAATCAGTACATCTATTGGGCAAAGACATTTTAAAAACCCATGCAGTTTATTGGCCAATTATGTTAATGGCTATGGGAATTCCTTTGTTTAAGCATTTATATGTTGGTGGCTTTTGGACTGTAGAAAATCAAAAAATGTCTAAATCACTGGGTAATATTGTAGACCCAGATGATTTGGTAAATGAATTTGGTATAGATTCCGTAAGATATTATCTTTTAAGGGAGCCAAGTTTTGGAAGTGATGCTAGCTATTCAAAGGATTCTTTCATTAAAAGAATTAATTCAGAATTAGCCAACGGAATAGGGAATTTGGCATCTCGAACATTAACTTTATTTCACAAAAATTTATCATTAAGTATTCCTCTGGTAAATTTCCAAGATCAAGACAAAGAACTAATATATAAAGTTCATGAAATGGTGGACTCCTTTGCTGGCTATATTTCCAAGGTTGAATTTCACAAAGCAATTGAAGAATTTCAAAAAGCTGTTTCTTTGTGCGACCAATATGTAAATACTCAACAGCCATGGAAGTTGGCAAAAGATCCTGATCAAAAAGATAGATTGGCAACAGTATTAGTTGCTGTGGTAAATTGTTTGTGGACATTTGCAGTTGTTTCAAACTCAATCCTACCCAGTGGTTCTGTAAAGTTAGCCAAGTCATTAGGTTTGAATTCTGAAGATTTAACTTGGCAAAGGGCAAAGGATTATTTGCCTGAAAATCATCAATTAGGTGATATTCCAAAGCTGTATCCAAGAATTGTTGTTTAAACAGGGTTTTTATCTGCTTTAACTAAAAAATCTTCTTTGCCTCATTGATTGAAAATTGATATAATCTTCTCACTTTAGCGCGATCTATTTTTTATAAATATTTAAAGGCTTGGAAAATTAAACATGAATGAAACTCATCCACTAAAACGAAAATCTATCAAACCATCTAGTTCAACAGTTAGGGGTATGCTTCCTTCCAATCAATGTAAAGATTTAGATGCAGCTATGCAAAGTGTAAGATCAGCTGGTTTGCAATTAGAATGGACATGGAAAAGTAAATCCGTTGGTTGGATATGTTCTGGTTTCTATGAAGGCGAGTTAAGGTGTGAACTTATTCCAACTTCAACTCCTTTGCTTGGTAGATTAGTTTTGCTGAAATTTGAAATGCCTTTAGCTGAAGCTTCTGAGTCCATTCCTGAAAAATATAAAAATATTTTAAGAAATCCAATTAAAGAAACAAAAGATAAATTCTTTTATGAATTTGATTTAGATAGTACACCAATGAGAGATTTATTCTCTAATGTACTTGAAGCTCTTGAAGTTGGCGTATTCGATAAGCTATAAATTTTCCTAAAAAATATCCTGTCTAATTAATAGTGTGATATTTTATATTACATGGTTAACTTTTATAAATTATTATTAATTATTACTGTCATTGGATGCTCAAAAAAGACTAATGATGCAAGAAAAATTGATGCGCCTTTGATTATTGGAGTCGAGAATAGCCCAAAAAATTTGGATCCTGTAACTGCGCTTGATGCAGCTTCATGGAGAATGACTTATTTGTATACTCAAGCACTAGTAGATGTTGGTTCAGATTTGCTGCCATATCCGGAGTTAGCCAAAAGCTATCAAGTAAAATCAAATGGAAAAGTTTATATAATTAGGCTTCGTGAGAATGCAGTTTTTCATAATGGCAAAAAAATTACAGCTGAAGATGTGAAGTATTCTTTTTCCCTTTATGCTTCAGAAAAATCACCATTTAAAAATGCATTTAATAAGATTAAGTTAGAGGTTATAAATGACTTAACTATTCAATTAACTTTGCCAGAGATTAAAAGTGACTTTTTAACTGGTGATTTACCAGTAGTAAGAATATTGCCAAAAGATGTTGCCCAAGATTTTAGTGGAGCAACTGAAGGAGGCATTATTGGCAGCGGGCCTTTGGTGTTTCAAAAGATTTCAGGTAGAGATGTTTACTTTACTGATTTTAAAAATTTTGAAAATAATTCTTCATTACAAAAAAACAGTAACTATTCCAGTGTAGTAGTTCGAACTATTAATGACCCTTCCACTCGTTATTTTTCCCTACTTAAAGGTGAAGTTGATGTATTGTTTAATTCATTGCCACTTGATAAAGTCTTTGAAATTCAAAAAACAAAAAAGGCTAATGTTTATAATCAACCGGGAATTGGTTATCAATATTTAGCGTTTAGTTTTAAGCAAGATAAATTAAAGCAACAAGTATTAAGAAATGCTTTGTCATTAGCAATTAATCGTGACGAAATCATAAAGTATAAGCTTAAAGGTCTAGCAACTAAGTCTTTTTCTTTATTAAGTTCAGTTCACTATTATTATAATAGAGAACTAAGCAACTTATCTGATTACAATCCTGAAAAAGCAAAGAAGTTAGTAGCGTCGTTAAATCTTCCGGCAGACTTTGCTGTTGAAATTAAAACATCATCAGATCCTACATCTAATGCAATATTAAGAATTATCAAAGATCAATGGAGCAAGGTTGGGATAAAAGCAAATATTAAATCTGCAGAATTTGCTACATTTTTTGCTGATATAAAAAAAGGGGCTTTTGAAGTTGCAAGCCTTAGGTGGCCATCAGTTCCTGGTCCTGAGCTTTTTTATGATATTTTTCACTCAAGTAATGTTCCGCCTGGTAAAAATAGAGGCTTTTATAAAAATGAAAAAATAGATGTATTACTCTCAAGCGCTAGGAAGCTTACTGACAAGGTTGCTAGAAAAAAAATATATGATCAAGTTCAAGAAATTATTGTTGAGGAAAAGCCCTATATTTCTCTTTGGCACCCAAATAACATTGTAGTTACTTCAAAAGAGATAAAAAATTTAAAAATAAATGCGCTAGGAAGATGGAATCCGGTTATTTTCACAGAAAATACTCGTAACTTGCCTTCTAATTAGCTAAAAGTATTTATGTGATTAAGAATATATTTAAATCTGGGGTTAAATATCCAAGCCTTGATGAGGTTATTGTTGATGGTCTTGATCGGCCACAATCTAGCCCACTTTCAAAAATTAAACATATAGTAGCAATTGGTTCAGGTAAGGGCGGTGTTGGTAAGTCAACAGTGGCAACTTCACTTGCTTTTGCTCTTAAAAAATGTGGCGCCAAAGTTGGGCTAATAGATGCTGACGTTTATGGTCCATCTGTTCCAACCTTAATGGGAATATCTGAGTCTCCAAAGCAAGTAGATAAGCAGATTATTCCTCCAGAAATTAATGGAATTAAAATCATGAGTATGGCATTACTGGGCGGAGATGGTCCAGTAATTTGGAGAGGTCCAATTGCTTCAAGAGCAGTAAACCAGTTTTTAGGACAAGTAAATTGGGGAGAGTTAGATTACTTGTTAATTGATCTGCCTCCGGGCACTGGCGATATTCACTTAACTTTATGTCAGGCCGCCAAAGTTTCTGGAGCAGTTATTGTTACTACTCCCCAAAATTTAGCTAGAGATGTGGCGATTAAAGGCTTGAAAATGTTTCAACAATTAAGAGTTCCAATCATAGGAGTAGTTGAAAACATGGCTAATTTTAGTTGTGAACAATGTGGCCATAGTCATGAGCTATTTTCCAAAAATAAATTAGAAGACTTTATTAAAGATATGGATTTAAAACTATTAGGGTCATTGCCTTTTGCTTCTGAAGTTACTACTTGTGGTGATCAAGGCATTTCATTATTTGAAAGCGATAAAGTGTCAAATAAAGTTAAAGAGTCTTATGTAAACTTATTAAAAAATATGGTTTCAGAATTAAAATCAATTACTGAGGGAACCAGAACTGAAAAAAAATTAGTTGTAAATATGGAGCCAAACTACAAAGCTTCAATGTTTAAAGTTATCTGGAATGATGGAATCCAAAGTCTTGTTTCTTTTAAAGAGCTTCGTTACTTATGTCCTTGTGCTCATTGTGTTGATGAAGGATCTGGCCAAAGAATTATTAAAAAAGAAAGCGTCGCCGATAATGTTCAACCTTCAAAGGTGCAAACAATTGGAAATTATGCTGTTAATATTCACTGGAGTGATGGTCATCATACCGGGATCTATTCTTATGACTTGCTGAGAAAAATTCTAGTAAAGAAATAGATAAATTTTTGCTTCCAATGTAAATTTATTGATTAAAAACAGGTGTTTCCACACTTGTACAGTTCAGTTTAGGTGATTTTTCTTGTATGTTATAAGAGCATGTGGTGTATTCCATGGCCAAGGAATACTTATTTAATTAAGACACTAGAAAAAAGGGAATATCTATTATGCCAAAACGACATCCATCAGGACTTAAGAAAAAAGAATTATCTGAACTAGAAAAACTTTTAAATGAAAAAAAAGAAATGCTTTTAAATGAAATTGAGTCATTAGAATACTCACTTTCCAAAGAAGCAGAAATTGGAAAATCGGGAATGGATGATGTTGATCGAAGTAGTTTCGAGGAACAAATGCAAAGGCAAGAGTCTGTTTTAAGAGAGAAGTGTTTTTTACTTAAGGAAGTAGAAGAAGCATTTGAAAGACTTAAGGATGAAACATATGGTTTATGTATGGAACTTGAAGAGCCAATTGCTCTTCAAAGATTAAAAGTACGTCCTTGGGTTAAGTATTCTGTAGAAGCTCAAAAATCATTAGAAAAAAGAAAGTCTTTGGCTAGAGCTTATGGCGGAGCCGCTGCTTATTAGTTAATCCCCATCATTTTTTTATTATCTATTCGGGGACCAAACCTGGCTCATGATCACGGGGATTCGTTTTAGAGTTATTTTGTGGAGTAGCACTTTCAATAAGCGAATCTAATTCACCTCTTTTTCCTCCACCACAGCTTGCTTGAATACTAGTGATACTTGTAAGTGTCGCTACTAAGTCTTGACTATTAATTAAATTGTTTACCCAAGCAGCTAAAGCACCATCTTCATTGTTAGAAATTTCAGCTATTCTTAATGCATAATTCATTGCAGAGTCTGCCAGTAATGAAATATTATCTTCTGATTTTGTGTTGTCAAAATGCCTAAAGGTTATATCTAAATAATCTAAATCAATTATTTGTTGATTATTAATATACTGAAATTTTAAAGTGAAATCATCTGGTAAATCTTTGTTCGTTCTAGGGTTTTTATTTAGACTAATTTTTATTTTACTACCCTCAACTCCTGCTCTATAAAGGCTTTCTACTATTGATTTTATAAATTCAAAAAACTCATGATTTACATTCATCATAGAAATTATGCGCTCTTTGCTATCATGGGGTAAAATTATATTTCTCAATAATTGATCTACACCACTTAGATTATCGTTGCCAATAATTGGGGGTTGAGCAAGGTGTGCAATAAAATCTTTTCTGTCTATTTGTTCTATAGAAAGAATGTTTTCAGTTGCCATTGCCCTGGCTGATAAATAAGCGCCAGCAAGATGAGTAACACTTCTAAATCTGTTTGTTAATTTTAAATTTTTAATCTTTTTTTCTATGGCTTTTATTTGAGCATCAAAAATATTAACTTCTGTAGAAGTTAATGTTAGTGTTTTTTTTTCTCTAAGCGTGTGCAATTCTCTAACATATCGCTCGGCGTGAGCTATTACTTTTTTTTTAGTGTTTAGTTGAGAAGGGTCAATAAGCTCACTTTGTTGCAGTCCTTTAATGAAAATAGTCATTTCTTTATCTGTAAAGGTAATTCCATGCAAGGATAGTCTTGTTTTAAAAGCTTTAGTGAATTCACCTTTATGTTTTTTGCTTAAAGCAATGAAGAGATCAATATGGCAAATAATAAATGCTGGAACAGCTGCAATAGCTGCCATAAAGGCAATTCCAATTACAGGAATTATGTACAGGATAGCTTTTGGATCCATTTCAATTAAGTTAGTGATGGCTGCCATAGCAGTAAACAATGCTAGGCTGCTACTAACTCCAGTGGTGTTCAATATTAATTTTCTTATTTTACCACTGATGCATGGATTTGTTAAATTTTTAGCTACAATCTCGCTTCCACAGCTAGCAAAAATATTTCTTATTTGTTTTGTGCTTTGTTCAATTGTATGTTGGTTAAAACTATATCCAAGTCGTTTGCTTTCTTCAATTTTCTTTATCAATTTAACAAGTTCATCTGCTGATTGCTCTGCTAATGAATGAACTTCACTATTAGAAAGTGGTTTAGCTAAATTGCATTTTTCGTCACCGAAAACTTGAAGTGAAAAAATTATTAAAAATATGATTTTTTTATCCATAAGACTTGTTTTTCTCCAAATAGACTTATCGGTATAAAATATCTATAAAGTTAATTCTGTAATAAAATATACTGTCAATTAATTGTTGTTACTTTAAGAATGCTTATTAGTTAATCCCCATCATTTTTTTTATCTCAATAAATTCTGATTTAGTCACTGGGTGAACAGATAGCCTTGATCCTTTTTGAATTGTTTTTAAATCCTTAAGCTTTTTGTTTGATTTTAAATCGCTAATAGAAACAAAAGTTTTAGCAATTTTTTTAAACCCAACTTTAGGACAAAACCATCTTGGATTTTCTTTTGTTGCTTTGGGGTCAAAGTAATCAGACTTAGGGTTAAAAGCAGTAATATCAGGCTTTGCATCTCTTTTAATTTCGGCAATACCAGCAATTCCAGGTGGTTTTGCATTGCTGTGATAAAAAAGAATTAAATCACCCTTTTTCATATTCATCATAAAATTTCTGGCTTGGTAGTTTCTTACCCCGTCCCACTCTGTAGTTTTAGATTTTTTTAAATCATGTATAGAGAAACTCTCTGGCTCACTTTTCATTAACCAATAATTTGTAGACATATATATTAATTAATGGTTTTTTTTAGATGAATCTATATGAAAAATAAAATAACCACTACTGTGTTAGGAAAAAGTTATCAAAATAGAGATATTGAGCTTATTAAGTTTAATAAATGCGATGGTCCTATTGTTTTGCTTTTGGCTGGAGTTCATGGAAATGAATCTGAAGGGATAGATTTTTTAGCTCGTTTTAAGAGGCAGTTGATAGAATCACCAGAAGTTATTGATAATTTGTATATCATCCCCTGTTTTAATGTGGATGGATCTTTTGCAAATTCTAGGCTTAATTCTCGTGGAGTGGATTTGAATAGAAATTTGCCTACCAAAGATTGGGTAGGGGACTTTGAAATTGATAGATATAATCCTGGTAAATCAGCAGGCTCCGAAATTGAAAATAAAATATTAATGAAGCTAATTGAGGATAATGATATAGCCATGATTTTTTCTTTTCACTCTATTAAGCCACCAGTAGGAGATCCTATGATTAACTACAATGGACACATAAAAGATTTTGCCGAGCTAATTGCTCCAGATTGTAATTTGCCAGCTATGCCCTCCATTGGTTATCCTACTCCGGGATGCCTTGGAACTTGGGCAGGTATTGAGAACAATGTGCCTACTTTGACAATTGAGCTTTTAAGAGACGCATCTAGTGATGATATCTGGGCTTTACATGGAAGAGGTTTTTTGAAGTCTGTGCATTCTGCGGTTGATTATCTGCAGAATTCTCGTTAAGCACTTAATTGGAATAAAAATGGAATTAGAAAATTTAAAAAACAATATTGAAAAAATTTGGAAAAATCCAGAAATTTTAAAAGATGCTAGTAATTCTGAATATGTAAAACAAGCCGTAACGTTGATTGACCAAGGTAAGTTGAGGGTGGCAGAAAAAGTTGCAGATAAATGGCAAGTGAATCTTTGGGCAAAATATGCGGTACTTTTGTTTTTTAAAATAGCCAAGATGGAGCTAGTAGAATGTTCTCCTTTTACTTTTGCAGATAAAATAAAAATTAAAGGCAAGAATAGTATCAAGGGAGTTAGAGTTGTTCCTGGAGCTATAGCTAGATTTGGAAGCTTTATTGAGGAAGGGGCAATTTTAATGCCAAGTTTTGTGAATATTGGTGCTTATGTAGGATCTGGTTCAATGATTGATACTTGGGCAACAGTTGGATCTTGTGCTCAAATTGGTAGAAATGTTCATCTTAGTGGTGGAGTTGGGATTGGTGGCGTGCTTGAACCCCCACAAGGCATGCCTGTAATTATTGAAGATAATGTTTTTGTTGGTTCAAGAGCAATTGTTGTTGAAGGAATCCATGTTGAAGAAGGAGCGGTTTTAGGAGCGAATGTTGTTATTACCAAAAGTACCAAAATTATTGATGTTACTGGTACAGAGCCCAAATTCTTAGAAGCTAAAATACCTTCAAATTCAGTTGTTATTCCTGGAACAAGAAAAAAAGAATTCCCTAGTGGCGAATTTGAAGTGCCATGTGCGCTTGTTATCGGTAAGCGTAAAGAGTCTACAGACAAGAAAACATCATTAAATCAGGTGCTTAGAGATTTTAGTCTTAGTGTGTAAATTTAGGTGAATATTCCTAGCCAACGGCTATAGACTTAACTATAAACTTGAATTTCAATTAAATTATGAATTTTAAATTAAATAAATCTTTAAAATTTTTGGGAATATTTTTATTTTTCATTTCTTATTCTCATTCATCAATGCTTCTTGATCCATTTAGAGAAGATTTTGAACAACTTAAGAGATTATATGATTATGCGGGAAAATCTTCTTTTGATGATTTAAAAAAGTTTGGAAGTTACACAACCACTGGAAGTGGCGTGCCCTTAAATGCCTTGGTTGATGTTCCAATTTTTGGGTACGTTGGAGTTAAACAAGTCTCAAAATACTTATCTATAACTTCTAAAACAATCGTAGATGAAGTTAAAAATGAAGTTAATGTTTCATTAGATGTGAATTTTAGATTAGGGTTTACAAATTTAAAAGTTTACGATGATAATGTTTTGATAGATAAAGATAACTGGAAAAAAGAATTCCACGAGAATTACTTAGACTTTTTGTTTTTACAATATGTTAAAGCATTTTCTGGAGAAACAGAGGTTAAAGTTCCTTTAGTGGATGTTGATAGTGAGCAAAGCTTTACTCAGATTAATTCAAATCTAGTTCAATCAGTGGCATCAAATATTGATACAAACCAAAGATCGGTTGCTTATGTCGAAAGTGATATTGATTCTATAAATCATGAAACAAATCAAATTCAAGCTGCATCTACTACAAAAAAAGTATTATTCGATTTAGATTTGTTTGATGAATCCAAATTCCAAGTTCTTAAATTCGAAATTTTAGCTAAAAAGGAATTTGGCCAGCTTATTATTATTGATGAATTTGTAAAAACTGTAAAAACAGCAGCGTTTTTTATAGTTCAATTTAAAGATTTTCAAGGTTGTGTTCGCAGAGAGAAAATTGTTTTTAGTAAGGAATTGCCTTTTCCCAATCAAATAATATCTATAAATCCTTTTTATAAAAAATGTAAAGATTTACATAATCTTGTTCAATTTGAAGATACTGATGATATAGTAGACAGTTCAATTTATAAGTTAAAAACTTTTAAAAAAGATTAATTATCTTTTATACATTTGTTGTTTATACAAGATAATGTAGGAGGCTCAATCACTTCACAGGTTGACATCATTCCTTCGTTAAGAATATCATTTGTAAGTCTATAATGATTTAACAAACTAGATATATTATTTAAATCTGTAGAGCTATTTGAGTAATTCAGGAAGTAAAGAGCACCACCACAAGATTTTATTCTCCCAGGAATAGAAACACACTCCTCAGAGCCAGAGCAATCAATGCTTAAGTTTTCTAAAATTAACTCCTCTAAAGTTTCAAATCTTTCAGTCAGATTCTCAATTTGTAATATATCATCTAGTCTGTCGGTATTAGAGATAGATCTACCGTTTACAACCGCAGAACTGTAATTAGGGTTTGAAGCATTAACCACGCTTGAGTTACTGTCTAAAGTTTTAGAAGTAGTTTCAAAAGCTTGATCGCACGAGGTACCAAGGGCCATAACTACAATTAAAGATAAAATTCTAGATACATAATACATAGTTTTATTATAAAATATTTAGATAAAAATAAATGTTAAGTTTTAGTTAAATTACGATCCAGTTCAGAAATAAAGCGGCTGAAATGGGCAAAAACTAACACCTTGTTAACGTTGGTTAATAAGATGTTAAGAAATCTATGTTTCGTCGCTTTGTTTTATGAATTCAACCTAGGCAATGTCATAAAAAGGTGCCCAAATTTGAAAATTTTAATTGTAGGTATATATAAAGTAGGCAGTTTTAGGGGTTTAATTTTATTATGAAAAAGAACCAAACCACTGAAGCCAAAGCTTCACAAACTGCCATACTGACTGCTATTAAATCTTTAAGTGCTTCATATTTCAAGTCCTCAAAAAAAGAAAAAACAGATATTTTTAAATTTCTTAAGTAAAAATTATCGATATACAAGAAAACATGTTTCCAGGCTTTTTAGGAAAAACAATACATCTAAAGGATTAAAGTCATACTCATCTCTTAGGGGAGCTAAAACTACCTACTGTGATCTATGTACCATGCACATTAAGAAGCTTTGGCCATTAATGAACCATATGGGCCCAGAGAAAATGAAAGCAGCTATGCCCACTTGGCTTCCTCACTATGCATCTAAGTCAAAGCTATCTAAAGAAATTAACTCTAAGCTAATGTCAATGTCTGCCAGTACCATTGCCAGGATATTAAAACCTACCAAAGATTCAATAATTAAAAGTAACAAATCACAAACGCAATCAAATCATCTATTCAAATACAAGATTCCTGTAAGGCCTTTTCAGCAAAATATTAATTCACCAGGTTTTGTTCAAGGTGATAGTGTAGCCCATTGTGGAACCTCAATTGAAGGGCCGCACTATTGGACATTAACCGTTACTGATATTCATACTACCTGGACTGAAAATGAAATAATTGAAGCTAAAACTGCTAAGAATACAAAAATAGCTTTAGCTGATATTCAAGCAAGGCTTCCTTTTGTAATTTTGAATTTTCATACTGACTGCGGTAATGAATTTCTTAACTATGAGATAATGGATTATTTAAAAAATCCCAATTGCTATATAGTTCAAACAAGAGGAAGAGCTTATAAGGAAAATGACCAAGCCCATGTAGAGCAAAAAAATAATACTCATGTAAGAAACCTACTCGGCTATCATAGGTATGATCGAATACATGAATTTAATCTTATAAAAAAAATCTATCAAAATGAATGGAGATTACTTATGAACTTTTTCACACCTCAAAGGAAAATGCTAACCAAGCATAAAGTTAGATCTAAATACATACGTAAATATGGGCCAATGATGACTCCATACCAAAGAGTACTTCAATCTAAACATGTTTCAGAACAAACTAAAACACAGTTATCTAATCAATTTAAAGACATAAACCCAATTGAATTAGTTGAAACATTAAATTTAGAACTAAAAAAACTAATGAATTTTAAAAATAGGTCCGATAGAAAGGTCGCTATATGATTTTTATTTCAACACCATTGTTTTGTGAATTTAATCGAATTAGAATTTATCATTTATTGTTTCTCTGTTTTGAGCAGAGAGGACAATTTGTCCATTTTCAAGAAAAATTGCAGTCTTTGTTTTTCTTCCTTTAGTAGCATCTATGATTTTTGCTTCTTTCTCTACGTCCTTACAGTGCCTGATTACAGGGTCTGAGTCGTAGGCAATAATGGCAACAATTCTCTTTTTTACGATGGAATTTCCGAAACCAATGTCTAGTAATAGAGGCTGTTTTTCTGGAATTTTATTTTTAATTTTTTGTTTCATGTGTTTTTTTCATTTAAAAATTTGGAACCTATATTTCTGAATTTTTTGTATCTATTTTTAATTAATGTTTCTGGCTTAATTCTGTGTAATTCAGAAAAATATTTTTCTACTTTAATATTAATTTTTCCACATAATTTTTTGCGATCTACATCATTTTGTTCGCTGGTTTCTTTTATTATGTCGTCAACAACACCAAGTTTTTTTACATTAGATGCATTAAGCTTTAAGGCCTTTGCAGACTGTACATTTTTCTTTGAGTCTCTCCAAAGAATACTTGCGCAGCTCTCAGGAGAAATAACAGAATAAATAGAATTTTCAAGCATGATAACTTTGTCAGAAGTCGCCATTGCAAGTGCACCACCACTTCCTCCTTCACCTATGATAATTGTAACAATTGGAACTTTTAAGTTTGTCATTTTTTGAATTGATTGGGCAATTGCAGTTGACTGTCCTCTTCTCTCAGCTTCTATGCCAGGGAATGCTCCTGGAGTGTCTACTAAGCAAAGCACGGGCAAATTAAATTTTTCAGCCAAAGAAAAAAATCTCATTGCTTTTCTATATCCTTCCGGATGAGCCATGCCAAAATTTCTTTCAATTCTTTCTTGAGTGTTTCTGCCTTTTTGATGGCAAATAAAAACATATCTTCTATTGGAGTTTTTTAATTTTGCCACACCAGAAATAATTGCTGAGTCATCAGAGAATTGCTTGTCTCCGCGTAAATATTTGAAATTACAAGATATTTCTTCTATGATGTTGTTGCTATAAATCCTTTTTGGGTGTCTTGAAAGAAGGACTTTGTCCCAAATAACATCTTCTTTTATTTTCGGTTTATTTTTTAAAGCTTTTGGCATCGATATTTATTATTACCTTGAAAAGATAATTTCGTCCAAAATCTTAAACTTTAAACTGGGTTTAAGTGACTTAAAGATAATAACGCATAAACAAATAAAAAGTGATTTTGAACGCTTGACTCTATCGGTGTTTCAAAGGTAAAAACATTGAGTCCTTGATCTTTGAAAACTAGACAGTTGAAATTAAATATTTCGTCAATTTTTCATTAATTACTAACTTCACTAGTTGAAGATAGTAATTTTAATGATCCTTTGTAATTTTGAATAATTTTTTTATTTTTGATTAGTTTTTTTAAAAAAACTAATCTGTCAGCGATTACTATTTGAGTTTACTCAAATAGAATCCACATTGTAATCAGTATCAATTACTCTTTAGGCTTCGGTTTAAAGAGACTTTTGAAAATATATTTTTGAAGGGTTTGATCCTGGCTCAGAATGAACGCTGGCGGCGTGCCTAATACATGCAAGTCGAACGAGAAAGCTCCTTCGGGAGTGATTAGAGTGGCGCACGGGTGAGTAACACGTAGGTAACCAACCGATGAGTGGGGAATAACTTTTCGAAAGGAAAGCTAATACCGCATACGATAGTTAGTCGAATGATTAACTATTAAAGGGGGCTTTTGCTCTCGCTTGTTGACGGGCCTGCGTCTCATTAGCTTGATGGTAAGGTAACGGCTTACCATGGCTACGATGAGTAGCTGGTCTGAGAGGATGATCAGCCACACTGGAACTGATACACGGTCCAGACTCCTACGGGAGGCAGCAGTAGGGAATATTGCGCAATGGGGGCAACCCTGACGCAGCGACGCCGCGTGAGTGATGAAGGCCCTAGGGTCGTAAAGCTCTGTCAGCAGGGAATAAGGTGCTTTGGTTAATACCCAGAGTACTTGAAGGTACCTGCAGAGGAAGCACCGGCTAACTCCGTGCCAGCAGCCGCGGTAATACGGAGGGTGCGAGCGTTATTCGGAATTACTGGGCGTAAAGGGCGTGTAGGCGGTTTTACAAGTCAGATGTGAAATCTCGGGGCTTAACTCCGAAAGTGCATTTGAAACTGTAAGACTAGAGTATGGTAGAGGCAAGTGGAATTCCCAGTGTAGAAGTGAAATTCGTAGATATTGGGAGGAACACCAGAGGCGAAGGCGACTTGCTGGGCCATTACTGACGCTGAGGCGCGAAAGCGTGGGGAGCAAACAGGATTAGATACCCTGGTAGTCCACGCTGTAAACGATGAACACTCGCTGTGGCTGGTATTGACCCCGGCCGTAGCCTAGCTAACGCGTTAAGTGTTCCGCCTGGGAAGTACGGTCGCAAGACTAAAACTCAAAGGAATTGACGGGGACCCGCACAAGCGGTGGATCATGTGGTTTAATTCGAAGCAACGCGCAGAACCTTACCTGGCCTTGACATCCTACTGAATGTTCTAGAGATAGTTCAGGCTCGCAAGAGACAGTAGTGACAGGTGCTGCATGGCTGTCGTCAGCTCGTGTCGTGAGATGTTCGGTTAAGTCCGGCAACGAGCGCAACCCTTATTCTTAGTTGCCATCATTAAGTTGGGCACTCTAGGGAGACTGCCGGTGTAAACCGGAGGAAGGTGGGGATGACGTCAAGTCCTCATGGCCCTTATGGCCAGGGCTACACACGTGATACAATGGATGGTACAAAGTGCTGCGAACTCGCGAGAGGAAGCCAATCACCAAAAACCATCCTCAGTTCGGATTGGAGTCTGAAACTCGACTCCATGAAGCAGGAATCGCTAGTAATCGTGGATCAGCTACGCCACGGTGAATACGTTCCCGGGTCTTGTACACACCGCCCGTCACACCACGAAAGTTGGTTTCACCAGAAGTCGGCGAGCTAACCTTCGGGAGGCAGCCGCCCAAGGTGGGATCGATGATTGGGGTGAAGTCGTAACAAGGTAGCCGTAGGGGAACCTGCGGCTGGATCACCTCCTTTCTATAGGTTTAAATAGTGAATTTATTCACTCAACCTTAGGTCATAATTTTTTAAGATTATGAAGTATATTTTGATGAAATAACTACATCAATATTATTTTAATGTATCGTTTCAACTGTCTAGCTTTGAAAGGTTATCTTCCAAGTAGTTGGCGGATGATTCTTTTATCATCGGGCCTGTAGCTCAGGTGGTTAGAGTGCATCCCTGATAAGGATGAGGTCCCTGGTTCGAGTCCAGGCAGGCCCACCATGCTTTGGAAATACCTTTGTTCTTTGAAAATTTGTTGATGAATCAGCGAGGTAAGTTCTTTTTTAAGAGCTGCCAAGTTGAGACAATTTTTTTATAAATAAATTTTTTGTTTATAAAATGTAAAGTTAAGTAAGTAAAGTATTACTAATGTTGTTTGTTTTTTAAACAGACTCATTCGTGATGCTGTCATCTTGTAAAGTTAATTGAATAAAACTTTGTTAAGCTACTAAGGGCATACGGTGAATGCCTAGGCACTAATAGGCGATGAAGGACGTGGCAATCTGCGAGAAGCTTCGGGGAGTTGATAAGCAAACATTGATCCGAGGATGTCCGAATGGGGAAACCCACTTCTTATTAGAAGTATCTTATACTGAATACATAGGTATATGAAGCAAACCCAGGGAACTGAAATATCTAAGTACCTGGAGGAGTAGAAATCAATAGAGATTCTCTCAGTAGCGACGAGCGAATGGGGAATAGCCCAAACCATAATTGGCAACTTTTATGGGGTTGTAGGGTCTAGTCGGTTTAGAGCCAAAGAGTTACAAAAATTATTGTTAGACGAATCCTCTGGGAAGTGGAACCATAGAAGGTGATAGTCCTGTAATTAAAAACAATAATTCTCTTATTAGATACCTGAGTACTTCGGGACACGAGAAACCCTGAAGGAACCTGGGAGGACCATCTCCCAAGGCTAAATACTAATTAGTGACCGATAGTGAACAAGTACCGTGAGGGAAAGGTGAAAAGAACCCCTGCTAGGGGAGTGAAATAGATTTCTGAAACCGTATGCTTACAAGCGGTTGGAGGGCTATGGCCGCAAGGCAAAGCCTGACAGCGTACCTCTTGCATAATGAGCCTGCGAGTTATATTCAGCAGCAAGATTAAGTCGTTTGGACGTAGTCGTAGCGAAAGCGAGTCTGAATAGGGCGTTTAGTTGCTGGATATAGACCCGAAACTGAGTGAGCTAACCATGGCCAGGGTGAAGCTAGTGTAAAAGCTAGTGAAGGCCCGAACACACGGAAGTTGAAAATTCCGGTGATGAGCTGTGGTTAGGGGTGAAAGGCTAATCAAACTCAGAAATAGCTGGTTCTCTCCGAAATATATCTAGGTATAGCCTTAGGTTATTAAGTTTAGGAGGTAGGGCTCTGTTTGGGCTAGGGGTCTTCACGGATTACCAAACCCAGATAAACTCCGAATTCCTAAACTCTTATCCTAGGAGTCAGTCATTGGGTGATAAGGTCCTTTGACGAGAGGGAAAGAGCCCAGATCTTCGGCTAAGGTCCCAAAATCTATACTAAGTGGGAAACGTTGTGAAGTTGCACAAACAGCCAGGAGGTTGGCTTAGAAGCAGCCATCCTTTAAAGAAAGCGTAATAGCTCACTGGTCGAGTGACTCTGCGCGGAAAGTGTAACGGGGCTAAAGTATAGTACCGAAGCCAAGGACATCACTTCGTGTGATGTGGTAGGAGAGCGTTCTGTTGTAGGAAGAAGTCTGATCGTGAGAACAGATGGACGAAACAGAAGTGAGAATGCAGGCATTAGTAGCGATAAAATAGGTGAAAAACCTATTCGCCGTAAGGACAAGGGTTCCTGGATTAAGTTAATCTTTCCAGGGTTAGTCGGTACCTAAGCCGAGGCTGAAGAGCGTAGGCGATGGAAATCAGGCAAATATTCCTGAACTTTTATGAATGTGTTATACCGATGGAGGGACGCATTTGAGTTGGCGTGAGTCCTGTTGGAATAGGACTTTGATTCTGCGTAGGAGGTTGAGTTGGCAAATCCGCTCAACATTCTCTGAGACAGAGGAGAAGGGTATGTCCCGTACCACGTCATCCTCATGATGCCAAGAAAAGCTTCTAAGGAAATATTCATAGAAACCGTACCGCAAACCAACACAGGTGTCCGAGGAGAGTATCCTAAGGCGTTTGAGCTAAGTCTAGTCAAGGAACTCAGCAAGTTGACACCGTAACTTCGGAAGAAGGTGTGCCCTAGATTGTTAGTACTCTAGCAGTGCGAAGCAGTTTGGGGTTGCAGATAAGAGGTGGTAGCGACTGTTTACCAAAAACATAGGACTCTGCTAAGGCGTAAGCCGATGTATAGGGTCTGACGCCTGCCCGGTGCTGGAAGGTTAAGAGGAGGGGTTAGCGCAAGCGAAGCTCTGAATTGAAGCCCCAGTAAACGGCGGCCGTAACTATAACGGTCCTAAGGTAGCGAAATTCCTTGTCGGGTAAGTTCCGACCTGCACGAATGGCGTAACGACTTCCACACTGTCTCGACTAGGCGCTCAGCGAAATTGAAGTAACTGTGCAAATGCAGCTTACCCGCGGCAAGACGGAAAGACCCTATGAACCTTTACTATAGCTTGGCCCTGAGATTCGATCGAATTTGTGTAGAATAGGTGGGAGACTATGAAGCTTGGACGTTAGTCCAGGTGGAGTCACCAGTGAAATACCACCCTAATTCGATTGTATTTCTAACCTTATCCCGTTATCCGGGATGGGGACACGGTCTGGTGGGTAGTTTGACTGGGGCGGTCGCCTCCTAAATTGTAACGGAGGCGCACAAAGGTTCCCTCAGCCTGGACGGAAATCAGGCGTAGAGCGTATTGGTATAAGGGAGCTTGACTGTGAGACTGACAAGTCGAGCAGGTGCGAAAGCAGGTCAAAGTGATCCGGTGGTTTTTGAATGGAAGAGCCATCGCTCAACGGATAAAAGGTACTCTAGGGATAACAGGCTTATCCCGCCCAAGAGTTCACATCGACGGCGGGGTTTGGCACCTCGATGTCGGCTCATCACATCCTGGGGCTGAAGTTGGTCCCAAGGGTTCGGCTGTTCGCCGATTAAAGTGGTACGCGAGCTGGGTTCAGAACGTCGTGAGACAGTTCGGTCCCTATCTGCCGTGGGCACAGGAAATTTGAGAGGATTTGTCCCTAGTACGAGAGGACCGGGATGAACGAAGCTCTGGTGCACCAGTTGTTCCGCCAGGGGCATTGCTGGGTAGCTATCTTCGGATCAGATAACCGCTGAAAGCATCTAAGTGGGAAGCTGGCCTCAAGATTAGATTTCCCAAGGGGTTAACCCTTGTAAGGGTCGTTGTAGACCACAACGTTGATAGGACAGGTGTGTAAGCACAGCAATGTGTTAAGCTTACTGTTACTAATCGCCCGATAGGCTTACTTTATTTTTTTTACTTCAATTTTCTGTCACAAGATGACAGTTTTACGTATGAGTGTTTAATTTATAACTTAGTAATTAATTTACTACTAACTTTTGTCTTAAAAACTTAGTTGATTCATCAACATTTTTCATTTTATTTATGAACTTATCTCATAATTAATTTAATTATTAATTATGATTTAAAACCATTTTTGGAGTGTCCATAGATAGAGGGAAACACCGGAACCCATTCCGAACTCCGAAGTTAAGCCTCTAATCGGCGATGGTACTGCAGGGTAAGCCTTGTGGGAGAGTAGCACGATGCTCCAATTTTTTTTAGGGGTTAATGTTTAATTACATTAACCCCTTTTTTTATGTCAAAAAAATATATTTTACTCAGATAGTGTCAATAATATATATATTATTTTTAGATATAATTATTTTTATGAATATTAAATTACAACTATTAATTTTAACTCTTTTTTCCCCTATATTTTTTGTCTTTGCAAATGAGAATGTTAGCCATTCAAATACTGTTGTACAGTCAATTTCACATTTTGCCCCAGGAACTAAAATGGGAGCACCTCTTAATTTTATGTTTCCAAAATTGCTTGTGAAGTTTTTTCCTTCTCAAGATTGTTCAGGTAGTATTAGTTATTTTTCTATAAATGGTGATGAATCAACGGAGATAGGTATTTCTGTAGCTAAGAAAAATGGTTTACAATTTAATGAGGATTTAGAACTAAAAGATCTCGGAGAACAATTTGCCATTTTTAAACCTAAATCAAGTTGTTCAGGTGAAATCTATTACGTTTCTACTGATTCTAATGATGATGTTAAGTCAATAAAAGATGTGCATATAGGTACTACTGGTTTACTTTGGAAGGGGATTTATGCTCCTAAAAGTAAAAAACTTTCTTTAGAGGAAAAGAAGGAAATGTGTAATAACTTGGTACCAAAAAATGCTTGGAATTTATTCGATATCAAAGCTCATAAAGAGTTTAGAACCAGTCCTGAATTTAAGGAAAGAAACTTAAAACAAAAGGCTTTTAGAGATTTAATGAATCCACTTGATAAAATGATCCCAGAGCAAATTTTGAAAAATAAACCAAGTGATAAGCAAGTTATTTACTGCCTAGGATCAGTTAAATAAAATTATTTTAAAATAATGCTTTGCTCGTGAATATGACTTAATTTATTTACTGTTTTTATGCTTACTTTTTATTTCTATTAAGGGTGTTTTTTGTTAGCTTAATGAACTGTGAAGTGTGTTCCAGTAACTATTAAGTCTAGTTTGTCTAATAAGTATAGTTTGCCGGATAATAAGGATTATTTTTTAAACGAATCAGGTAATAAAGTTTTAAATCCATCAGTTGTAAGAGCGCTTGTTGCTTGTATGGATATGCAAGCAGTGCTTGGTGGTGCCGCTTCTCACTGGGGTGGCCCATCAGCGCTAACTGATTTATATTGTGGAATTTTTGCTAAAATGTTTGCTGAAAAAAACTGGTTTGAAAATTTTAATTTTGTAAATGATGCTGGCCACTGTGAAAATGCTTTATATGCAATTAAAGCATTATACTCTTTAGATAATTTAACCCTTGATAAACTTAAAGGCTTTAGATCAATAGACTCTTTTCTTTCTGGTCATGGAGAAGCTCATCTTTGGAAAGAAGGTGTCTTTTTAAGTAATGGTCCACTGGGCTCAGCTTTTCCTCAGGCTCAAGGCCTAGCAATGGCAGATAAACATGCAGGAAGAAAAAGAACCACCATTGCGGTAATATCTGATGGTGCAAGCTTTGAAGGGGAAGCAAAGGAAGCTTTCTCAGCAATTCCTGGTTTAGCCAAGAAGGGCTTATTAGCTCCCTTTGTGGCTGTAATTAGTGATAACAATACTAAACTATCAGGAAGAATTGATGAAGATGCATTTTCTATGAATGATTATTTTAATTCACTAGAAACTCAAGGATGGAAAGTTTTAAAACTTGAAAATGGTAACTGTTTAAAAAGCTGTGTTTCATCAATAAATAAAGCATTGGATTTAGTGAATGAAAATCCAAATACTCCAGTAGTGATTCATGCAATAACTACTAAGGGTTTTGGGGTTAAAAAAACAGAGGAATCAAAAAGTGGAGGCCATGGTTTTCCATTAAAAAAAGCTAGTGATCTTCGAGAATTTGTAACAGAAATATTTTCTAATTCAAATATTCCAGAATTTATTAATAATTGGATATTGGAACTTGAAAAAACACCAGCTAACAAAAAAGACTCTTCAATAGTTAAAGAAAAAATTCAAGTAGGAGTTTCTAATGCTTTAATAGATCTTAGAAAAAATAATATACCTATTGTTTCAATAACCTCTGATCTTCCAGGATCAACGGGAGTAGCAAATTTTAGAAAAGCTTTTCCCGATGATTCATTTGATGTGGGAGTTGCTGAATCTAACATGATAAGTAGTGCTGTTGGTTTTTCTAAGAACGGTTACATACCAGTTGTTGATACTTTTGCTCAATTTGGAGTAACCAAAGGCTCATTACCTTTAGTTATGGCTCAATTATCAAATGCACCTATGATAGCCTTCTTCTCTCATACTGGATTTCAAGATGCTGCAGATGGTGCTTCTCATCAGTCTTTAAGTTATTTTGCCATGACCAGCTGTATTCCAAATGTTGAAACTTACTCATTAAGTTGCTCCTCAGAAGCTTACAGTTTAGTAACTGAGGCTATTACTAAATTTCATAATGATTTAAAAAATAACAAAACTCCAAAAACTTATATTTTCTTTTTAGGCAGAGAAACTTTTCCACAAAGATACAGAGAGCAAACTAGTTATCAATTAGGCTTACCTCAAGTTGTAACTAATGAAACTCCTGACTCAAAAGCATTGATTGTTTGTAATGGGTCTTTAGTTTCTGAAGCTTTAATTGCTCATAAAGAATTACTAGAATCTGGAATTAATACTACAGTGGTGAATGCATCCTGTGTTTCCAATCCAAACATAGAGTCATATAAAAAACTTCTTTCTAAAAATAATAATGTCTTACTAACTATAGAGGATCATCAACAAAATGGTGGAATGGGCTCTATACTTAGTAATCATTTAATTCTAAATAAAATAAAATTCACTCAATCAAGTCTACATGTAGATAAAGCTTTTGGTAGAAGTGCATATAATGCTAATGAATTATACAAATTACATGGTATGGATTCTTCCGCAATTATTAAAGCTGTAAAAGAATTAATTTCTAGCTAATGAAACAAAAATTTTTACCTTATCTTGGGTATTATTTACTAAAGTTATTTAAAATAACCTGGAAATATAAAGTAGAGAAATTGCCCGCTGAAATACAAGATTGTATTAAAAATGATAAACCATTTATATTTGCCCATTTTCATGGAGATGAAATTTCATTAATAAGTTATTTTTGTAATTGGCCAGTGCACGTAATGGTTTCTCAAAGTAAGGACGGAGCAATCTTAGCAAAAATTTTAGAAAAATTTGGTTATACAGTAATTAGAGGATCAACTCATAGAGGCGGAGCAGTTGCTCTCGTTCAAATGATTCGTAAGATTCAAAAAACTACTGGGCCAAAAATTCTAACTTTAACTGTTGATGGTCCAAGGGGGCCAAGGCATGTTGTGAAGCCTGGTGTTTTTAAATTAGCCGAAAAATTAAATGCTCCAATACTGCCAGTTGTAGCAAATTGTTCGAATAGTTGGGTCTTTAAAAAAACCTGGGCTCAGGAATTTCTACCCAAGTTTTTTGCCAAGATAGAAATTAAATTTCTTCCAGTTTTACAAATAGAAAAAGGCTATGATGTTAAAAAAATCTGTACTACACTCCAAGAAAATATGATTAACCAGAAAATTTAACAAAGCAACAACAAACAATTTTAGCTAATTTATTATTTCAATTGTGATTTAATGAAATCTAAATTTTGGTTCGTTCTTTTAAAGGTTTCTGGAAAATGTTTTAATATTTGATAAAGAACAGGAGATAAATTTATCCCAGGTCTTGTAATATTGGTAGTAATAGCATATCCATATACTGGGTCTTCAGAAAACACAACATCAATAATTTTCTGCTTTCTGCTTTCAGTAATAAAGTCCTTTAGTTCTCTTATTGCCTTTTCTATTGGTATAAGATCTGAATTATTTGCTTCTGCTAATTCTGCAAATTTTGCTTCCAAATTTAACAATTTAGCAACTAGCTTTCTTGCAAGCTCTATTCTTGGAACATTTTCATAATTTTTTTTCAAAGAATACTGCGGATTACCAAAGAAAAATATGAAAATTTTATTTATAAAATTTGGTTCTTTGCTCAAATTATTTTCAGGTCTACCAGGTCTACTTGGGTATTTTTTATCCCAGTAATTTATTTTGTAAGCGAAAATTGCAAATTGGTTTACATCTTTATTAAATTTAGTTGATATGAGAGTATTACATATTGATAAAGAACTACTGTAGGTGTTCAAACTGCTTGTTAAAGTAGAAATAATAAAGAGTAGAAAAAGTTTAGGGACTAGTTTTATTTTTTGTTTAAATATATTTATAGTAAATTTTTAGTAATATAAATTAAAATTAATTACTTTGCAAGTTTTTTTTATAAGTTAATTTCAAAAAATAATTAATTTTAAGCAATTTCAATCACTTGAGCTATTTAAAAAAATTATTTTTATTTTCCACAAGTTAAATTACGGATGACATCCATTTGATCTAATTTGCCAAATCTTAAGTAAGATTTGTCTTCGTCAAATTCAATATAATTTTTAGCATCGACAAATCTAAAATATAGAGTGTCAAAATCAAGAACTTTCATCCCTAATAAAGAGCAAAAATAATCATGGCCATGAAATAAAAAATCTTTTTTGGTAGCTAAAATTGCTTTAAGTTTAAATGCAATAGCATTATTTATTTTAGGATTCTGTGTAGATACAGCTAATCTTGGTTCTGGTATAGAAATGGTTCCATTTGGATTTCTAACAATTATAATATCGTCTGGTATTACGAATGTACCTATTTTAATTGAATATGAATCAGTTAATTTTTTTATTTCAACAGTATCGTTTTGGGCTAGTAAGTTGGTAGATAAAAACAAAGTAATCAAAGTAATTTTTAAAATTCTCATAGATAACATGGTAATTTTTGATTAATTTTGTGTCAAATATTTATTATTTAGCTGTGGGTAATAGATAAAATTTTTATAAATTCAAAAAATTGTTGCGTCAAAATTTACCGTCTGTAAGCCATTGAATGTATTGGTATTTTCTGGGCAAGTATATTGTATTTATAGTCAAAAATTATTGGTTAATGTTTTTTGAATTCGTTACGAATTTTAATTTATGAGAGAGAAATGGAATATTCTTTTAATAATAGTTATTGCTTCAATATCAATTGTTCATTCACAGGATAAAATTAATACACATCAATTGTCTAATACAGATATTTCGCAATTGCTAATGATTGGTTATAAGTCAGATGCTCAAATTAGAAAAATACTACCAGGTGGAATAATAATTTTTGGTTGGTCGATAAAAGGTGGCGCAGAGCAAACTAAAAAATTAATTGCAAGAATCAACAATATTTACATTGAACGAAATCTTCCACTTCCTTTAATTTCAATTGACCAAGAGGGCGGAAAAGTTATGAGGCTTCGTAAAGGAGTTACTAGAATTCCTGATGGAACTGTTATGGGTGCAAATGAAAATCGTTCCTTAATTCATAATATGGGCTCTATAGTAGGGCAAGAGTTAAACGATGTTGGTTTTAGTTTAAACTTTGCTCCTGTATTAGATAGAACACATGAAAAATCTTTTTTAGAAAATAGGACTTGGTCTGATGACTCCGATCAGATCTACAAAAGGACTAAGGCATTTGCTCAAGGCCTAAGTGGTGGTGGAGTTATAGCCGTACAAAAGCATTTTCCAGGTCATAGCTTAGGTAGTGTGGATTCTCATAATGGTTTGCCAGTTGATAATAGAAGTGAAGAATATTTTAATATTTTAAATAATGATCCTTTTATTCAATCTATTAATAGCGGAATAGATGCATTAATGACTGCACACATTTTAATGCCAAATATTGATTCAGAGCCTGTTACTTATTCCAAGAAAATTTTAACAGGAATTTTAAGAAATAAATTAAACTATCGTGGAGTAATAATTACTGATGATATTGAGATGGGTGGAGCCAATAAGCTTTTAAAAGATAAGTCAAAAGTGGCAATTAAATCTCTTCAAGCAGGTACTGATATGGTAATGGTCGTTTGGAGTAGTAACATTCAAAATAGGTTTATTTCTGAAGTTAGAAAAGCGGTGAAAGAAAATATTATTACTAAAGAAGATTTATTAGCTAAGATTAGTAGGATAAGAATTTTAAGAGAAAAAGTAATGCTCAGAAAAAAATTGGCTGAAAACAGATCAGATTTTTCATATGATCAAAAACAGTTAATAACTAAAGGAATTTGGGATAATGGAGTTAAATTTGGAACAAACTCAGAAAAAAAAGTTAGGATTTTTAATGAGCCTTTAAATGTTTTAGTTTCAAGATCATCTACTGCTAGAATATGGAAGAAATACAGACCTAATGATAAAATTTATTTTTTCAAAGCAAAGGATAAAACCACCGCTAATTTAAATAACTTTAAAATTTTATCTAAACAAGATAAACCTTTATTGGTAATTACGCCTCCGAGGTATTCAATGAATGATAGAGTTTTTAACTATTTGAAAGAATCTATTAAAAATAATCAAAATGCTGTTTGGATTCATCAATCTTCAAAGGCTGATCTAGGATTGGAATTTGAGTACTCTGATGTAATATCTATAAGCAGTGGTTCAGTCTTTGCTGTGGCTGCTCTGATGAGAGTTATAAGTAGAAAAAAATATATTTTCGCTAATAATATTCGTTGACTTGAATTTTAAAAATTGTAGTTTTTTAATTAAATGCAGCTTGGATTTTGGGAAATAATTTCTATTGTTATTGTAGGGTTTTTATTACTTGGTCCAAAAGATTTTTTCTCCCTTTTTTTTAAATTAAAGTCACATTATTTAAAATTAAAAACTGAATTTAATAATATTAAAGTTATGGCAGAAGAGGAAATAAGTAAAGTTGACACTGAGACCATAAAGTTTAAAAAAATTATTTCAAATACTACGGATATCAATAATGAAAAAAAATAATGATTCTAGCAGTAAATCTAAGATGTCTTTTTGGAGTCATTTAGAGGACTTTAGAAAAACTTTACTTTATATCTTTGGTACTATTTTTTTATGTTCCCTTGTTTCTTATTATTTTATCGATGATATTATTTTATACCTACAAAGTCCTTTGCTAGATAAAATTTCTGACACTCAAAAAATTGTTTTCACCGGTTTTTTTGAAAAAATATGGGTATATTTTAAAGTAGTAATTATTTCTGGTGCATGTCTGGCTCTTCCATTTATATTGTATTTCCTTGGTAAATTTATTTTTCCAGGGCTAAAAAAGGCTGAAAAAAGTGTTTTATTTTTTTCACTTTTGTTAATTTTCATCTTTTTTTTAACCGGAGTAATCTTTGGTTATTTTATATTTTTACCAATAATTATTGATTTAATTTTAAACTTTGGTGCTGGTAGTGAGACTCCAATGATTACTGTTTCATCGTATATTAATTCCAGCCTGGGAATTTTGGTGGCATGTGGAGTTTTATTATTGATTCCATTGATTATGGTTATTATTACAAATTTTAAGCTAATAGATGTAACTGTGTGGAGAAAGAATAGAAAATACGCCTTTATTGTAAATGCCTTGGTATCTGCTTTTCTTAGTCCACCTGATGTTGTCAGCATGTTTTACATATTGCTGCCTATGCAAATTCTTTATGAGTTAGGCATAATTATGTGTTTAATTTTAACTAAGGTGAAAAAAACTTAAAGCTAATTTAATGTTTTAAAGATTAACTTGGTGAATATCCGCTAAGGACCTATATTGTTGGTTCCAGTCTAGGCCATAACCAATAACAAACTTATCTGGAATTATCTTGCCTACAATGTCTGGGTTAAAATCAACTTGCCTTCTTGATATTTTATCTAATAGCGCAATTGTTTTTATTGATTTAGGTTCTAGTTCCTTTAATTGCTTAACTATTTCTTTAAAAGTTAAGCCAGTGTCGATTATCTCATCTACAAGTATTAGATGTTTATCTTTTAGGTCTAATTTACTATTGGTTAAAAAATTTATGGTAACTTCCCCAGAAGTTTCCGTACTGCCTCCATAGGAGCTAGCAGTAATAAAATTTATTTGATGTTTAAAGTTCACTTTTCTAACAAGGTCAGCTAAAAAAATAAAAGCACCTTTCAGTATACCTATAAAGACAATTTCTTCATTTTGATTAACAACTGAGATCTTCTCATTAATATCTTTGGCAATATCTGTAACAATTAAATCTATATCTTCTTTTAAAAGATATAGATTACTGTTGATGGGAGTTAGTTGTTTTTCCATTTAGGGGATGAATTTTAAAGCCAGCAATTTTTATAAATTTGCAAAAGCTTCAGGTAATTCAAGGCTAGGAATTACGTCGTGCTCAAAGTTTGGTTTTTCTTCAGGAACAGCAAATCTATCTTCTTCAAGAAGCCATTTGCTTATAGGGCCTATTTTATACTTCCATTCTGTTTCAGAAATATCAAAATAACTGTTTACATCATTTTCAAAAGAAATATTAATAAATGGGGTTTCTGCTTTAGTTAAATAATTAAAAAAAGAAAATAAATCTTTATTTTTATTTAGTGTTGGGTCAGTTACATCATTGTTGTAATCAATTATTGTTTTATTGGTTATAGACTCAAGTTGTTCCTTCATATGTTCAGGAATATTACTTGATGTTGCAATACAATTAGTAGCTCTGTGGAACACAACCACACATTTAGGCTTTATAGCTTTATGCCATCTTTTTAAATAGTTTTTGGTTAAATTCCAGTTTTCCTCATTGTTGCTTTTAAATGCAGTTGTAGGAGTTAAGTAAGTATTAAAGGTTGGGAATATCATTTTATTGTTTATTGCCCTGAAAAATAAGTTTGAAGTTAATGAATGTATTTTTTGGTGATCAAACCCTGATAAAAACCAAATGTTTTCAGCTTTTTCATTTTCTGAATCTTGATAAGAAAAAAGTTGTAATTGTTTTTTATTCATCCCACTACTTTGATTTTTAAAAATATCAACAAATTCTTTTAACTTCCATTTTCTCATACGCACCTTCGCTCTCTTAAATATTTCTTATTGAAAATATACTTTTAAAATTTATTAACAACAACCTATATATTAAAAATAGAATTTTAATAGTTTTGCAATAAAAACCGTAAAAAAATAAATTATTTTCAAATAGCACTGAGCGCATATGTTTTTTTACTTGACGAAGTTTTTTAAGTTTTGCGGTTGCTTTTTTCAGGTTTAGTTTTATTTTTACTTGTGTTTGACAGCAAAGCCCAGTTTTTAAGATTAGTGGGCCAAGATTTTTTAAAGCTCTTAAAGTTTGATTCAGATAGAATAAAGCAAATATAAGCCAACTTGTTATACAGGCGTATTTTTTTAGAGTTTTTTAATCCCTTAAAAAAATTTTGGTCTTTACCTTGTTTGAATAATCTTTGTCCTACCCATAAAATGTCATCAATTTCAGCGTTATAAACCTTTAATTCTTTTAACAGACTTTTGATTTTAGCAAGGTTTCCTTGCTTTAAGCTGCTGAATATAAAGGGAAAAAACACAAAAAATAAATAAACAGATTTATCATCTTTGTTGGGCCAAGGGAATTTTTCTGCAGTTTTTAATATTTTAATATGAGCGTTTATTAGTGGTTTTTTATTTTTATCATAACTACTAATATTTAAGTTTGAGTTTATATTGGTCCATAAGTCTTCTTTCCAAAATTGATCAAAGCACTTAGAACCAATGTTTTCTTTGACCATTTTGACTAATTCTTCTCTTATTCGTTCCATTTTAGTCTTTTTTAAATAAGAAAGAGTTTGGGTTATCCCTTTCATGGTTTTTGCTTCAATTGTAAAATCGTACCTGTGTTTAAATCTAATTGCTCTTAAAATTCTTATTGGGTCCTCAATAAATCTTTTTTTAGGATTTCCAATAATAACAATCTTTTTTTTCTTAAGATCATGTACACCATTGTTGAAATCATAAATTTCTAAATTTGTAGGATCTAAGGCCAATGCATTAATTGTAAAGTCTCTTCTCATTGAGTCTTGTTTAGGGTTTCCGTACACATTTTCATTTAATACACCATTTTTAATTTCAGGCGGCCTTCGAAAAGTAGTTATTTGGAATTCCTTTAAGGGTTTTCTTTTTTCATTAAAAATTAAAATATTATTTTTTTTTAAAATAGCATTGTATTTTTTTTTGGTGTCGAATTCTTTTCTGTAGGCAACAACAATCTTAAATCTTTTGCCAATAACAAATGATCTTCCAATTAAAGCTTTTACTGTAGATGGCCGAGCGTTTGTAGATATATCAAAGTCTAGTGGTTTAACTCCAAGTAAAAGATCTCTTACGCAACCACCAACTAAATAAGATTTATAACCAGATTTTTGAAGTTTTTTAACTATTTTTATAGAATCATAATCAATGTATCTAGCAGTAGACTTAGGTAACTTTGTTTTTCTGCTGAATGGAAAAAAAATGTTTAACATTTAAAACAAATGTTACTATTTAGTTTCTTCTGAAGATTTCTCGGTTGAGGCATCACCATTAGTGGTTGGGGTTTCAGCTTGGATATTAATAGTTTGTGAAGGAATATTAGAGCTTGCTGCATCTAAATTAGATTCACCTTTTTCACTAAGTTTAAGCCATCCCATCAATAAACAAGAAAATAATAGTAATCCTGCTAAAAAAAATGTTGGTTTAAAAAGAGGATGGTAGTCTTTACTGCCTCCACCCATGTTTGTATTGCCACTGCTTAATACTAATCCGCCTCCACCTTTTGATGGTTGTAGTAAAATGCAAGCTACTAGGGCTATCGCGCAGATTATTTGGAGTACGAGCAAAAAAGTAATCATATAGATAATCTAGTTTAAAATATAATTTGTTACAACAATATATGCAGAACAATAATTATCCTCTAATTAATAAAATTTTTTATTTGAAAATAGCTAGAATAAAACTGCTGTTTTTTGCGGTTGGTTAGAAACCGCCTTTGCCACCAATGGAGGCAATAGCAATAAAAATGATAAAACCTAGCAGTAATGTGGACAAAGCCATGGCAGGAGACATAGGTTCTTTATACTTCTAAAATTGTTTCAGGTCTATTATAAATAATAGGCTGCCAAAACCATTAATTGTGTATTGCTGGCTTTAGCTACTCTATTTTAACTTTTCAAATGAAGCCGTTTAAATGAATAATTCATTGCGCTGGGTGTAAACATCTGAAATTACTGCAATTTTTTATCTTCGCTAATGGTTTTTAAGCAGGTATCGGTATTATTTAACTTCCAATAATATGGAATTTTTCAGCTTTTAAGCTAGCGCTTCCAACTAAGACTCCTGAAACGTTATCAATATTCATAATTTCTTGGTGGTTAGTTTCGTTGACTGATCCACCATATAGAGTTGGTAGGTCATTAAGTTTTAGATTAATCAAAATCTCAGATATATAATTATGTACTTCATTAATTTGATTGGAATCGGCAGTTTCGCCAGTTCCAATTGCCCACACTGGTTCATAAGCAATAATAATATTATTTTTTTTATCCAGGTCTATATTTGCTAGTCCATTAACAAGTTGAGATTTAATGGATTGTAAATAAGTTTGATTTTTTCTTTCTTCGATGCTTTCGCCAATACAGTAAATACAATTTAAATTATTTTCTAAGCATTGCTGAATTTTTTTATTGGCATCTTCGTTGCTTTCGTTAAAATATTTTCTTCTTTCTGAATGAGCAATAATGCTACCTTTAACTCCAATGCTAGATAACTGCTTAGCAGAAATTTCTCCAGTAAATGATCCATTACTAAACTTAGAAACATTTTGAGAATATATATCTACATCCATGTTTAATTTACTCTTGGATTCAATACAAATATCCATAAACGGAGCACTTGGGGCAAGGATTATTTGTACATTTGGATTTTTTGGTAATTTAGAAAAATTGGTTAAATATTCAATACATTCTTTTTTTGTTTTATTTAATTTCCAGTTTCCAGCAGCTATATTTTTTTTCATTGTATATTAAGTCTATTTATAGATCTTTAAATTTTCAACTGCAGGAAGTTTTTTACCTTCAATTAACTGTAGGCTAGCTCCACCGCCAGTAGAGACATGAGTGAATCTTTCTTTTAAATTTAGTTTATTTATGCAGGCAACAGAGTCACCGCCACCACATATTTTAATTTCTGCATTTGAGTTTGCTATTGATTCAGCAATGGCCTTGGTGCCTTTTTGGTATAAAGAGTTTTCAAAAACACCCATAGGGCCATTCCAGAAAATTGCTTTTGCACTAGATATTTCCTGAGCAAATAGTAATTGAGCTTTTGGTCCGATATCAAAAGCACTTTGCCCTTTGGGAATGTGTGAGTCTAAAGTGGTTGAAGGCGGCGAAGTAGCATTTAAGCCAGAGTTATAAATGTAATCAACAGGAGTAATTATTTCACATTGATTATCCTTAGCTCTTTCTAATAGTTTTTTAGCTAAAGGAATTTTGTTTTCCTCAACCAGTGATTCACCAATTGAGTAACCTTTAGAGGCAGAGAAGGTGTGAGCCATAGCTCCACCAATAAGAATTTTACTTGCTTTAATCATTAAATTTTCAATTACATTTATCTTATCGCTAATTTTTGCCCCGCCAATAATGGCAACCAAAGGCCTAGGGGGGGTGTAGGTTATATTTGCAAGGGAATTAATTTCTTTTTCCATTAATAATCCAGCTGCTTTAATAGAAAAAAGTTTGGTTAATGAACCATTGGAGCAATGTTCTCTATGGCTAGTTCCAAAAGCATCGTTAACATATATATCAGTAAACTTTTTAAATTTAGCAGCTAAAGTTGGAGAATTTTCCGCTTCTCCAGGGTTAAATCTAAGGTTTTCTAGTAAAAGTATATTCCCTGGTTTAAGTCTAAAATTAGCTTCGTTTTCTACTACATTTCCCGTAGATTCATCGGTAAAAGAGACCTCTTGTTCAAGTAGTTCAGATAATCTTGCTGCTACAGGTTCAAGACTTAAGGATTTCACTTTTTTTCCATTTGGTCTCCCCATATGGGATGCGCAAATAATTTTAGCATTATTTTCTATAAGATATTTTATCGTTGGAAGGGCTTCTAATATTCGGTTGTCATCAATTATTTTATTATCTTTTATTGGAACATTAAGGTCTAATCGTAAAAAAACTTTTTTATTAGCAACATTAATATCTGAAATGCTTTTAATGAATTCTCCGCCAGGATAAAATTTTAAACTCATTAGTAAACTTAGCTTTTAGCTATAAAAGCAGCAAGGTCCATCATTCTAAAACTAAATCCTGCTTCGTTGTCGTACCAAGCCATAATCTTAACTGTATTATCATTGTCATTCATTACGGTGGTAAGGTCAGCATCAACAATTGCACTATGTGAATCACCAATATAATCGGAGCTTACAAGCGGTAGGGTGGAAAGTTTAATTATGTTTTTCATTTTCCCTTTTGAGGCTTCAAGAATACAATTATTAATCATTTCTTTAGTTACAGATTTTTTCAGCGTGGCAGTTAAGTCTACTATAGAAACAGTAGGTGTAGGTACTCTTACGGCTAAACCATCTAGCTTGCCTTTAAGTTCCGGGATAACCTCGGTAACCGCTTTTGCTGCTCCAGTTGTTGTAGGTACCATGTTTATAGCGGCAGCTCGGGCTCTTCTTAAATCTTTATGTGAATTATCTAATAATCTTTGGTCACTAGTATAAGAATGAATTGTGGTCATTAAAGCTTTTTCCACTCCAAAATTATCATTAAGAATTTTAACTATTGGCGCTAAACAATTTGTTGTGCAAGAAGCATTACTAATTATGTGGTGCTTTTCTTTGTTGTAGTCTTGGTTGTTTACTCCATAAACAAAAGTTGCATCAGGGTTTTTGCCAGGAGCAGAGATAAGAACTTTTTTAGCTCCTGACTGGAGATGAAAAGAGGCTTTTTCTCGATCTCTAAAATGTCCAGTACATTCAAGAATCATATCAACATTAAGTTTTTTCCAGTCTACTTTAAGAGGGTCTCTTTCTTGAAATTTTAAAATTCTTTTATCATTTATAGTCATGCTATTTTCGTCATAAGAAACTTTTAAATCTCTTTTGCCGATAAATTGGGTGCTGTCGTATAAAAGTAGGTGTTTTGTGGTTTCAGATGGACATAGGTCATTTATTGCAACTAAATCCATGCATTCATTATATTTAGGATTCTTGAAGTATAAATAAGCCAACAATCTTCCAATTCTTCCAAATCCAGAAATAGCAATTCTCATATCTTCAAAGTATACATTAATATTTATCAATTGTCTCTAATTTGCTTTATAGCTTTAAGCAAATCTTTACTCTGATATGTAGGGTTATTTTTTTTCTGTTTTTAGTGGAGTTTTAAAGTTTTTGGCAATGTTTTTAAATTTTAAGAATCTTATTTGTTCAGCTTGAGATAACTCAATATCTCTTTTGGTGTCGAAGTCTTCAATTATTCCTTGGTAACGTCTGGTTACTCTGCTAAATATTGAATATTCTAATCCAGAGTCAATGTCTATAATTTTTAATTTTGAATTAATATAAATTTTATTCTTAGCCCTTTTACTTTTTTTGCTAAAAAAATCATCAAATAGTGAGACATCAACATTATCACTTAATGAAGCTTCATCAGCTAAGGTTTTACTTATAGCTGGATCAATAAAGTTATCCGGAGTTATGTTGTTTTGATCAATCTCATTACTATCAAGGTCAGATGAAAGTTCTCTTGAAGAATCAGAGTTTTCATTTTCAATATCTGGGTTAATTGTGTTGCCAGAACTGGCAATAGATTTTTCAGCTGATCCATTTGGTGAAATATCGCTAGATGAAGAATTATTTAAATTAGAATCATCTTTTGGAGAATTAGTTTCTTGGTTGTTCTCTCCAATTGTATTTTGGACTAAACTTCTAAGTGCAACTAGTTCCTGTTGTGCTTGAGTGTATTCATTAGGGCTAAGGTTACTTCCCTCAGCTGGGTAATTAATAAGACTATTAAGTTCAGGAATAGAGTCTGAAAAGATACTTTGTAAGCAGCTAGAATAATTTGTGGTATTTGGACAATGTTGATTTAAAGCATCAGATTGAATTGGGAAATCTTCAAGTTGATCTAAATCAAAATTTGGTTCATTAATAGAGCCTGCTTCGTCTTGAGTGGTCTTAATACCATTTTGTATTGTTTCCATTAAGTGTTCAGTAGCTTGTTTGTAATTGGTAACAGATTTTTTACATCTTTTACAAAGGCTACCACAAATTTTACAAATAAAACTTGAGCTTCTTTTAGTTTCTACAACGGCAATAAGTCCATTTTCTGCTTGTGTTTGAAAGTCTTGTTGTTGAGCTATTAGTTGAAAACAAACAGCAAACATATAGATAATAAATAAGTTAGGTTTAATCATAATAAGTTAATGCTCACTTTTTTTTGAAAATTTGGCAATAAAGTTTTTATATTTTTTAATTCTTTTTTGCTCTGTTAAAGCAAGAATTCTCGCTCTTTTCTTGTTAACAAAGTTTTCTAAGCCTAAATATCTTCTGGTTCCTTTATCAAATAAACTTAAAGGCAAGTTACTTGGTACAGCTAATGAAGCTAGTTTGTTTTTAAAGGTTACTTTTTTAGCTATTTTTTTATTAGCAAAAAAGCCTGAAAATAAATCTTCATTATTAATTCCATCAGTATCTTCAATAATATTGTTTACAGGATTTTCAAAATTTTCCTCCATCGCAATTGGAGTTTTTTGATTAGTTAAATTTTCATTTAATGATGAAATACCTCTTAAAGGTTCAGAAACTGTTGGATCATTGTTTAAACCTAAGTCAAAGCCACCGTTGTTAAAGTCGCCGAGCATAGATTTAAAATTTTCTTTGGTTTCTCCGCTTAAAGATCCAGTTGTGGCTAATTCTTTCAGGCCTTTGTTGATGCTCTGGTATTCAACTAGTTTTCGGTTTAAAGAGTTATTTCCAGGATTAGCAGTTAATAATTTTCTAAGTTTACTAATGTTTTGGTCGTTGCTTCCATAGGTAGTGTTTAATAACTGGGAGGTGCATTCAGGAGAGTCTAATGGTTTTGATTCGCAAATATTAGATAAAGTTTGTAGTTGTTCAGGACTAAGGCTTTCTAAATCAAACTCAGGCAAGCTTAAGTCACTATGTGGAGCTGATGTTTCGTTTCCAGAAACAGGATCTATTGGTTCAAAAGGTTGCTCTGGATTTTCAGGGTTGGATTCAGAATCATTGGTTTCAATCGTACTTCTAGATTTTCTAGCTTGGTCTTTTGCTAAATAACTAATTCCCACGCCGGCAAGAGATGCTACACAAACTATTTTGCAGGGAAGTTTCTCACATTTACTTGCCCCCATGGATGTAAATGCTAATGCGCAAGAAACTCCAGCTGTCATTCCAGAAACAGCAAATGCAGTTTCAGCAATAGATTCATTTTTTTTTGCTTTATCATTAAGGTCATGAGATTGAGGATTAAAAGCTTGTTGAGATTGAGTGTTGAAATTTATCCATAAAAAATTTAATAAGATAAATAGAATTAGAATATTTTTCATAGTCTTTTTTGATTTGGGTTTTCTTTGTTGTTTTTTGGAGTGTCTTTTTTATAGCTAGTTACTTTAGTCTTTTTTTGTTTTAGTTTAGCAACATATATAATTTGCGCTCTTTTTAATTCATTAACTGCCATCCAAATTCCTCTTGAAAGATTTTCTTTGTGGGCAAATGATTTATATACTCTTCTTGTAGCTCTTTGAAATAAAGTTAAGCTTTTCCCAGTTAATGGATCTTTCATATTAAGCCCATTTACATGATTCACGTTTCCAAGTCCTACCTTATTTTGAGGGCCAACTAATGAGCCATTGGCATCAAAGCTTTCAAGGTCTAGTGTTAATAATTCTTCTTCATTTCCTTGATCTTTATTGTTAGTAGCAGAAATTATTTCACCATCAATAGCAAATTGAGGATATGATCCTTCAAAATTATCAGTAACATCTGCAGGTTCTCTAGCAATTGAAGTAGAAATATCTCCTGATGGAAGTGAAATTCCACTATTTGAAAGTGATTCACCAAGACTTGAGTTAATATCTGAGAGACTACTTAAGTTTTCTCCAGAAAGGGCAGAATTTCCTAAGGTTGATGCTTTATCAATTATATTTCTTGAGTTTGCATCAATAGGTAATTTATTATCTTTGGCAATTTTATTTACACCATTTACTAATTTTAAAGCATTAGCTATTTTATCTTTGAACGCATCAGGTGTTACATTATCTAAATTTCCATTTTGTAATTCAGCAAAATCTGTATCTATAGCTTCAATATCATCAAGTGAAAAGTCAGAGCTTGGAATTTGGTTATCAAATGTTGGTGTATCAAGGCTTGGTGTAGTTAAATCAGGAAAAAGGTCTTCATCAAGTTCAGGAGTTGGAACGTCAACATTATTGTCAGTACTTTTTGAAGTTTCAGCAGCAGCTGCACCTGCGACGTATAATCCTATTAAGGAGGATCCCATTATACCAGCCATTATACACGCTTTTTTTCTTTCTTTACCTTGTTGTTCTTTTTGCTCTTGTTGTGCTTGCTGTTGATTTTGCTTAATTTGATCTGGATTAAGTCCTTCTGTATCTATGCTTATATTTGCTCCAGTAATTGCTGGTGCTTGTGGATTAGATATACAAGCCATAGCATTTTGTGTGGCTAATGGAGTAATGAGCATTCCCCCAACTTGAGTAACTGTTCCTAAAGCAGAAGCGTTTGAATCTTGAGCTTGTATAGTTATGGAATTTAAAGCTAACAACATAGCCATGGTCCAAAACACAAATATATTATTTTTCTTCACTAACTATATAGTATCATTATCAATAACTTGCTTTAGTAAAAAATATGTTAATGAGTGGGAAGATTATTTGTTTTTGTAAAATATTTTTTCAAAATAATAAAGGCTTAACATAAGCTTAACAAATAAATTAGTAAAAAATTGAAGTTATATAAATTACAATTCAAACTCTATCTCTAGCTTGGTGTTTTTAGAAAACACAAAAATACTTGATACAAAAATGTTGGATTTTGCTAATTCATTAATGGCAGAATTTATACTTGTGCCCGAGGTAATTACATCATCAACAAGAAGTATTGAACTATTATTAAATTTGTTAGCTGATTCTTTATTCACAAAGAATTTTTTATGAGCATGTCTTTTATTTTTAGATTTAGATTTTTGTTGTTGCTGCCAGATTGGGCCATAGTTTAGTAAATCATTAATAATAGGAACCTTAAACTTTTGAGCTAGTGATTTACAGAATGCAGAGGTAAAGTTTGTTTCTGAGATAAGCCTTAGTGGATGACTAGGGATTGGGATTATGTAATCAAATACTTCGTTGATCTCAGAGTGTTTAACATGATCATCGATAAAATTCATCATTGGATTGCAAAAAAATCCTCTATTTTGAGTTTTAAATATTTTAATTATTTTTTTCCAAGCATCGCTATATTCACAATGGCAATATAGATTTCTATTGTTAAAAATAAAGTGGTAAAAATTTTGATGGATGTCGAAGGCAAGTTTTTGATTGCAACTTTTACAAGTTAACTCATTGTAGTTTACAAAATTTGAGCATAATATGCACTGGCATATTTTAAATTTTGATATTGCCTTAATAATTTTCAAAATATTTTTCCTCTTGGTTCATGTAAATGAAAAACATTTTTTCAAAATCCTTTTCTTGATGATTTAGATTTTTAGTCAAAGTTAATCCGCAATGATAAATCTTTGTTTTAAGTAATAAGCTTCTGGCATTTATATGTGGAAACATTAATTTTATTTTTTCTTTTATTTCAAGTGGAGGGTCTTCAGCTTCAATTTGTTCTTGAGTTTTTTTTAATAAATCTTGTAACTGTTGATGGTTTAGGGAGCAAAGGGATTTTGAAATATTATTAGTGTATAAATCTTTATTGGTTAAAAAAAGTTTAACTCCCATTCGATCAATAATTGGTCCCGATAACCTGTCCTTATATTTATTAAAGGTATTGGGAGAGCATCGGCATTTGGAGCGATTAACTCCTTCTGAATAGCCACATTGACATGGATTGGTAGTTAAGATTAACCAAAAATCAGCTGGCCAATATAGGCTACCTTTTGTGGTGTTTCTAAACAGGCTTTTGTTTTCTATTATTGTTCTTAGATATTCTCTAGTATCACGATTCATTTCTGTGAATTCATCAAGAATTAAAATTCCATTATGAGCTAAGGAATATATTCCTGGCCTCATGATGCCTGATCTGTGAATGCCAATAAATTCTGATAAATTAGTTCTTGGATGGGGATTTAGAATGGGCCAATTATTTTGATTTTTTTTACCGTAAATTTTCCAAATTATTTTCATTTGAGAATTTTTTTCTAGGTTTGTTTTAATAAGCAAATGCCTGCTCCATTTTGCTAAGTAACTTTTCCCTACTCCGGGAGGTCCCATTAAAATAATTGGCAATTGATAAAAGCTTGCTGTTATTATCCAAAATCTTTCCCAGCTTCTTTGGTGGATTTCTTCCACTTCACTATTTTTTAAAGTCAAATTTGTATTTATATTTTTTGGTTTAGTTCGGTATGATTTAAGGTCATTAAAGTTTATTATAAATTTCCACAATTCTCGCAAATTGCCAAAGCTGTAGCCACTAACAACATTGTCTTGAAGTTCGGCTAATATTTCAGAACCTTCACAGAAAATTATTTTCCCATCAAGAGTTAGGCTTCCGCAGAAAAAATTATTCTGCAGAAAAACTCTACTGCTTAATTCTAAATTCTGATAGTTTAGCGCGGCAAGAGCCGCAATTGCTATTGCAAGTTCTAAGTGTGATCCTGATTTCACTTTTTCCCCTGGCCTAAGGTTAATTAATAATTTTAAACTATGGTCCCACTGAGAATGTTGATGGATTATAGATTTTAATTTTTCTTTGCTGTCTTTTAAGGCTGCATCTGGCAAGCCAGTTAGTATTAATTGTTTGTGTCCCTTTATTGCGGTGGATTCAACTGATATTTCTTCAGTAGATAATCCATTTAATTGTAAGCTTTTAATTGTGAGAATAGATGATTTTAAGGTTCTTTTACTGTACATAGCTATAACAGATGCATTAAGTGTGCCATTTGATTTTTGCGTTGCACCACGATTTATAAATCCATAAAAATACTGATGATTTTTGTGAAATACTATAAATACTATGAAGAATATAATTGATTTTAATTATGAAAATCTTTCAGTGGCCGCGTTCGATCTTGATGATACCTTAACTGTAAATGGCCAACTTCCCAGTGAAGTTGTTCTTGGCTTGGAAAATCTTCAAAAAAAAAATATCACTACTGTTTTGGTGACAGGCAGGGGTGCAGGCTGGGCAGATGCTATAATTAAGTTATTACCATTTGATGCCGTTGTTGCAGAAAACGGATCCGTACTTTTTTATTGGCAGAACAAAAAAGCCCAACGTAAGCTTCGAGAGGAACCAAAGAAAAAGTATTGGCAAAAAGGAAATGTTTATAGTTTAAAACCGCCATCGAATTTAAATGAAAAAAGAGATCAACTAAGTAAAGTTATTTTATCCGCATACCCGCGAGCGAAGATTGCTAGCGATCAACCATATAGAATTTATGATCTAGCCATAGATTTTGCCGAAGAGGTAGATCCACCATTACCAATGGAAGATATACATGGAATTAAAAAGCTATTTGTTGATAATGGTGCAACTGCAAAAATTAGCAGTATTCATGTGAATGGTTGGTGGGGTGATTTTACTAAAGTAAATGGATTGAAATTTATATTAGAGAATATATTCACTAAAGATATTAAAAATGATGTTGTTTATGTTGGTGATTCCCCAAATGATGGACCTTTGTTTGGCGCAGCAGGTGTTAGCGTTGGAGTTGCAAATGTTAATGACTTTGTTGGCAAAGTGGATTTTCCATTGCCAAAATATATAACCAAAAAGCATGGCGGCGATGGTGCACTTGAAGTAATTAAAAAACTACTTGGTTAAGATTAAGTTGTTCGCTTTTTAAAGCTAAAGTTAATATTTTTTTTAAATACTTGAAATATATTCAAAATCGATAACATTCCATTTTTTATTTGGTTTGCTATACCACATTAGTCCAGGAGTATTACCGCTTTCTTGTAAGATATTGAACCAATATTCTATAGTTCCATCTTGGTTTACATCAGATATTGCTTTTAATTCACATACAGTTACAGGATAAGTGGTTCCATCGTTACATTTTTTATATAGTTTTTTAAATTGCTTTAAGTTTTTTTCATTAGGATTAACTAAGCTAAGGTTTAGAGCAGTTTTTTTTCTGTCTGTGAAAGGATCATTTTTTGTGTATCAATTTTGTAAGAGGCAAGGCATTTAGTTTCAGGTGTAGGGTCAGTATTAAAGCTAAGCTTAAATGATGAAGGTTTTTTTTCCTTCAAAAATATTTTTTCATAAAGCCTTAAAGCATTTCTATTTGTATATTCGAAAGAGTTATTTTTCATAAAATACGCAGAACCAAAATAATCTCCTTCAAACCATAAAGTTAATAAATCCCCATTTTTTTTAGTAACTTTTATAGGGCAAAAATATTTATCTCGGCAATATTGGGAAGTACCAATATAATTGCTTTTTTTATACTTTGCTTTTGCTATGCAAAACTCATTAGTCTTGTTTGAGGGCTCTTGGCAATTTATCTCTTTTGCTTCCAACAAACAGTTAATGCTCAATAAGATAGCTATAATATTTTTGATCATAAAATTTATTATATATTTTAAAAAGTAATTTTCCACATATAAAAAAATCTTTTCTTGTTTGAAATCCTTTATTTTAGTCAGTAATAAAGTAGTAAATAGCTTCGATGGCTTTTTTTAAGTTTCCCAGTCCAAAGTGTTCGTTAGGGCTATGGATTTGGTCGCTATCAAGGCCAAATCCAAGTAAGATACTTTTTGCATTTAGAGTTTTTTCAAACATCGGCAGAATCGGAATACTTCCTCCGCCTCTTAGAGGTAACGGGTTAATTCCATATGCTTTAGCCATTGCTTGCTCTGCTTTAACATATGAAGGATCAGTAATTGGCCATACGTATGGATAACCACCATGGTGAGGTTTTACTTTTACCTTTACGCTGTCTGGGCAATTTTTAATAATAAACTTTTCAATTACTTTTGAAATTTTATTTGGGTCTTGGTTAGGAACAAGTCTGGCGCTTATTTTGCAACTTGCTTTACTAGGTAAAACAGTTTTCGCTCCTTCGCCTGTGTAGCCGCTAATAATTCCGTTTACATCTAAAGAAGGTCTAATAGAACATCTTGCTAATGGGTGGAATTCTTGTTCACCGAATAAGCTGTTGACTTCTAAGTCTTGGCAATATTTTTCTTGATCAAATGGAAGTTTAGAAAACACTTCCATTTCTTGTTCACTAATTTTTTGAACATCATCATAAAATTCTGGAATAGTTATCTTATTATTTTCATCAAACATTTTTGCTAAAATTTTTGTAAGAATAACTGCAGGGTTTGCAACTGTTCCTCCATAAACTCCAGAATGTAGATCCTTGTTTGGGCCAGTTACTTCTACCTCAAGGTAGCTTAGTCCTCTTAGTCCAGTATTTAGGGTAGGTTGGCTGTTAGATAAAATTGAAGTGTCAGAAACTAATATTTGATCACATTTAAGCATTTCTTTATGTTCAATGCAGAAATCCTCTAAGTGTTCGGAGCCAATTTCTTCTTCTCCTTCGTAAATTATTTTTAAATTTGTTTTTAAGGAATTATTTTTAATGGCTAATTCAATTGCCTTCATTTGAGCAAAAATCTGTCCTTTGTCGTCGGCAGCTCCTCTGGCAAAAATTGCTCCTTCTGGGTGAATAGCTGTTTTTTTTATTACAGGTTCAAAAGGGCCACTTTCCCAAAGTTCAATTGGATCAGGTGGTTGAACATCATAATGGCCATAAACAAGAGTTGTTGGTAGATTATCTGAAATCACTAATTCACCAAATACAATTGGGTGCCCTTTGGTTTGATGAATTGCAACTTTAGGGATGCCAATTTCCAGTAGCATTTTTTTTACTTGTTCACTGCATTTTGCAACATCAGTTTTAAATTTTTGATCAGCACTTATTGAGGGTATAGCTAAAAACGATTTTAAATTTTGTACATAAGAATCTAAATTCTGAGAAATTGTTGTTTTAATATTCAAGGTTAATGCTCCATTTTCCAATTAGTTAAAGTGTCTTTGGTAATCTTAGCTATTTCAGATATTTTAACTCTGGTTTGCTCCATAGAGTCTCTGTTTCTGATGGTTACACATTCATCTTCAAGTGAATCAAAATCAACTGTTATGCAAAGTGGAGTACCAATTTCGTCGTGTCTTCGGTATCTTTTACCAATGCTGCCACTAGTGTCGTAATCTACAGTATGATTTTGCAGCAGTATTTCGGTTAATTCTTTAGCTTTTTTTTCTAATTCAGGTTTTTTACTAAGAGGAAAAACTGCTATTTTTTTAGGAGCTAGTTTTGGATGAAGCTTTAAGACAATTCGATCGTTTTCTTTGTCTTCTGTGTATGCATCAATTAAACAGGTAAGCATACATCTGTTTGCGCCTACAGATGTTTCAATAATATATGGTATATACTTTTCATTATCTCTAGTTGGGTCTACATAATGCATATTTTTGCCAGAGAATTCTTGGTGTCTTTTTAAATCAAAATCGGTTCTGTTGTGAATGCCTTCTATTTCGTCCCAGCCAAATGGAAATTCATATTCTATATCAAAAGCAGCTTTAGCATAATGTGCAAGGTCTTTTGGGCCATGTGCGTGAAAACGTAGCTTAGCAGGATTGAGTCCTAAGCTTTTATGCCAGTTAAGTCTCTCTTCTTTCCATTGGTTAAATGATTCTTCGTCTTTACTTGGATGAACAAAAAATTGCATTTCCATTTGCTCAAATTCTCTGGTTCTGAAAATAAAATTTCCTGGCGTGATTTCATTTCTAAATGCTTTACCAATTTGAGCAATGCCAAATGGAACTTTTTTTCTGCAACTAGTAGCAACATTTAAAAAATTTACATAAATTCCTTGAGCGGTTTCAGGCCTTAAGTAAACAACAGATGAGTCATCTTTTAATGCTCCCATATGAGTTGAAAACATAAGGTTAAAATTTCTAGCTTCAGTTAAGTTTTTGCTACCACATTTTGGACAAGCAATTGATCCATCTTCTTTTTTTGGCACTTTGTCTTCTCTGAATCTATTTTTACATTCTTTGCAGTCAACAAGGGGGTCGGTGAAATTGCTAACATGTCCGCTGGCTTCCCAAACTTTAGATGCCATTAATATAGACGAGTCAAGTCCCTCAATTTCAATTTTTGAGGTCATGGCATTCCACCATAAATCCATAATATTTTTTTTTAGGCTAATTCCTAATGGTCCATAGTCCCAACAGGAATTTAGTCCTCCATAAATTTCAGAACTTTGAAATACAAAGCCTCTTCTTTTGCATAGGGAGACTATATCTTTCATGATTTGATCACTCATAAAAAATACTTTATACCAATTACAAAAATTAATCGATTTTAATCTCAGGATAGTTTTGCTCTAAAAAGTCTTTTAATTTTGTTTTGATTTTTTCTTCAATTTGTCTTGAGCGCTCTTTGCTTATATTGAAGTGTTCTCCTAATACCTTTAAAGTCATGGGTTTTTCGCTAAGCAATCTATTGCTAAGGAAGTATCTTTCTCGCTCATTTACATTGTTTTTAAATTCATTTAAGGCTTTTGAAAATAAAGATAATTGCTCACTTTGAATTAATTGGTTGTCTGTTTCAATTAATGGGGCGTTTAAGCTTTCAACTAAAGAAATTTCTTTATCTCCTGTGGAGTTTTTAAATGGTTTGTCTAAAGATAAATCATGAGCATTAAGTCTTTGCTGCATTAGTTTAACTTCTCGCTCTTTAACATTTAAGGTATCGGCTATCAATTTTGTATTAGGTGTTATGCCTATTTTTTCAAAATTATCCTGGATTTGCTTTAAGCGATAAAAGAGTTTTTTTTGATCTCTGGTGGTTCCTATTTTTACCATTGACCAATTTTTTAATAGGTAGCTTTGGATATAGCTTCTTATCCACCATACAGCGTATGTAGTTAGCCTAACTTTTTTATGGGGATTGAATTCTTTAATTGCTTGCATTAGTCCAAGGTTTCCTTCTTGGATTAAGTCTAAAACCTTGGCCCCATATTTTGCGTATTGGAAGGCCATTTTTAATACAAATCGTAGATTTGCTTGAGCTAATTTTTGAGCGGCTATTACGTCTTTTTGCTCAAAGACCTTTATTGCTAGTTCTCGCTCTTGTTGTTTGTTCAAGAGAGGATATTTTTGAACTTCTGATAGATATCGCCCTAGGGTGTCTTGAACAATAAGATTTTTATTTTTGCTCATTTTAGTTAGCTATTATTTTATTAAATATAGGTGTTGTTGACAATTAAAAAAAGCCGATTATCTATAAGATAGATAATCGGCTTTTTTTATAAGTTATAAAATTTGGTTTATTGTGTTTTGATTCTAAAGAGGAACTCTAAAAAGGAATTTCTTCGCTTGCTTCAGAGCTACCAAAACTTGGAGGTTCTCCAAATGAATCAGATCCTGATGACTGATCATGGCTAGAGCGTTCCTGAGTAGAGCTTAAGAATTGTACTGTGTTGGCAACGATTTCAGTGGTGTATCTTTTTTGCCCTTCTTTGTCTTCCCAAGATCTAGTTTGAAGTTTTCCCTCAACATAAACTTTTCGGCCTTTTGCAAGGTATTTACCACAAAGTTCAGCTAGCTTGTTCCAAACCACAATTCTGTGCCATTCTGTACGTTCTTGCTTTTCACCAGAACTCTTGTCGTTCCATGATTCTGAAGTAGCAACTGAAAAACTAGCTACTGCAATCCCTTGGGGAGTGTGTCTAACCTCTGGGTCTTTTCCTAAATTTCCTATTATAATTACTTTATTTACTCCTGACATATCTAATATCCTTTCTCGTCTATATTTTTTGTTGAAAACCCAAAGCTTTCAATGCGACTAATTACTATAGCTTATAAGCTATAAGTATTGGTAGCTTTATAGACATCACTCAGGAATAGCCCTTCAGTCAATAGTAGATGATTTTTTAACAATGACGCTAGTGCGGTAGTAGGGAATTAGTTTCGCTTGGCGGTGCAGATTTTAGTAACTTCATCTGACTCTATGAGGCGAGTTTGAGTTCCACCGTCAAAATTGCTCCAAATGTTAGTAACGCTAGTTACTTCAGTATCTTTAATGTCAAAATTTGAAGCATTGTCTAGTTCGCTTATTTTAGTCTTATCTGAAGCCATAACCTTATTTTAACATGGGCTTCTTTAATTTTTTGTTAAGATTTAATTAAGCTTTTGTTAAGACTTTAGTTTTCTAAGCTTTGTAACGATAAGGCTAACTAAGAGAGTTTAGTAAGGATATTCAATGATTAGCAATTTTATAAAAATTTGTTTAACAATGGTCATTGTCTTTTTTGGTTATTCCTATCAAAAACCACAACCAGTATTTGTGCCAAATCTTACTTATTTTGTAAATTTTACTAATGATAAAATACCGCTATTTGCTAAGCCTAATAATTATCAGGCCAAAAAAAATCAAAATTCCTGGTCTCCAAAAGGTCTTTTTGCATTTACAGTTCCAGATAAATTGCAAAATCCAAAATATGTAAAATGGAAAAAATGGTTTGTACCAATTAAAGATTTAAATATTGTTGAGCCTAACTTTTTTTCAGGAATTATAAATCCCTCAAGCAAAGTTGCTTGGACAATATATGGAAAAAACAAAGATTTATTAAGATATAATAATGTTCAGGAATTAAGTGGGTTGTCTAAAAATAATTTTCGCTTTTTAAGATCGCCATCTAAATATTTATCTGGATATTGGATTTGGATAGATCTACAAGAACAAGTCTTAGTATTATTTGACGATAGAAAAATGGTATTTGCTACCTTAGTTTCAACAGGTTTGTCAGATACTCCAACCCCCAAAGGTGAGTATAAAATTTTTAAACAAAAAAAAATTCATACAATGACTGGTGGAAAAAAAGACGATTTTTATTATTTACAAGACGTTCCCTGGGTAATGTATTTTAAACCACGATATGCTATTCATGGAACCTATTGGCATGATAGTTTTGGAAATAAAACTTCCCATGGCTGTATTAATTTATCTCTGTCAGATTCTAAATGGGTATATGAATGGTCCCGTGGAAAAAAAGTTAAAGTTTTGATTGAATAATCAAATTATTGACTAAGAAATTTTAGTTGTTGTTTCTTAAAACCCTTAAAATATAAGTTATGCATATAAGAGTTGCTTTAATATTAGTATTGTTTGTTTATTCAGGAATGATTTTTTCTGGAGGAAGAAGAGTTCCTCAGTCAGTAGCTCAGCCTCAATATATTTATGTACCAAAAGTTCAAACCCAAACAAGATATATTGCCAGCCAGCCTGCACCTTGTCCAGAATGTAGTTACTCTAATTGGGTGGGGGAAGTATACTTGTATGAGTGTAATTTTATTTACTTTACGTCGCTTTACGAAAAAACATCATTAAGCGAAAGTCATGTTCAAATGGGTTTAGCATATTTTCAAAGATATTTGTTTAACAAAAATAAAGTTTCAAAATTTAAACAAAGAACTTTTGATCATGTTTTTGACTCTCAAGCAAACGTGTTTGGTGTATATGCAGGTATAGATATATATAATCGTTTTGTAAATTTATATGATATTCAAGATACGGCTACTCCTGCTTTTAGAGATTCTAGTGCATCTGTTGCAGATATTCATTTAGGCTTAAGCTATCAGTTTAGATTATGGGATAAGTTACTTCATATTGTGGATTTAGGCATGTATTATTCAAAAGGCTTAGATGCGTACGTTGTTGAAGGAAAAGGAAATAAATATTCGCCAAATAATAATTTTGGTTTCTACTTTGGATTTCCAAGTTATTTTTCTATTACAGATCACTTTTCTCTTGGGGTAAGATTTAAATTAAAAATGGATTTGGATAATAAAATTCAATTCATTGATAATTCTAATTTTATAGATTTAAGTTTAGGTTTAGCAGGTAGATATAATTTTTAATTTATATTAAATTCAAAAAAATATTGCAATAATTATACAGATAAAATAGCTTAGCTGACTAGGTTGCAAATAGCTATGGATCAAGGTATAAAGGACTTAATTGCTAGGTATGATAAAAGCTTACAAATAATTTCATGTAATAAGCTCTTTGGTGGTGTTTCATCTGAAATGCATATTGTTGAGTTAAAAGGATCTAAAAATTTTAAAAAAGTTGTAACAAGAACTCATAATAGTGCCTATAGAATGCCTATTCAACTTGAAGCAAAGGTTCTCAATAAACTAAGGCAAAAACAAATTAAAGTTCCAAAAATTTTATTTAATGATGACAAATATATTTTAATGGAATGGATAAATGCAAAACCTATATACACCTTTAAAAATTTTACTTACAAAGTAATTAATCAATATGTTGAAAAATTAATAAAAATACATTCAATTAAATCAAATGATTTAGAATTGTCTTTTTTAAAAACTGAACATGAAGTTATTAACGATAGATTAAATTTAGATCACCCAATAGATCATTCAATGCGAGAACCAATGATTTTAGAAGAATTATCTAAGTTAAGTATTCCAAAATTTTCTGATTCTCGACTTTTGCATGGAGACCCTTGGCCAGGAAATATTTTGTGGAATAATGGTGAACTTTTTTCAGTAGTTGATTGGGAACAGCCTTGTGTTGGATGTCCATTGTGGGATTTGTCTATTTTAAGGTTAGATGTATTATGGATGTTTGGCCAAAGTACAATGGATAAAATTACCGATCTTTATTTTCAAAAATCTGGATTAAGCAGAGACAATTTATATATTTGGGATTTGTATTCTTCAATTAGGCCGCTGGGAAGAGTTTCAGTTTGGGGTGGAGGAATGAAAGATCTTGGAAGGCCAGATATAGATGCCAATAAAATGCGCCAATGTCACGCTTTTTTTGTAGATAATGCTTTATCTAATATGAAGTAGGGATTGGCAAATTCCTAAGTTTAAATTTGTTTGAAAAGGTAATCGTAGTTGATTGTAATTTTTTCTAGCATCTACTCTAATTAAATCTTTAGTTTCTATTATCTGTTCAGTTTGTGACATTTTATTTTTTTTACTACTTGGAAAAAATTTTTGAATATATTCTTTAAGTGGTTGCCAGGTATATTGCCACTTCTTTTTGACTTCAGTGATTTTTTGGCTACTTTTCTCAGAGGGAGCCTGGTTTAAAAAGCCAAGAAATTTTTTCTTTGTAGAATATAAAATGCTTTTCAGAATGAAATTAGCGGTAAAAAAAGGAGCTCCAAATGTGGTGTTCCAGCTTCGCTCCACATTTTTAGAGGTTTCATTGAAATATCTATAATTTGCTTTAGCTGATTCAAGTTCTTGAATTTCATTAGGTGTACTAGCATTCTTTAACGAATCAGCTTTTTTAAGAAATCTTTTGGAACTATTATTATGATATTTCATATTAATAAACTTTAACAGAGGAATTAATCCAGCCATTAATAAGTATGATTTTGGCATTAGCCCAAGCGCAACAGTGGTGTTTATAGCAAAGGGAATAAATATATAAGACAAAGTTTGTTCAAACCAAAATCTTGAAAGTCCAAGATTTTTACCCAAGAATTCTAATTCATGGTTAGTAATTCCAGCATTCTTTCTTGAAATTGTAATTTTAAATAAATCAGTTTTAATCATGTTGTTTAAAATAATTGAAGCTGATATTAATACTCCGTGAATCATAACTCCAACCTCCATAAAATAATCAATTGGATTAGAGCCGATTTGGACTAAAAAATCTTGAAAGTTTACAGCATAGTCGCCCCAAAGCATATACTCTTTCCCCGCTTTCACAAAGCCTAGAAAATCATCTGTTTTATTTTTCTCAATACCCTTTTGAATGAATCTCATTCCATATGCCCAAGGAATACTTGTTGAGGTGTTGCGTAAAAATTGTAAAAAATAACCACCATGATTCATTGATCTCCACCTAGGAAATGTCTCGGCAAAAAAACCACCAAAAGTTAAACCAAAAAACATAGAGTAAGCAAAAACACTTAAGTTTGTAGGTGAAGTTAAATTACTTGTAAACTCTGGGCTAATAATTGATCCATAAAAACCTAAGTCTGTTTGTCCTTTAGTTGCCCCAATATTATAAGCTAATGATGCCACAATTGACTGAGTTAAGGCTACTCCACTTCCAACCGTCATTGTTTTAGCAGTGGGTTTGTGCCAAATAGCTTTTCGTTCAGTTTGCTTAAATAGTTTTTTTTCAGTCTTCTTATCAGGGGAAACAAAGCTTTGGATTTTACTAACAGCTTTTTCGGCATCTTCTAGGGAATCTAAAGTTTGAGATTTTACAAAGATTAAAGCTACATGATTTCCATAACTTTTAATTGATTGGTTGGCTTCACCGTCAACTTGTTCATTATTAATCATTTTATATAGGTAAGATAAGGATTTAGCTTTTGATCTAGTGGCATCTTTTTGTTTGCCAAACTCTAGGTTTTCCATTGGCATGAAATAAAAAACCATTGATGTTGGTTTATGGGTAGCTTTGTATAGCCACAAGCTACCAACAGCAATAGTTGTAACATTTATATCTTCTGAATATTCAAAATCATATCTGCTTTCACGTATAGTTGTGGCTATAAGTTCTTTTTGTTTTAAAAAATCATTTGGATATTTATTGATAGCTTGTGAGTGTTGTTTATTTATGTCATTTTCAAAATTTTTTCTTGCTTGAATAAAAGCAAGTTGAGCCTCCTGCCAGGCATTTAATTGAATCTGTTTAATGCTAATTTCTTCAGTTGATTCATTACTGTAAGTAAAATTAATGTTGCTAAAAAATATACATATTGCTGCTAAAAAATAAAAATTTTTAAAAATAATTTTGCTGAAAATTTTAGAGCATATAGCTTTTAACAAAGGCATTAAGTCTTATATAACAGGAGATAGGTGATACTTTTGTTAGATTTATGATTTTTATGAAACGTGACCTTATGCATTCATTATGATTCTGGTTGGTGATTTTAGCAGTGTATAAATGTATATTGATTTTAAGGTGTTTTATTTGCGATGGGTCATATCTAGGGTCTTTTCTACTAAGACAAGATCTGCAGTTAGATGGCTTAATTTTTTCTCAATTTTTTCCTTGTTTATTGCAGTTTTTTCGTGGTTGACAATGTCCTCTATTATGGATGGTTTACAAATTGATAGAAAAGAGAATCAGTTAAGAAACATTGCTCATTTAAGCTGGAGTGGTAAATCAGAAAAATTAGATACCAATAAATTGTTAGAATGGATAAGAAATAGAAAAACCAAAATTAATAAATTCGAAAGTGGTTTTGAATCTGAAACAATTTATGAATTAGATTTGAAAAGTAAAACTTTAAAAAATGGCGGAGTACTAATTGCTACAGATGAAATAAGTAAGTCCCATGTGAAGTTTTCTTATGATTTATATGAATCCTCATTAATTGAAAATATTGATAATATGGTAAAATTATTTAATCCCTGGGATTTAAGTTATGGTTATTTATCTTTAAAGTTTACTGGTTTTTTCAACGGAAGTTTTAGCCGCCAAAATTCTTTGTTTGTTAACATAGATGATTACTGGCAATGGCTCGGTATTGATAAAAAAATTAATTTTTTTAATATAAGTTTTTTAGATTCAAATGATGGGATTTTGTATAAGCAAGAGCTTACTGATCTTTTAAATATTAATTTGTTAGACTGGAAAGAAACTCATGCTGCTTTATGGTCTTCATTAAAATTAGAAAAAAATATGATAAATATAACAATGTTTTTTGTTTTTCTTCTTGCAGCGTTAACTATATATATGGCTGTATCCATTAGAATTAGTGAAAAATCTAGGGAGATTGCTTTGCTTCAAGTCTTAGGAATGAAAAGAAACTCAATAGTTAATTTATATTTGACAGAGGGGCTATTGATTTCTTTATTTGGAATTGTTTCTGGAGCTTTAGCTTCGTGGTTTTTCTGTAATTTCGTTTTAGCAAAAGGGTGGTTGCATTTTTCAGAGGGCTTAAATGATAATATTATTTATACCCATTGGAGCTTTTTAAAGTCATCAGTCATTTTATTTATTTCAATGCTAATAGTTCTGATTGTAAGCTGGTTTCCAGTAAGGTTTATTGGGAGAAAATCAATTACTAAAATTTTGAGATTCTGATTCTATTACTTTTTTGGTTTTTGTTAATGGTTCTTTATAAATGAATTTTAAAACAGGTGTGATTCTTGCTCCCTTCTCTGTAGTTTTTATAAAGTCTGTGGCTAAAGCCCAGCAGTTAGAAGGACTATAGTATGAAAATCCATAAAGCTGATTATTTAAATTTTTTGCTAAATGGTTGTAGCTAAAAGCGCTTCTAAATTTTAAATATTTATTTATATTATAATCTACAGTAAGAGTAGAGTTTCTGATAAGATTACCAATTGAAAAACCAGCATTAGCCAAGAAATTATCTGATTTGTATCCCAAAAATGATTTCATTTCAATTTCTTCAAAATCAGGTGAAAAAGAGAAGTCTTTAGAGAGGTTCCAGCGATTAATTTTTAAAGTTAAATTTGAATAGTATCTATCAAAACTAGAATTATTTAAATCAATATTTCTTAACAAGTTTAAATTAAAATTAAATGGAGTATTTATGGTGTTATCAAGTACTTTATCGTAGGAGTACTTAAATCCAGTTGAAATATATTGATGTTTTTGTAAATTGGTTTCTAATAAGAAATTTTCAGTTCTTATATTCAATGATTCATTTGAGAAAGGATCGAAGAGATCAAATTGAGGCGCAAAAGATTGATTAAAAAAAAGATGGTTAGTGGTTTTAAAGTTGGGACCGTAATTATATGAGAGTTGTGGCTTTAATGAAATATGATATTTCTTAGCTATCTTTTTTTGACTATTATAAATAGATTTTGTCTTCCACATATTATTGCTTATGCTTGTTTTAAAGGCATGAGTTAAGCTTTGAGCTTGCTTGTTAATACCGGGTGTTGAGAAAAAATAATTATTAAATCGCGCAGAAACAACACTGGTTGAATACAAATAGCGATTTAAATTAAAACTATAGCGAAGTGAAGATTTGGCATTTAATCTTTTACCAGTTCTTATCCAAGGGTTGAAAGAGTCAAGTCCATTATCTTCTCTAGTAAAATTTCTAAAATCAATACTATTTTCAAAAAATAAATTATTAAATAATTTTATAGGATATATGTTTAAGTTAATTTTAGGTAATATGTGAATATTTCCTTTTGGTAGCTGTAAATTTGAAATAGCTTTATCTCTAATAATATTATCTTGGCTCCACAGCATACTGTAGTTTAAATCAAAAAATTTTGATTGATAATTAAGAGATAAATTTGATAAGAGATAACCGAATCTATTATAATTAAAATCTTCTTCAAAATGTAAAGAATAATATGGGTCACTGGTGAAATTTAGGTTTGATCTTAAAACAGAAGAGGGCAATAGTTGTAAATATATCTTGTTAACCATTCCCCATCTGTTGTTTTCAACATTTTGAATATTTTTGTTATTGTTTGTAGATAATAAATTATAAAAGTAGCTATTATTAGAGAACTTATATCTGGTTTCATAATTAAATTTGTTCCCTGCTTTACTTTGGTAGGTATGCCGAAATGTCATATCAAAGGCCTGATTAATATTCCAAAAAAAACTATTAGCAAAAGAGGTTCCGAGGGTTTTGTCATAGGAAAAAGTTGGGATAAAAAATCCTGAATGTCTTTTAACCCCTATTGGATAGATGAAAAAAGGGAGGTAAAAAACTGGGGTACCTCTAATTTTAAAAAACACATGCTCAAATCTTGCAGTTTTATTTTGATCGATGTTAATCATGCTACTAGCAATGGACCAGCTCTTTGTGCAGTTTTTACAGGTGGTGAATTCTCCGTCTTTAATCAAGAAAATATTCTTATCTTTCTTTGTTATCTCAGTACCTTGAATTTTTATTCCGTTTTTAAAGTCTAGGTAAGCCTTCCATAATGTACCAGTTTCGGATTTAAAATCCCAATCCATCTTTTCGGAATCTATTGAGTAGTCAATAGTAGTTAGGTTTAAATCTCCTTGGGCTTGTATTGCCTTATCTTTTGCTTGAAAGTTTATTAGATCTGCTTTAACAAGTTGGTTTTTATATTTTAATTTTACATTACCTTTTGCACTTACTGATTTATCTTTTAGATTTGTTTGATAATTATCAGCATTAAAATAAAGGTTTTCAGAAACTACATAATTACAAATTATTAAAAATAAAGCAAAGAAATATTTGTTCACTATTTGTTTCTATCTATTCAATTGGGCCAAGCAACAAGTCTAATGTTTCTGAAATATATTCTTTTATTTGGTTTCTTTCAATTACATCATCAATCATTCCATGTTTAAGTAAGAATTCAGCAGTTTGAAATCCTTCAGGTAGTGTTTGTCTAATAGTTTGTTCAATAACTCTTTTTCCAGCAAATCCAATAGTGGCTTTTGGTTCAGCAATACAAATGTCGCCAAGTGAAGAAAAGCTAGCAGAAACTCCTCCAGTTGTTGGATCACATAGGACAGAAATAAAAGGAAGTTTTTTATCTGCAAGTTTGTTTAAGGAAGCAATTGTTTTAGCCATTTGCATAAGGGAGAGTATTCCTTCTTGCATTCTTGCTCCACCACTTGCAGAGAAAATTATAACTGGTTTGTTGGTTTTTGCCCCTAGCTCAAAGAGTCTAGCAATTTTTTCACCAACAACAACTCCCATTGAGCCACCCATAAATTTGAATTCAAACGCTCCGACTAGAATTGGTCTTGAAAACAATTTAGCTTTTCCTGTTATTATTGCTTCAAGTTCTCCTGATTTTATTTTGCTTTTTTTTACTCTTTCAGGGTAAGTGTAAAGGTCTTTAAATTTTAATGGATCTTTAGGGGTTAAGTTTATATTATTTTCTTGAAAAGTTTTTGAATCCACAAAAATATTAATTCTATCTCTTGCAGAAATTCTAAAGTGATAAGAGCATTCAATGCAAACAAAGTTATTTTTTTCTACGCTTTCACTAGATAAAATACTTTGACAATTGGGGCATCTTTTCCAAAGCCCTTCTGGGGCATTAAATGAAGTTTCTGTATTTTTTCCAGGTTTTTTTAGAATTCCAGGAGGTTTTTTTTGCTCCCATGAAATATCTTCGCTCATAATAATAAAAGCATACTTCAATTAATGGCAGTTGATCAATAGAAGTTATTATTTATGCTTGTCAATAGAAATAAGCTTTTTATAGGCATCTTGAGTGCTGATTTTAAAAATATCGCTAATTATTTTTGAAGCATCCCTTGGTTTACCAGTGAGTAATGTTTCAAGTTCTGCTAAGGATTTCTTTTTTTCTGTAGTTCTAGGGCTTCCTTCTAGCACTACAGTTAGTTCCCCAACTTTTTTTTCTTTAATTTTTTCTTTAAAAATTTTAGCCAAGTTTTCTGGGGAATTATGAAGTACTTCTTCGTGATTTTTAGTTATATCTCTAATTATTTTTATTTCAATTGAGCGATGATTTTTAACTAAAAAATCCAAAAAATTTAAAATTTGAAATTTTGTTATAAAGCAAATAAATGTCTTACAATAATTTAGTGGCTGCAGAAAATTTTCTAATGACTTATCTGCTTCTTTTTTTACTTTCGGAACAAATCCAGAAAAGTAAAATGGTAGTCCAAAGCCACCGGTTCTTTGTATTGCGGTAGTCAATGAGCTTGCTCCAGGAAGACAAAATATTTCAAAACCTTTTTTCTCACACCATTTTAATAAATTACTGCCAGGGTCATTTATTCCTGGTGTCCCAGCGTCAGAAATAAATCCCCAAACATTAGATTTTGAATTATCAAGGACTTTCTCAAAATTATACGAAAATTCTTTGTCACCTGGTATGCTAATTACTTTGTGTGGTAAAGAAATATTAAAATAATTAAAAATTTTTTTGGCTTTACGTGAGTCTTCACAAAACAAAATTTCGACTTTCTTGAAGGCATCAAGTGCTCTTAGAGAAATATCGTCATAATGTCCTATAGGGATTGCAATGGAATAAAACTTAAAAGCCATATTGTTGACAAACACAATTTTTAAAAATTTGGCAAACTAAAAATATGAAAGTTTCTGTTAAAAAAGACAACCAAAATCTAGAGGTTTTTTTCGAGGGTTATATCGAATACGATGCGGTCAACAGATATCTTGATCCGTTAAGAAATTTATTAGAACAACATCCTATTCATGTAATAATATTTGATTTTCAAAAATTAAATTTTGTAGGCAGCACAGGAACCATTCATTTTATAAAAGCATTATCAGCTTTGAATCATTATTCAAACTCTCCTTGTTATAGAAATATAGTAAAAGAATTTAAAATTTTATTTGATGGAATCAAGGTATCTCACAGTTTTAAAATTATTGATGTTGAGGAAAATACTAATTATCCATTTTCAAGTTTTGAAGTTAAAAAGTAATCCAAAATAAATATTTGTTTTTAGTAAATAATATTTTCTAATGTTAAACCAACTGCAGGAGCACAAAGTCCAGCATCTTTTCTAGTAAGATTATTAGTAATTGGGTTTAATAGAGATTTCACTTCTTTTATAGATTTTTTGTTTCTAGCTACTTCGATAGAGGTGCCGACAATGTTTCTTATCATTTGCTTTAGAAATCCTTTGCCTTCAAAATCTATTTTGCAATCTATATATTCTATCGGGTATTGAAGGTGGCTGATTTTAAAATTGATAGTATCAATAGTTCTAATTGAGCTAACTGCATTAGATCCTCTGGAAGTAAATGCAGAAAAATCATGAGTACCTAAAAACTCTTTAAGTGCAATTTCCATTTTATTAAAATCAAATTTTTTAAGAGTTGTTTGTCGATCAAAATTATATACTAAGTAGTTAAAGGGCAGGAAAATCGGCTTTGATCTTAAAAAAGCTATTCTGTAGCAATAGCATTTTTTTTTTACATTTTTTAAAGCATGAAAAGTTGGCTGTTCTTGGCAGTTAATAATTCCAATATCTGATGGTGTTTGAGAATTTATATAGTCCGTTAGTTTATCAGGGCAGTTTGCATATCTTGATAATTTTTCAGTAGGCAGGTCTGCATGAAAAAAAAAAGTCCTTGCATGAACTCCAGAATCTGTCCTGCCACAACCCATAACAGGTATTCTTTCACCATTTCTATCTGAGACTTTTGCAAGAGCTTTCTCAATATAATACTGAATTGAGTGCTTTGAGGTTTGAATTTCGTTTTCATTTTGAAGTTGCCAGCCACAATAGTTTGACCCCTTAAAGCTTATTTGAAACTTCCATCTAGTTTTTTTTAAAATTAATTTGGATGTCTCCATATTTTTTAATTAATAATTTTTTTTAGAATTTGCACAGCGTTTAGAGCAGCGCCTTTTTTCAGTTGGTCACCACATAATATGTAATGTAAGGTATTGGCCATTTTTGGATCTTTTCTAAATCTACCTACCAAGACTTCATTAATGTTTTGGGCTTCTAATGGCATAGGAAAATGATTTTTTTGTTGATCATTAATTATTTTGACTCCTGGAAAATTACTTAATTTTTCAATTACTTCATTTATAGTAAAAGATTCATCAAAATCAATTGTTACAGACTCTGTGTGTGCTCTTCTCACGGGTACTCTCATGCAGGTAGCAGATATCTTAACATCATCGCTTAGTGATAAAATTTTAGCTGTTTCACTAATTATTTTCCATTCTTCATCATTGTATCCAAGTCCAGTGTGGCTTGGATCAGTAATTACATCGGAATTATGTGAGACAATATTTCCCATAAGTTTAAATCCAAAAACTTCAGTGCTTAGGTTTTTATCGTTTCGTAAATTTTGCCCTTCAAGTTCATGAAGCCCTTTGATCCCTGCTCCACTTGCGGCTTGATATGTAGATACAGTAATTCTATTTGGCTTTAAGCCTAGAAGTGGGGCAATGGTCATGCACAGTAAAATTGATGTGCAGTTTGGATTAGCAATTATATGATTATTATTAATTGATTTAAAATTAACCTCTGGAACAACTAAGGGAGTTTTTGTATCCATTCTAAAGGCGCTTGAGTTGTCAATAAGTATTTGCCCAGGTATAAGTCGTGACTTAATTAGCTTTGCCACTTCAGAAGTTGAGGCATTTAGAATAAATTTACATTTTGTTAGTTTATCAAAAGATTCATCTAAGGCGAAAATATTTTTTTCTGGTCTATTCTTAGATGCTATTTTCAAAATTTCATCTGATTTTATCCCTAAAATTGAATCAATTTCTTTTAGCATTTCGGCGCCAACAACTCCACTGGCTCCAACAACTGCAATTTTTGTTTGGGACATGATTTTAATAAATGTAATATTAAGATTTATCTTCTTTTTTTGAAAACAAAGAACTTAGTAGGCCTTCAGGCTTTGAGTCACTATCAAGCTTTGTTTCAGTGTCTGCATTTACCTCTTCAGCCAGTTTAGTTTCAGCCTTTGGGCTATCACTTCTAGCTGCAGCTTCAGCTTTTTTAATTGCTTCTTCAAGTGTAGATGTATTTGTTGTAAGGCTTGGATTTACTTGGGTAGCTTCAGTTTCTGAATATGTAATCTTGCTTTCAATTTCTTTAGGCATTGAGCTTAATGTTTCCACTGGTTTTGCTTCTGTATTACTTGTAAAGGAATTCATTTTGATAAGAAGATCTGCTGGTAGATCTACAACAGGGACGACATCTGGAATATTTAAAGAGGGGATAATTGGAGTGGCTGGTTGTTTGTTTTTTTCTTTTTCTAAGTATTTTTGTTCAATGCTTTGAATTATGTCACCAAATTCAATTGTGTCTACATCTTTAGACTCGTCAGGCAAAGAAGATAAATGTTTTTCAATTTCACTTCGGCTAAGTACACCACGTGTAATATTTCTTCTTCGAATTCTAACATCGAATTTGTTAGGCATTACATCGGAGTTAAAATTTGGTTTTAATTTCGCATGAGGCATAGTGCAGTACTCTATGCAATAGTTATTTCTGGGTCAAGATAGACTTGCTGAATTGCCGTTAGAATTTTTACCCCTTCGTCTAAGGGTTTTTGAAAGGCTTTACGTCCGCAAATTAAGCCCATGCCACCGGCCCTTTTGTTAATAATTGCTGTTTTAACTGCTGAAGATAGGTCTGAAGAGCCTTCACTGGCCCCTCCTGAGTTTATTAACCCTATTTTACCCATATAGCAATTGGCTACTTGGTACCTGCAAAGATCGATTGGGTGCTTAGAGCTTAAGTTATTATAGACTTTTTCATGGGTTTTACCGTGCTTTGTGGCAAGAAATCCACCGTTGTTAACGGGAAGTTTTTGTTTAATGATATCTGCTTGGATTGTTACTCCTAAGTGGTTGGCTTGGCCGGTTAAGTCGGCAGAAGCATGGTAGTCTTTTCCTTCAACTTTAAAGCCAGGATTTCTAGTGTAGCACCAAAGAATAGTTGCCATGCCCATTCTATGGGCTTCAGCAAACACCTTGCTTATTTCGGTTATTTGCCTAGAGGATTCTGGTGATCCAAAGTAAATAGTTGCTCCAATTGCTACACATCCAAGATCATGTGCTTCTCGTACTTGGGCAAAAAGTATTTGATCATAAGTATTTGGGTAGCTTAAAAATTCATTATGGTTAATTTTTAAAATAAAAGGAATTTTATGAGCATACTTTCTAGCAGTCAGCCCTAAAACTCCATAGGTGGAGGCAACGGCATTACATCCGCTTTCTATAGCTAGTTTAATAATGTTTTCAGGATTAAAGTACTCTGGGTTAGGTGCAAAGGCGGATGCTCCAGAATGTTCAATTCCTTGGTCAACTGGTAAAATACTCACATATCCAGTATTTGCCAAACTACCAGTTCCTAGTATTGATTGGAGGCTTCTTAATACCTGAGTTGGTCTGTTGCTGTTGATAAATACTTGATCTACCCAATTTGGACTTGGTACAGTGATTTGGGATTTTTTGATTCCTTCGCATTGATGCTCGCAAAGGCTTTGATATTCGTCTTTAAGTAATTGTTGGAAGTTAATCATTATTTATAAAGAGATTACTTTAAAATATGTGAATATTCAAACTGCTTATTTTAAAGTAATCATATTTAATTTTCTTTACTGTGTTTTTATCTACTTTTAGATAATAAGGTATAAAAAACCTAAAGAATAAAATAAGTTTGCCGCTTAATTAAATGGTGATTAAGTTGTTTTTACAAAGAAGAACAATCTTTAGGTGGAGGTTTTTTTTGGTGCTCGCAACCAAGTAATTTTTTAATCTTGTTATTGGCAAGAAAAATTTTTAACATTCTTGATTCATTAGTTTGTTTTGATCCTACTGAGTCCATTGTGCTGCGTTCTTCCTCGTTAAAGCTTGAAGGAGGAAAGGAAAATAGTATTTCTCGAATTGCTTGTCGTTGGGCTTCTTTGCCAGCAAGTGTTTCAATTTTGTTTGCCGTGATTAATGTTGCAAAATGATCAGCAACAGCTTCATACTCCTGTCCAATGTCTGGATAAGGATACTTCTCTACCAATTTTTTATTTCCAGAGCAAGTTCTGGCCAGTTGTTTTTGTAGCAAGTTTTTGCAACTAAAGATAACAAAGTTCCAGTTCCGTCATAAGCGCCCGCACCGTTTTTAAGATGTGGTTTTTTTTTAGTAGCTGGTGGTATTACTTGTATTTCAGGTATTACTTGTGATTTAACAGAAAAACAACGTCTAGCTATTTTATTAAATCGGTAAGCGTCTTTTAGTTTAGACTTTTCATCTTTGGGTATATCAGGGATGCCTCTAGCATTCTGTGTCCAATGAAATACCTCGTTGTTATATCTACTAAGTTTTAATTTTTTATCTTTAATAAGTGGATGAATTCGTTTTGCTCCATATGATTCTTCACTTCTAAGGCAAGCCGCAACTGTAGGATGGTTCCAAAATAGAGTATGTGTAAGCTCATGAGAAAGGTAAAATAAATTTACTGCTTTGCTTGGCAGGCCCAAAACTCGTGCGCCACCAAATCTAATCTTGTCAGGGTTTTTATTTTTATTTAGACGTACTCGTGTTTCGTTTTTACTGTTTATAAAGAAAGAATTTTCTGTGAGCAACTGCGGTCCGCTATTTTGATTTTTATATAAAAAAGCAAAGTCACCTAGATCGCTTATTTTAAAAGGCTCAGAAAGTTCTGAATCTCTAAGTGACATAAGTTTAGTTGCTTTAACTCTATCGATCCATTCTTGTTTTATTTTAGCAAAATCTTTTAAGTAAGGAGTTTGCCCAAGAAAACTTTTCATTGATTCCTTGGATTCATCAAAGGAAGTAGAAAAATCTGTAACTATTTTTGATTGGTTCGTGAGGCTAATAGAGTTTGCGTTTAAGTCGAAAAACTCTGGAAGAAATAATTTTTTCTTAGAATCTAACGAATTAAAAATTTTAACACCATTGGTAAATAATCCGTAGTAAATAGTCTCACAGCTATGGGGGTTTTCTTCTAGATGTTTTTTATAGATATTTTTTATTCTGTCAGGCCCCATCGGGTAACTGACTGCGTAGTTATTTGTTGTAGCATAAGCAAGAAAGGGACTTATTAATATAAGCCTGGTAAATAATATAATCATTCTTTATAAACGACATTTTAAATACAAAACTTTAATTATTGCTATATTTTCTTTTGGTCCTATCTAAATATCCTTTATGATCGATTATTTACCAGAGTTTTGGAGATAAATTCGTGATAAATTATAATAATTTTTATTTTTAAACCGATAGTCTGTTAATATGTAGTATAGCAAAAAGCTATTATAAATCTATGAATGATGAGCAGCAAATAGTAGAACACCATCCGGCTGGAAAAGAAAGCTTTTTGGCTGGATTAGAAATGTTTGTTTTTTCTTTTTTAATTCTCAGTAGTTTTTTTCTTGTTAGTATATTCTACTTAAATAAAACAACTGGTTTGGGTGGAGCTCATGTAGCCTCATTGATTAACGAGTTGATAGAGCAAAAATTTAGATTTATTCCAAAAGGATGGAGTATGGTTGATTCAATTGGGTGGAGGATTCCAGTTGTTTACAAATTTATAGCAAGTGGTTTCTCTGATACAGGTTATGTTTTAAAGACTATAAAAATAATATTTTCAGTTCTTTTTCCAATTTCTATATGTAGCTATTTATATGTTAGTTGGTTTAAATTTTTAAAAGAGTTATCTTTGTTGTTATTTGTCCTTCTTTCTTTTTGTGTTTCTATATCTTTTTTAATTTTTGATGACTTGCTGGTTTTTTCTTATCCACAAATTCTATTAACTATTTTTTTTCTTATTAATACATTTTTATTAGCGGCAGAGAATTTGAAAGGTGGTATTTTATATTCCCTTGCCTGGTATTTTTTATTGTTAATCACTTTTTTTATAAGCCTAAACTTTGGAATGGTTTTATTTGTTTTTATTTTATGCTATTTGTTTGTCAATCAAGGATTTAAGGGCTTTTCTTTTTCTGGTTTTTTTAAAATATATTTTTTAGCTTTATTTACCATAGTTCCAATCTCCATATTGTTGGTTGTCAATTTATGGGATAATTCTACCTTGTCTTCTATCGTTAAATTTGTTGTGAGCGGAGATGTTTTTCAAAAATTTATTTCACTAGTAAAAAGTATTTTTGTTGATAAGACAATTGCAGGACTTAGCTATGGTTCGCTTAGTGTGTCATTTTTATCAATTAATCTTTTGTTAGTTTTAGTTTGTAGAATATTTTTTTATCAGCAATTTAGAATAGTTGACTTCAAGAGTTTATATAAAATTATTCTATACTCACTAATTGTTTTTTTGTTAAGTAGCTATATTGAGTTTTTCCTTTCTCCTTTTCTAAGTGATCTAAGGTTCTTAGATTTTTATTTATTTGTTAATTTATTATTGTCTGTTTTTGTTTTAGTAACAAATTTGAAAAATATAAATCTAATAGCTTTTTCCAGGCAGAATAAAATTAATATTTTATTTTTATTACTTGTTGTGAGTGTACTAGCTGGATACATAAAGGTTAGTGCCTTGAAAAATAACAAGTGGCTTGAATTAGTTAATCAGCCTAAAATACTATCAAGTAGCTGCAAGTTGGTAACTTATATGCCGCCTTCAGGGCGTTCTTCGTGGAATATATTTAGGAAAAGTCTTGGAGTTTTTAATAAGGTAAGGTTTATAAGCGAAAAACTCCCGGCAGAAATTACAGTTAAAAAAAATACAATTTACTGGGATGTAACTGGTAATATAATCTGGCCGGGAAGTAATTGTAAATCTAATTAAAAAATAGTAATAGTTTAATTGTTGATGTATGTTAACAATTAATATTATGTCTAATGAAAATGATTTACCAATAAATGAATTAATAAAATATGCCAGACTTGTTTTAAATGTTGGAGTTAACTTTCAAAAAGGTCAATGTTTAAGGATCTCTTCAGAGCCAGTGCATAGGCAATTTATCATTATTTTAAGTACTGAGGCTTATAAAATGGGAGCTAAGTATGTTTATGTCCAGTATGCAGATCAAGAGCTTGTAAAATCTAGAGTTGAAAATTGCCAAGTGGAAGAACACTTAGAATTTGTTCCGGATTTTTATTCATCTCTTAGTGCTGAGCTTGTTAAGGATAATAGTTGGGCTCACATAAGTCTTTCTGGTTCTGAAAACCCAGATGTGTTTAAAGAAATAGATGTGAAAAAATTAAATTTATGCAACTTGGCTTTTAGAAAAGTTTTTATGCCAGTAATGAATAATTTAATTGCTCACAAAAATAGTTGGTGTGTTTGTGCAGTTCCCACAGATAAATGGGCAGCTAAGGTTATTAATGATGGAAGCAAGATAAATTTGTGGAAAAATATGGCAAAAATATTGCGTTTAGATTCTGAAGAAACCGTGGAGCAATGGAGAAATCATTGTTCGAAATTAAAAAATAGAGCTGACTATCTAACTAAAAAGCAATTTAAGTATTTGCATTTTACTGGTCCAGGAACTGATTTAAAGGTTCATTTGATAAATGATTGTGGCTGGAAAGGTGGAGGTGCAATTACTTCTGACGGCAGGGAATTTGTTCCCAACTTACCTACTGAAGAAGTTTTTACTTCGCCAAATAAATTTTTAACAGAAGGTAGGGCGCTAATAACTAGACCAGTTAGTGTGTTTGGATACCATGTTCGGGATGCTTGGTTTGAATTTAAAAGCGGAAAAGTAGCCGAGTTTGGAGCAAGCGATGGAAGAGAGTTTCTACAAAAGTTTTTAGAAACTGATAGTGGTTCAAGTTTTCTTGGGGAAGTTGCCTTAGTAGATAGTTCATCGTTGATTTACCAAAGTGGTTTGGTTTTTCAAAATATTTTATTTGATGAAAATGCTTCTTGCCATATTGCTCTTGGCGCCGCTTACCCATTGAATTTATCAAAGAAAAGCTTAAGCGATCTTGAAAAAGAAGAAATTGGCTTAAATACTAGTCAGCTTCATACAGATTTTATGATTGGTAGCGATGAATTATCCGTTAAGGCTTTTACTGATACTGGAGTTGAAGAATGTTTAGTTGAAAAAGGAAAGTTTATTAGTATCTGAGGGCCAGTTTTTTGACTGGCTTATAATAGTTTTTGTTTTTTTGTAATAATGGCCAAAAAATTATTGATGTTTATTGCTAATGGTGTGTTTTATAATTAATTTATTGTGCAAAGAATATTTTTATTTTCTTTAGTTTTTTTTTCTAATTTAATAATTAGTATGGAATTTGATTTTAATACTCAAGAAATAATTAAAAGTTATGAAAATATAAACGAAATTAAATCAAACATTCAGGTTTTAAAACATAATTTAAATATTGCAAAAACAACAAATTTACCTCGAGCTGATCTTGTAGGTAATGCAGGAATTGGCAGGTATAGGTTAGATTTAATAGTTTCACAAAAGCTTTTTGATAATGGTGCTTTGAGTAAAAAAATTGATAAAGTTAATAACAGTATAGATTTAGAGAAAATTAAGCTTGTCTCTGCGTATGTTAGCAATACTGAAAAAATGAAAGAGTTTATTAAAAATTTAAATTATTTAAAAAATAAATTATTTTTAGTAAAAAAAGAATATAACGAAGTAAGTAAAATTCATAATCTCTATTTAGATAAGTTCAAGCAGTTTAATCTTATTAATAATGACGAATTTTATAAGAAAAAACTTCAAAAGCAGAATCTATATTTTCAAAAAGTTTACTTGCAGCAAAAATTAGATTTAGTTCAAAATGATTTAAAATACTTACCTGATGGCCAAAAGTATATTAACTATTTTTTAAAAAAGAAAAACATCCCACTTGAAAAATTGGTAAATGAAAACATAAAGCTTAAGAAGAGAATTAATTTTAATACTTTTTTTCTAAATAGAAAAAGATTAATGATTATAGAAAAAGGGTTAAAGATTTCAAGGCATATCGAAACAAACCAAGACATAAATTTGGGTTTAATTGCAAGAGCTAGATATGATCAAAAAGATGAGCTTGATCAACTTCTTGGGCTTTCTTTTAGTATGCCTATTTTTAGAGGCTTTAAAAGAAACAAAGTTCATAAAAAATATCAATACTTAATTGCTCAGATTGAAAAACAAAAACTTAGATTGTCGGAGCAAGAAAAGTTTAATGTAGATTCGATGAATGAAACTTATTATAGGTCTCTTTGGTCACAATTAAAGCTTTTAAATGAAAATATTAATTTACTTAATAAGAAACATCGACAGTATAAGCTTAAGATAGATAATAAAATTGTAGTTAATGATCAAGAATTAGGCAGCTTTTATCAGACATACTTTGATGCCTACTTAAAAAAAATCAACATAGCCAGCCAGCTAAAGCTAGATAATATTATGTCTAGAGTTAAGCTAGCGCTATTTAAAGCTGCGATTTAAATTTTCGCCATAAACTTGTCTAAAGTTTTATCTTTTTCTTTCGATAAATTAATTATGTACAGATTTTTTGATTTATTTTTTGCATTGTTAATTTTACCGTTTTTCTTAGTTAGCTATATAGTTTTATATTTTGTATTCAAAGCAAAATATCCTGAAGAAAAATTAATTTTTAAACAAGCAAGAACAGGGCTTAATAGTGAAATGTTTAATATTTATAAATTTACAACTATTCCAAAAAATTCAAAACCTGTAGTTTATCATAAAAGCAAGAATTTATTTGAACTTGATATTTTCATGCAGTTTTTAAGAGATTATAAAATAGATGAACTGCCTCAAGTTGTTAATTTATTTTTAGGCGATCTTTCTATGGTGGGGCCAAGGCCTTATCAAAAATTTGAGCTTGAGCAATCATGTTTTAAAAACATAATTTTATCTGTAAAGCCTGGTTTAACTGGCCTTTGGCAGTCGAGATATTCTTCTTATATATATCATTCTAAAAAGTTTTGGTTGGATTCAATCATGATCAAAAATATGTCGTTTAAGATGTATTTTTTCTGTATTTTCAAAACAACATTAAACGTTTTAAAGATAACTAAAATTAAATATAGTCAAAGTAATGTTGCTTTAATTAAGAGATATACAATGTTACAAAAAAATAATGTAGTTCAATTTGTTGATGTTAAGCAAAAAAATCTAGCAAAAGAACAAATTAAAAAGGCATCATAAATTTATATTTTATAAATATAGTATAAATTGACGCATTTATTATTTTATTTATTTTTAATACTAAAGTTTTAAAATATATAGACGACTAATTATAATGAGTAGGAGAAAATATAATATGAATTTAATTAACAAAATTTTTATTGCAGTAATAAGTATTGTTGCAATTGGATTAAACTCACAAGGAGTTTACTCTATTGCTGGTGATGGCCAATCTGGTCCTGTAGGACTGACCACTTTTAACAGTGGTATTGGTGGACCAACTGGTACTGCTGGACCAGGATCAGCCTTAGGTTCTAACGGATATAATAGTGATGGCTTTAATGATGCTCCAGCAGCAAGAAATATAGCTTCTACTTCTGAATATACAGAAGAAAGCATTGACCCTATAGAGGGAAGCTCTTTGTTTTACCAAAGTGGCAAAGGTGGAATAGTTTCTTCAGGCAAAAGTGGGAATATTGCTGGAGAGATTAGCGATGAATATAATTCAGAATACTTAACAAGCAATAACTCAGAATATGTGACTAGAACAATTGCTTCAAGCTACCAGCCAGAGCACAATGTTCTAGGTATTGCATTACACAGTATTACCAGAGCAAATGGTGATGTTATGTCTTCAGTTAGTAATTTTAAGCAAAGTTTATTATCTGTTCAAGGTGCAGATACTAATAGCATTAATGATCTTATGGTTCATTTAACTGGGTCAGTAAAAGGCAATAACATGAATAAATCAAAATGGCTTGCAGCATGGAATTCGTATAGAAATGTAGTTAATTCCTCTTCAGAGTCGTATCTTGCTAATGCACCAAAAAGCTTAAAAATTCTTAGAGCATATTTTGAAGGTGCTTTTAAGCAAAATCAAAGTGGACTATATAAGGAAATAAAATAATGAAAAATCTATTAATTTTAACAATTACATTTTTTAGTTTAACTGTGATTTCACAGTCGGATTTAAAATCTTTCTATCTTTTAGAGAATCTTGCTAGTGAGCACAAAACTGTAGAAGATTTTCCACAAACTCCTGGAACAACTATTAGTACTCCAACTGGCTATGGTGCAGATTGGGGAGATATTTATGTTGGTGCTAATATTGTTAATGCATCAAGGGGTAATGACGCTGTAGACGGATCAATGATTTTAGGAATGGGCTTTTGGGACGATAGAAAATATGTAGGTATTGATGTTTCGTTAAACATGGTTGATATGATTGGCGATTTTGGCCAAGAAGGATCATTTAATCTTAAAGTACATAGAAAAGTTTATGATGATTTATCAGTATCATTAGGTATTTCAGATATGTTTGACTTTGGTAATGATAATTTTCAAAGATATAGCGCGGCTTCTTTTTATGCAGCTGTTTCTAAAATGTTTGTATTAAGAGATAAGCCATTTGTTCCATTTTATGCTTTGGCGGTTCATTTAGGAATTGGCAATGGTAAATATTCTGGTTCTGGTTCAACTTTTAGAGCTAAACAATTTAATGATTTAGCACTTTATGGTCATAATAATGAAGAGTCTTATGATTACAATCCTTTCGGTAGAAAAGGTGATAGTTATAGTCCTTTCCTAAGTTTAGGCTTAGGTCTTACTAGATGGGCCAACTTTGTATTGTCTTGGAATGCTCAGGATTTAGACCTTGGCTTTTCATTTGCTCCATTTAGAGATTTACCATTGGTGGCAACTTTATCTGCAAAAGATGTAGCAGGAACTGCCTGTCCAAATTGTGAGGTTAGATATGGATTAAGTGTTGGCTATAATTACGATTTTAAAAAGGATCATGTTAAGCAAGTTGACTCTATTCCTCTTGGTTCTCCATACGCAAATTAAACATGTTTAAGAATAAAATTAAGCACCTATTATTAGTTTTTCTAACAATAGGTGCTTTTTCTTATTCAAAATGCATTGAGTTCGACTCTAGTAAAGATGCATATGTAATGAAGGTCACTAACTGTAGAACGAATCAATTTAAATTGCTAGATAAATGCGACTTAGAAAACTGTGAAGCAACTTATTTAGTAAGCCACAAAAAACAATTAACTGTCTATCATGCAGGCTTGGGAAGAGATATAAAATTTTCATTTTTTGCTAACAAAATGAACGATAGGGAGTTACAAAAGTTTACCAATTTAGCTGAGCAGAAAAAACCGCTTGGTAATTATCAGCACGGCTCCCATATATTTTCGATGAAAGACCTTTATTTTAGAAAGCCCTCAATGTTTAGAGGTGTTGTTGATTTAAATACTGAAGATGGTGCAATATATGCCTGGAATTTAGTTGAAAAAAATATTTACAAGTTAAACAAGAAAAATAAAGTTGAAAAATTATTACACGGTAAAGAAAAAAAAGAGTTAATTCTAGGACGCCTTGGTTTTTTTGAAATTCATGAAAGTATAAAAACTGATGAAGGATTGTTTCATTCAATTTCAGAAATTAAAGATTACTGGGTTAAGGCTGATGATGAATTAATATACCTAAGACCCTCTCTTTTTACCAATAGAAAGGGCAAAAATTTATTCATTGACCTTTCTAAAAATATAGTTGTGGCAACTAATGAAAACAAAATTGAATTTACGACATTGATTTCACCTGGTACAGAAGAATTCCCATCTCCTGATGGAGTTCATAGAGCAGTTCGAAAAACAGATATTAAGCCAATGATAGGTGGAGCAACTGTAGACACATATTATGAAGTACATGAGGTCCCTTGGACAATAAATATTAAAGGTAACTATGCAATTCATGGAACTTATTGGCATAGTAATTTTGGTAAAAAAATGTCTCATGGTTGTGTTAATCTTTCGTTAACAGATGCAAAGTTTGTCTATAATTGGGTTGATGAATACACCAATATTATAACTTATTAATGTATTCTTAAAATTTGACATTAATAAATATGAGAAAATATAGTTGTATGAGATTTATATGTTTTCTATGTTGTATTTTCTTAGTAAGCTGTATAGCTGAGCAAGAATTTAGCGATATTTCGATTGTTGGAAATTGGATTGACTCTTCTGATGATCCATCTTTGTTGATATTTGAAAAAAATGGCAGAGTTTGTCAGCTAGCTGCTAGTGGAGTAATTTTTAAAGGTAACTTTACCCAGGATAAATCTACTAAAAACATCAATGTTGAACAGACTTATCCTTCTTTTGCAAATACCAGCTTAATTTATTCAATTTTTCCAGATTCCGATGGTATTGCAAATTTGAAAATCTTAAACACCCAATCAAATCAATTTTCTATTTTTATAAATAGTAATTCAGGCTCAGAAGAGTCGCAGTGTGATCCAGAGGAATAATGATCTTAGTTATTTTATTTCCTAGAAACTTCCATGTTAAATTTTTTAATGATAATTTAATTATTAATGGCCAATAAAAAAATTGATGTAAATCAATTTGAAGAATATCTTAAGATTTATCGAGAGAATCCTGACTCTAGAGTTTTTGCTCCACTATCTGATATTTATCGAAAACTAGGAAGACTTGTTGAGGCTGAATCCATTTGCAGAGATGGAATTGAAAGACATCCATATTATGCTGGAGGCAAAGTAGCTCTTGCTCATGTTTTATTTGATTTACAAAATTACCAAGAAGCAATAGAGCAATCAGAAGCGGTAGTTGCCTATTATGCAGATAATGTGTTAGCTAGAAAAATTTTAATTTTTTCATTAAATAAATCAGGAGATCACATTAGGGCAAAAAAAGAGTATGAGTTATTAAAAGAAATATCACCTAATGCTTTAGCTGGCTCTTTCGCTAAAGATTTAGAGTTTGGTTTAGAGTCCAGTAAGACTAGCACTAATTTTAATCCAGTAGATAGGTCTAAAAAACTTAAAAAATTACTCAAAGAAAAAATATTTTTACAGTCGTTAATGACAAGTTTTAACTGATATTTTGTTATATTTTCAAAAAATAAAATTGTTCTTTCCTAGAAAGTTTAGAACTATTTTATCTTGTTCGCTGGTATAGTTGTTTAAATCTATGAATTTTTCATTTATGGCTCTTTTCTGGGGGCATTTATGTCAATTTTAATGATATTTCTTGATATTTCTAACTTAGGTTAGTAAAAATAAACCTTTATGATAGAGACAAATGACATTAAGAAAAACACTAAATTACTTTTAGACGGTAATATTTATGCAGTTGTTGATTGTGAACATGTTAAACCTGGTAAGGGCAGTGCTTTTTCTAGAGTTAGAATGCGTAACCTTAAAACAGGGCAAATTTTGGACAGAACTTTTAAAAACGGTGAAAAGTTTGAACAGCCGTATTTAGAACATAAAAAAATGCAATATCTTTATTCTGAAGAAACCATGTTAACTTTTATGGATATTGAAACATTCGAGCAAGTAACTGTAAATAAAGAGTTTGTTGGCAAAAACTTTGTCTTTTTAAAAGAAAATATAAATGTTGAACTTCTTTTTTATCAGGAAAAGCCTGTAAATATTGAAATTCCAAATTTTGTAGAATTGATAATTGAATATACTGAGCCAGGATTTAAGGGAAATACTTCTCAAGGAGCAAATAAACCAGCAACATTAGAGGGTGGTCACACTGTTACTGTTCCCTTGCATATGAAAAATGGTGATATATTAAAAGTTGATACTAGAACTGGTGAATATGTAGAAAAAGTCAATAAGTGAACTTATGAATAAATCAAAGAAAACAACTAAGCCTAAAAATACTAAATTTCTAAAAAATATTGAAACTGATGATGAAGAATTTGTACTATTAAAAAAATACTCAAAATTTATGGATGATAATAATCTTATAGAGTTTGAATTTAAGCATGGAGATGATCGCTTTGTGAAGCTTAGAAAGGGTGATATTAATCAAGATTTAAGCAGTTTAAGTATTAAGAATCCAAAAGCAACAAAGACACATGCTGATGAGCAGCTAGTTGTTAATGAGCAAGGGCTTTCAGAGGCTAGCTCTTTATTTAAAGTAAAATCTCCTTTTGTTGGTACTTTTTATTTAACACCTTCTCCTGGAAAACCGCCATTTGTTAAAGTTGGCGATTCAGTTAGAGTAGGTCAAACTTTAGGCATTGTTGAAGCTATGAAATTGATGAACGAAATAGAATGTGAGTTTTCTGGAGTAGTTAAAAATGTTCTTGTTCCAACAGGTACGCCTGTGGAGTATGGTGAAACTATTTTTGAAATTGAATTAAGTTAAGACTTTTCAACTTCTTAATTAATAACTATAGTTAACTTTAGTTATGAAAAAATTATTAATTGCTAATCGTGGTGAAATTGCAGTTCGTGTTATTAGAACTGCAAAGGAAATGGGTATTAAAACAGTTGCTATCCACTCTGAGGTCGATTCTGATGCCTTACATACAAAAATAGCTGACGAGAGTGTTTGTGTTGGTGGCAACAGAGCCAAGGATTCATACCTAAATATGCCAGCTATTTTATCTGCTGCAGAGGTAACAGGTGCAGACTCAATCCATCCAGGATATGGATTTTTAAGTGAAAATTCTGAGTTTGCTAAGCTGATTGAAGAGTGTGGCTTAACCTATGTTGGTCCAAGCTCTGAAAGTATCCGAGCTCTTGGGTCAAAAGTTGAGTCCAGAGAAGTAGCAAAAAAAGCTAAAATCCCTCTTTTACCAGGAAGTGGAATAATCGAGAATGTTAAAGAAGCTAAAAAATTTGCTGAACAGATTGGTTATCCTGTTTTAATTAAAGCAAGTAATGGAGGAGGTGGAAGGGGTATGCGAGTTGTTTTAGATCCTTCTGAATTTGAATCAACATTTAGATCTGCTCAAAATGAATCAAAAGCAGCCTTTGGATCTCCCGATGTTTTTATTGAGAAATTTATTGAAAAACCAAAGCATATTGAAATTCAAATAGCTGCAGATAAGCATGGAAAAATTATCCATTTTGGTGAACGAGAATGTTCTGTTCAAAGAAGACATCAAAAAATAATAGAAGAAGCTCCTGCGCCTTTTTTTAATCAGAAACAAAGAGATGATTTAGGCGCTTTGGCTTGTCAGTTGGCTAGAGATGCTAATTATGTCGGTGTTGGAACAGTAGAATTTTTAATGGATGAAGACCAGAGCTTGTATTTTATGGAAATGAATTCTAGGTTGCAAGTGGAGCATCCAGTTACTGAAGAGGTATATGGAATTGATTTAGTTAAAATTCAAATTGATATTGCAGATGGTAAAAAATTGAAATTCGAACAAGCTGAAATAAAGCCTGTTGGCCATGCCATAGAATGTAGAATTAATGCAGAAGACCCTGTTAACTTTATTCCTTCTCCAGGAAAAATAGAGACCTATATTGCACCAGGAGGCAGAAGAGTTAGGATAGACTCTGGAGTTTATTCTGGTTCAAAAGTCAGTCCATTTTATGATTCTATGTTGGCGAAGTTAATTTGTTGGTCAGATTCAAGGCCAAATACAATTAAAACATTAAAAAGGGCATTGAATGAATACATTATAGATGGAATAAAGACTAATATTCCACTTCATCTGGATATAGTCTCAAGCAAGGACTTTAAAGGGTCCTTGCATTATACTAGATGGATAGAAGAGGTTTTTTTAAAAAAAAAAATTAAAAAGATAAAGTCCTCAGAGCAGATAAATAGTGGTATAGATGCTAAATAATGAACTTAAAGTGTCAATTTTGTTGTTGTTTTTTAATCTCTTTTAACTAATTTTTTTGCACACTTTAAGCGATATAGTTAAGTGAAGTTTTTTAATCTAAAATTTCTAATTTTACTTTTATTTTGTTTTTTGCCATTCTTTGCAATTTTAACTTTATTCGCTAATCCAAAAGTAAATAATTATTTGCTCCAAGTAGTTATTGAGAAACTAAATAGACAAGAAAACCTAAATATTAAGGCTGATAAATTAGGATTCAGTTTACTATCAATGGATGCATCCTTGGCTAATGTTATTGTTGAAACTGATAAGTTAAATTTAGTTTTCGAAAAAATGAATTTTTCTATTACTCCAATCTATTTAATTAGTGGATTGGTTAATTTAAACAAAATTAAAATATCTAATGGGATAATCAATGTTGTTAATGAGAGAAAAACTAACAGTTCAAGTTTAGATTTTGAAAACTTAGAGAATGATTTATTAAAAGTTAAAAAAATCATTAAATCTATAGAAAATCAGTTATTGGAAAATAAACTAGCATTAAAGAATGTTGTTTTTGAAAATATAGAGATTAAAAGCGACAAATTTTCTTTAGCTAACTTAAATGGAGATATTATATTAAATAGTTCATCATTATCAGTAGATGTTTCGATGGAGAAGTTATTTTTGGCTTTTTTTAAAAAACCAGTTAAAAAATTAGAGTTATCTTTTTTTCAAGATTATAATTCAAAGATAAAAATTAAAGAATTTAAAATTAAGGCTACGGATAAATGTGATGCTTCATCTGAAGGAATAATACCTGGTAAACTTAGTTTTGATGTTAAATGTAATAAAAAGTCTTTAGCAAGTTTATTGACTGAAAGCTACAAATTGCAAATTGATAAAGTTGTTGGTGAATTGGATCTCTTGGCCAAAGGAAATATAGAACTTTTAAATTATGATGATTTAAAAGTTTATTCAGATATAAATATAAAAAAAGTTAAAATGTATAACTTCAATTTGAATAATATAAAAGCTCAAGTTGATTTTAAATATCCTTTTGTAAATGGAGTTAAAGTATCAAACTTAATTTGGCTACCGCCTAACTGGAGAAATAATGATTCTACTAGTGGAGAAGTTAAATTTGATGAGTTAACTATTACTAAAGATAAATTAATTGGTTCTGCGAAAGTAATAAATTCGGATATTTGCTCTATCACAGCAGTATTTGCAAATAGTGAATGTTTTAGTGGAGGCAAGGTGAACGGTGAATTATTGATTGCTGGAGCTTTTTCTCCTTTTAAAATTAATATAGGTTTTAACCTTGATAGCAATACTATTTGGGTTTCATCTGAAAATAGAATAAAAAATAATAATTCAATAATTATTAAAACTGCTCCTGTAAATGTCCAGGCTTCTTTAGATATTTTAGCAAAAAAAATAATATTTAATAATTTTAATGTTTTCTCAAATAAAGATCAATTAGCTCTTGATGGAGATATTTTGTATAAGCCCGCAAAAGTATCTTTTAATATTAAAAGTAAAAAGATTAAGTTTCAAAATTTTATTAAAGAAATATTTTCATCTAAAGTAAAATCAAATGTAGTGTTAAGCTCTAAGTTTGTTTATTCGAAAATTAAAAGTAAAAATAATAGAACTAGTGTAATAGTGAATATAGACGGCGACAACCTTGAATTTAATGGAGAAAAATTAGGGGAAATCAAGGGACCATTAAAACTATCAAATAAGTTTCTAGATATTTCGGAGCTAAATATTTTTAAAATGAGCGGTAAAGTTAGTCTGGCTGGAGGATTAAAAATGAACAATCCAGCTACAGCAAAAATTAATTTAAAATTACAAGAATATCCAGTTGATTTAAAAAGGTTTAAACTAAATTCTGTTAATAATATTTTACCAGTATCTGGGACCTTAAATATTTCGGGACCTTTAAAGGCTAAAGAAATATCTATAGAGTCAGAGTTGAAAACAAAATACCTAAAGCTTGGTAATATGTTTTTTAGAGATGTTTATTTGAGTAGTGCCTACAAAGATGGGCAATTTAATATAGAGAAATTAAAAATCTCTTCTAATAATACTCCTGTAGAGTTGATTCAAGATCCCAATAATTTAAACTTGTTGGGCATAAAAAACAGCAATATAAAATATAATGTAAATTCTTTTTTTAATTTTTTTTCTACCGGCATTATAAAACCTGTTGGAATTTTTGCTGATATTAAAGTTGGAGAGTTGTCAAAAAATCTTAGTAAAATTAATTTATCTGGAGGTTTGTATTTTCACTCTAAAAATGCTGGCAGATACAAGTTTGAAAAAAATAATATTTTTCAAAAGTTTGTTATAACTCAATCAAAAAAAGAAGTATTTTCTTATAAGCAATCATTTGAAAATAATAATCCTTTAGAGCTTTTTGTTGATAATAGGTTCTTAAATGAATTACTTAGTAATATTCTTGTAAACTATAATTTTAAAGGACTTGGTAGTATTTCTCTTGTAAAAAGTGGGCGAAGTAAAAATATTGAGAGTGGAAAATTAGTCTTTGATGATTTTAATATTGCCTTAGAAACTAATGAGAGGTTTTTTTCAGAAAATAAAAATTATCAATTAAATTGGGATAATGGGATATTTATTCAGTCCTTGTCCTATTCAAAGACAAGTGATTCAGATTTAATTAAGTTTAAAGAGTCTATTGTTAATGGAAAAATGAAATTATTAATCTATTTTAATTCAAAAATTTTATCCTCGTTTTCCAAAGATTTATTGTTTTTTGGTGATAAAGTAAGCTTAAATACTCTAGTTAACTTAAAAAATAAAAATATGTATGACAATTTTGTTTTATCTTTTAAAGATTTTAGGATAAGGTCAAATTTTATTTCAGAAGAAGTTGTTTTTTTTAATTCAATAATTACAAGTAACTCTAAAAATGTGGCAGCTCAAAATTTTAGTTTACGAGGTGAGTTAAGCCAGTTACTTACAGGTAGCTTTAAATGGAGTTTTAAGAATAACAGTAAAAATTTGAAGTTAAATCTAAATAAAATTAAAATTAAAGTGGGCGATTTATTTGCTGGGATGCTTTCAGGAGGTATTAATTTTAATGGCCCAGAATTTTCAAAAATTAATGCTAAAATAGATGTCGAAGACTCAATTACTTCTTTAGTCAATATAAAAAATTCTCCTACAAGTGAAAAAAAAGGTTATAACCCAAGTTTAAAACTATCCTTAAACCTAGTTGATAATAATAAAATTGTAGACAATCTTTTCCAATTTTTTTTAGACGGAGATCTATTAGTTGAAAACAGTTTAGAAAATATAGAGGGTAGTGGTGATTTACAAATTGTAGATAACTCTTTTTTAAAAGTACGAGAAAAGATATTTTTAATTGATCATGGTAATATTAAGTTTACTCAAAAAATTGATGACCCTATTATTAATATTAGAGCAGACCATTTTTTTGAATACGACCAAGACTATTTAGTGAACTTAGCAGTTTCAGGGCCAGTTTCTAAGTTGGATTTTAACCTGTCTAGTGATCCTGCTCTTACTCAAAGTCAACTTTCTTATTTGTTGGCTTTTTCAACCTTGCCTGAAGATGATTCTGTAGGTGTTGGTTCCCGAGCCCAAGCAGAGGCTTTTCAGCTATTATTTGGTGATATAATTGCTAAAAAGCTAGATGAAAAAACTGGATTTAAGGTTAATGTTTCCTCAAAAAAAGATTTAGAAGGTAAGGATCTAGTTCCAAAAGTTACCGTAGTAAAAAAGCTTAGTGAAAATATAGTAGCTTCCTTTGGAAGAAGTTTAGAGTCAGATAAAATTGAGCAAGATGTAAAAATAGATTATAATATTCATAAAAATATTGGGGTGTCTGGCGTATGGGAAAATTCAGAAAATAAAGATCCGTCTTTTGGTTTAGATTTAAGATTTAAATTTGACGTAGATTAATACGTTCAAATATTACTAAATTGTTCAAAGTATTATGTTGTTTTTACCAAATAAAGATTTTATGCTTAGTTGAGGGATATTAATGTTTTATTTATGTAAAATGGTGTTTTTGCGGTTCATTTTTTTTGTTGGATTACTTAACACTTTAGTAAATGCAAGCGATTATTATTTTAACCAAACTAAATCTCCAAACAAGGCCAATAAATATTTAATCTCTAAAATAGCAGACGCAAATATCTCAAGCGCATCAGTTAAGTTTGGCGATTCAAAAACTTTAGTTAGCATAGAAAAAATACCCAATGATAAACTTTATGAAGTTGTATTTAAAAACTTAAATAAAGAATTTTCTTTAAGAGATTTTAATCAGATAAAAAATATGCTTCAATTACAGGTGTTTGATGGAAGCTTAGGTGAGAAGCCAGATTTAGTTAAAGCAGCTCAAAAGGTTAAAGCTGTACTCTCATCTACTGATATTTTAAGTGCTAAAAGTTTTGCAGAGTTTAATTTAATTAAATCTACCTTAGTTGTTGATTTGTTTTTATATAAAAAAAGTTCTAAAGCAAAAATACAATTTATTGGTTTTAAGGAAAAAGATGTAAAATATTTGTTAAAAATCTTTAATGAAAAAAGTGAAAAAAACAATTTCCTAGATTTATTCACGGCTAAGAATACTAACTTTCATGTTGATGGAAGTGTTCACATCGTTAATATTTCTTCAAATATAAAAAAAATTATTGCTAAGTTTCAAGCCTGGAGAGACAATAAAAGAAAAATTGGTTTTTTTGATATAGATGCTAAAATTAACTATACTCAAAATAATACTGGGGAGTTAGGTTTGTTCCTTAGCTGTGTATACGGCAATAAATACAAATTTAATTTTTCAGGCAATCATACCTTTTGGGATAAACAGCTAGTAAAAATTGTAAATACTAGCTTATTATCTTCTTTGAATTTAAATTTAGAATCTGTACTAAAGCAGATAAAGGATTTTTATAAAAAAAAAGGTTATCTTGATGTAGAGGTTACGCTCGAAGATAAAACACGGTCTGAAAAAATCACTAAATCTTCTACGTCTACTTCTAAGTTAAACAACATTGACATTATAATTAATATAATTGAGGGTGAAAAATACTTTTTAAGATCCTATGATCTTTTAGGTTTGGAAAATATTTCTGAGCAGTTAAAATCCAAAATTGAATTTGATATAGATTCTGCTTTTTTTAATTCTGTTATTAATACAGAGTTTTCTGAAAACAGTAAAATAGCTTTTAATAAAGCAGTATTAGAGGCTCTTTTTCTCAATGGATTTATAAATGCAAAAATAATAGAGACATTAAATTTAAAGTCTAAGGAAAATCGTTATATAGATTTAAAACTTTATATCCGCCCGGGGCTAACTTATAAAGTAAAGTCTGATATATATACCTCTAAGATTGCTAGCTTAAATCTACCCGTTTTTATTAAAGGACAAGTTTTTACTAATTATAATTTTATTAATACAAAATCCAAAGCTTTAGAGATTGTTAGAGATTTAGGTTATTATGATGCTTTTTTTAGGCAAAAAAAAAATGAGTTGTTATTTGATGAAGAATTGTCAACTGTTCAAATTAAAAGAAATTTAAAATTAGGAAAAAAAATTTACTTAAATAAAGTTCAAATTTTAGGTTTAACTAAAACAAGAGAAAAAGTTATTTTAAGAGAATTTGGAAATGGTGCTCTTAAGGAAGGAGAAGTTTGGACCCCAAAACGAGAAAACTTATTAGAGTCTAAATTATTAGGATTAGGCCTTTTTGCGACTATTTCATTATCAGCTATAGATGCTTTTGAGGCTATTGTAGATGGAGAGATTGCTACGTATAAAAATTTAATTGTAAGGCTATCTGAGCGGCCATCAGGTTCAATTGAGTTTGGTCCTGGCTTTAGGACAGATGAAGGAATTTTAGCGTTTTTAGAATTTAACCATAGAAACTTATGGCAACTAAATAGGGCAATAAATTTTAGAGCTGGAATTTCTAGAAAAGTTAAAGATTATAATTTTATAGAGCAAAGTTATAGTTTGAATATGCTTGAGCCATATTTAAAGAGCCTTCCCATTAGCTTGAGGTTTAAAACAAGTTATGAAAAAAATGATAATATTATTACAAATAATTCAACTCAAGTAGGAGGATTTGCTTCAGAAGAATTTACTGGTTTATTAAATTTAGAACATAAATTTAATAAAAGCTTTACTTTAAACTGGGATTTGATTGATTTTCAATCGCCAAGAATTTTTAATATTTTACCTTCCCAGTCAACTCTTTTTTCAAGAAGATATAAGGTATTTGGAACTGGTATTGGTTTTGTTTTAAATAAAAAAGACAACTTACTTGACCCAAGCAAGGGGTTTTCTTTAGATGGGTATTTAGGATATTTTTTTCCTTTACTTGGAGGAGATAAAGATATTCATTTTATTAAAAATCAATTTAGATTGAATTTATTTTCAAAATTTATTGCTAGAAGCACACTTATCAATTCTTTTTCATATGGAAATATTTGGTCATTATCAGGAGGAGTAACAACGCCACCAACTTTCAGGTTTTTTCTTGGTGGATCTACTACAATTAGATCTTTAAGTGAGAAGTCATTAGGAAGTTCTGAAGATTTTTTAACCAGACAACAATTTTTTCTAACTAGGACGGAGTTAAGAATTCCATTTTATAAGGAAATATTCATAGCACCATTTTTTGACTCTGGTTATGTAGACTCTTTTGCTCAAGGATCTTTAGTTAACGGTCAAGCGCCTTATTGGCGATTCGGAACTGGTTTGGGTTTAAAATATAGGACGCCAGTAGGACCTGTATCTTTGGACTTTGGATTTAATTTAAATCCTCAACTGCTAAATGAAAATAAATATTCAATACATCTAAGTATAGGCAATTTCTAATCAAAGATATGACGCTTATATAATTTTTTTGTTAAGAATTGTTTATTATCATCCGATAACTATTATAGGTGGAAACAAATATAAATTTATTTAGCAAAGAATGTTTACATATTCTTTCTCAAATGGTGGAAATAAGAGATAGGCAATTACAGGGTCATTCCTTAAGAGTAGCAAATTATACAAAGACATTTATTCAGTTTTTGCTCGATCAGCCTTCATATAATTCTATTTTAAACAAAGCTGATATAGAACTCGGTTTTTACTCAGGACTTTTACATGATATAGGAAAAATATCTGTAAGCGGTTGGATTTTAAAGAAGAACTTAAAGTTTTCTCCTCATCAACTTTTGAATTTTAAACTGAGGATTGAAAAGCTTAAAAATAAAATAATTTCAAAAAAATTTTCAGAGTTTTCCTCTGATACAAGTAAAGAAACTTATGTTAAAGATTTAAAAGCTTTAAATGATTCTATTAAGCAGATTAATGTTCATTTAAATAATCTTTTATTATTAGTTAATGAATCAATAGAAATAAGCAGTCCAAATAATATTAAAAAAGTTTTAAAACAAATAGATGTTTTTAAAAATCTATTTAATGTATCAGATGATTTACTTAAAAAATGGGAATTATCTCTTTTAACCATAGATAGTGGTTCTTTGTGTGAAGAGGAAATGAGTGAGATTCAAAAGCATTCTGAATCTGGCTATAATATTTTAAAAGATATGTCTTGGCCATCGCATTTAAAAGCATTGCCTGAAATTGTGTATTCTCATCATGAAAGAATAAATGGTTCTGGATATCCAAGAAAATTGAAGGGAGATCAAATCCATTTTGTCTGTCAAGTTTTGTCTATTTGCGATATCTATGATGCATTATCTTCTAGAGATAGAGTTTATAAAAAAGCATTTACTGTTGAGGAAATCCAATTAATTTTTTTAGAAATGGTTAAGAAAAGAGAGTTAGATGGTAATTTAGTTTCAATATTCATTAAAAATGTTGTACCTATATTTCAATCAAGCAAAGATATTTACTCTAAAGTTGCTTAGTCTTTGAGTAAAGCAATGAAATGGCCTTGAAAATACTTCCATTCAGTTATTCTAGTGTTATTACGATTAAAGAGACGTGACGCATAAAGTACTTTTAGATCAAACACATAATTAGCTTTTTTTTCAAATTTTAAAGTCATATAATATAACCATGTTGAATCCTGACTCTCGAAGACAATGGTTTGTTTTTTTTAATAATAAAGAATTTGGTCCTATAACTGAGGACGAACTAAAAAGGCGTTTAGTTAAAAATGAATTTAGTTCAGAGGCTTATGTTTTTACTGAAGGAATGAATGACTGGGAGAAGGTTGATGGAATAGATGTTTTTACTCAAAATGAAGAAAGTGATCTAGTTAAAAACTCAATCTCTTCTGAGCCTGTTTCTGATGTATCCCCTGTCGACCAGAGTGTTTCTTCTAGTTTAATGTCTTCATCATCATTTAAAGAAAAAGTAGATTCCCAACCAACTAGTGGTCAAATTCCTGCACCTGATTCTTATTCAACTAAATCTGATCCCTCAGCTCAATCTGTTGTTTTTGAAGATAAAATTGAGAAGCTAAATAACTATTCAATAAAAGATTCTAGTGGTGATTTTAATAAGTCATCTAATGATATAAGTGAACCAACTGTAAACAGATACGAAAGAGTGCCTAAAGAAAAAAGTAAATTCGGATTACTTAAGCTAATTTTTATTTGTTTAGCAGCAGTAGCAGCTTTTTTTGGCTACGATTTTTATCAAAAATATACTGACGACTCTTCCGGTAGTGTTGGAAATACTACAAAGATTGAAACTAAGGAAAAGTTAGGGGCCGAAGCTTCTTCAATGAACTCTGAAATAAAAATTGAAAAAACAATGTGGGAGGAGTTGTCAGCGGTCCGTGGATTGAATGTTACAGACGGTCCTTTTTTCGCGCTTTCCTCTGAGTATCTTGCTGGCGAAAGGCCAATTTTTGTTGGAGCGCTTTCATCAATTTATAAAGTTAATGAGATTAAAGTTGCATTTTATCCTAGAGCTGAGAAAACACTTATGCCTTTTCCTAAGGTTTGGCTCTTAAAGGCTCCTGTTATAGATGGATACTTTTCATTTGGGCCTATATCTAATTCAGGAGATCCTCTTCCTCCTGGTGAATATAGAGTTTCTACCATGGTGGAGGACATTTCACTTGGTCATGTTGATTTAAATTTTGGTAAATGGCCTTCAGATGAAAAAGTAAAAATAATAATGGAAGAAAATAAAAGTAAACTTCAAGCCAAAGCAAACTCTGAAGAACTTGCTTTGAGAAATAGTTTTTCTGAAGCCACAGTTCTGTTAAGTGATTTGGAAACATATAAAAAAATTGCTTTTATTGGGCCAAGTAAGTTTTCACAATGGTCATTATTTGAAAAGGAATGGATTGAAAAAGTTACTCCATTGCTTAAGGAGCAAAGTCAAGTTTTATTAAAGCCTAATTTTTATTCTGAGACACAGTCTCTTTTCTATGATTTCCTTACAGAGATTTTAAATTATAAAGAAAACCTTTTTTTACTCTCTAAGGGAGGAAGAAAAATGCTTTTAGAGAAAAAAAGCTTACAGCCTTCTGATGTTCAAGGAGAAGTTTTGAATTTAAAGAAACAAATAGAGGAAGAATTAGTTACAATAAAAACTTCATCTCCTAATACTCCTAAATTTACATCTGAAAACATTGAGCAGCTGTTGAATTCAATATGAAAAATATGGATGAACAAGCACGTGCAAATCTAATTCTAGGAAGTACATTAAGCTCTACTTTAATTTACAGGGAATTAATAAATGGAAACCAAGAAGTTGTTTGGTTAGAGGGGTTGACATTCAATCCAAAAAAATCAATAAACAAAAAGGTACATTTGGTTATTGATAAAGGAAATTCTTTAACAAATCATTATAAATTGAATACAAAGAAGTTTTTTAACAACGGTTCTTTCTACGATCAGTATGATAGTTTTAAAAATTCTGCTATGGATTGGGCCTTGGAAGGTGGTAAGGAACCAATACTTTGGAATTTTTTTATAAATAATAATTTTAGTTACCATTTTGAGGATTTTTCAGCTAATGACTTTTCGCAAATTATTATGTCTAAATCTATTTCAAATATTTCTTATGATGAATCTAACGACACTTGGTTAGTAGTTTGTGACATTAAGAGAATATTGCCAAAAAAATTATATTGGTCTGCTAATATTGATTCTTTTGCTGCCTTGGTTTCAGATCAGAATTTAATTTCTCAACTTATAATTCCCAATCCCGATTATTTTTCATCAGATCTCAATATGAATAAAGCTTTGGAGTTAAGCTTCGCTCGAGAAAATGTATTTCAACATGAGGAAAGTTTAATTTTTATAGCCTTTAAATATAAAGGATTTCGATACCTCTGTGTTGGATATATTCAGTCTCAAGATAATAAATTTAAAGTTTTGGTTCCTTTATTAGATGATTGGAGTTTAGACTTGAAGACTTTACCTTCAATTAAAAAATTAATTAGTAGAAAAGTTAATGAAATATTCTCTGGTTCTAAATTAGAAAGTTTTTCTGTTACCGACACTTTTCCAGGTTCTAATGTGAATAGAAAAAAAATTTTTAATACTGATGAGTGTAGCAAAGTGAATTTATACCCTATTGAGGATTATGCTTATTTAGGTAAGAATTATTTAGATACATGTAATAATTTCTAAAGCAGCTCTGTCTTTATTATTTATATTTTTCCGACAAAATTATGACTATTGATTGTCCATATTTTCTTAATCTTTTACAATTTAGATCCGATGATACTACATGGCAGAAAATAAAATAATCCAACTAAATCAAGTACGAGCGGAAAAAAAAAATAGTCTAAGAAGGCAATATGAGAGATTTCTATTTGATCGTTTTCTTGGTTGTTATACTGTTATAGATAAGCTTGGTTTAAAAGGGGTTGAAGTAGTTGATATTTCAAAATCTGGTTTAAGTTTTAGAATGCCTACTAACGAAGGTCATTTTAAAACAAATGAATTATTTGAGTTTAGATTCTACTTCTCTGGCCAAACATATTTACCAATCCAAGTTTCTGTTAAAAGAGTCGATAAAATTATTGATGGGGAAGTTGAGTTTTATCAATATGGATGTAGTTTTGATGAAAAATGGCAAACATATAAGGCTTTAGAAAAGTTTATAGATTTTATTGAAGCTTTTTCTCAAAATGCTAGAGAAGACAAAGGTGCTAAGGCAAAATGGTTTTTTTAGTACTATTTAGTAATTGGTCACTGTTTCCTTGAAAATCTTAGTTTAAAAGCCGTTTTTACGGGTTAATAATCCTTTTTCAAAAATTTAGTTATTTTTATAAGTAAATTTTCCTAATGATATATAGATTTAAGATGGGCTTTTAGCAATATATAGGATATACTTTTTGGCCTGTGGCTCAAAAATATATAGAAATTAAAGGTGCAAGACAGCATAATTTAAAAAACATTGATGTAAAAGTTCCCAAAGGAAAATTCACAGTTGTTACTGGTCCTTCAGGGAGTGGAAAATCTTCATTGGCTTTTAATACAATTTTTGCTGAAGGTCAGAGACGATATTTAGAGTCTCTTAGTACTTATGCTAGACAATTTTTGGATAAACAGGAAAAGCCAGAGTTAGACGATATAAAAGGGATAACTCCTACAATTGCAATCGAGCAAAAAAATCATGTTAAAAGTTCTAGGTCTACTGTGGGAACTGCAACTGAAATATATGATTTTTTAAGGCTTTTGTATGCCAAGCTTGGAGTAATGATTTGTCCAGACACGGGTAAGCAAATTAAAAGAGATCTTGTTAAAGATATAATTAAACAACTTAATAATGAGTATAGTGATAAAAAAGTTTATATTTGTTTCCCGTCTGAAATAGCTGCAACTGCAAAGTCTGGAGATCGAAAAAGATTACTTGGTAACTTTCTAGAAAGAGGTTTCACCAAGTTTACAATTGGAGACTCATTAAAAGTAAAGATAAAAGATCCATTTTTAGATATTCAAGAAGTTGTTCAATCAAAAAAATCACCTTTTTCAGCCAAATCAAAATTAGTATTGGTTTCTTTTGATCGACTTGAAATTTCTGCTGAGAATAGTGGAAGGTTGGAGGAGGCATTAATTGGTGCTTATAAGAATGGTTTTGGCAGATTGTTTGCTGTTGTTTTAGATGATAATAAAAAGGTTCTTTTTTCTAAGGAGTACACCGAGTTTCCGTCTGCTGGAAAACATAAAAGATATCCAGAATTAACACCGGCACTATTTTCATTTAATACACCTTTAGGTGCATGCCCAAGTTGTAAAGGCTTTGGTAGTTTACTTCAAGTAGATGAATTCAAAGTAGTACCAAATCCTAAGTTAACTATAGCTCAAGGTGCAGTTGAGCCATTAACTAAGCCATCATGTAGGTTTTGGCTAAAAGAGTTGTTATTATTTTGCCAGGAAAAGAAAATCCCACTTAACAAACCTTGGTTAAAAATGACTAAGAAGAACACTAAGTTAATATTGAATGGAGAAGGTGACTTTAAAGGCGTTAAACAATTTTTAGAAGACATGAATTCTGGGTCCTATAAAGTAGAAGTCAGGGTTTTTCTTTCCAGATACAGATCATCTTTTCCTTGTAACGACTGCCAAGGAGAACGCTTAAGGCTAGAGTCTAGAATAGTTCAATTTCATAATAAGAGAATTGGTGAATTAACTAGTCTGAGTATGATTAAATTAGCAGACTGGTTTGATAAATTAAAACTTACTAGAGAGCAAAATGAGGCTGGAGTAGATATATTATCTCAAATTAAAAATAGATTAAGTTTTTTAATTAGAGTTGGTTTAGGTTACCTAACTCTAAGTAGGCTTACTAAAACTCTTTCTGGTGGTGAGTCACAAAGAATTGCATTAGCTAATCAATTAGCTAGTAGATTAAATCAAACTACTTATGTGCTTGATGAGCCAAGTATTGGCTTACATCCTAGAGATACAGAAAATTTAGTTACAATTATTAAAGAATTAACTAAACTTAATAATACAGCAATAGTGGTTGAGCATGATTTAGATATAATAAAGCATGCAGATTATTTACTGGATATTGGTCCTCAGGCTGGGGAGGCTGGAGGCAACGTTGTTTATGCGGGTCCTTATGCTAAATTTGAAAAAACATTTGTACCTAAAAGCATCACTTCGCAGTTTTTACATAAAAAAGAATTTATTCCAGTTCCTTCCAGAAGAAGGCCTACAAGGTATAAAGATTTAAAAAAAGAAATTAAATATCTGACAATTGATGGTTGCCGAGAACATAACTTGAAAAACGTAAAAGTTAAGGTGCCCTTGAATATGCTATGTTGTATAACTGGAGTTTCAGGTAGTGGTAAGTCAACTGCCATCCGAAAAACTTTATACCCAGCACTTTGTAGAAAATTATTATTAAAAGCTGAAAATCCAGGCTTGTTTTCTGAGTTAAAAGGATACCAAGGTATTCGAGGAGTTAAGCTTATTAATCAAGATCCAATTGGTAAAAGCCCAAGGTCTAATCCGATAACATTTATTAAAAGTTATGATGCTATTAGAAATTTATTTGCATCAACTAAAGCAGCAAGGCAAAGAAGGTTTCATGCTGGCCATTTTTCTTTTAATGTAACTGGTGGAAGATGTGATCATTGTGATGGAGATGGTTATAATAGAGTTGAAATGGTCTTCATGGAAGATCTGTTTTTAAAGTGTGAATATTGTGACGGGAAAAGATTTAAAGATCAAATCTTGAAAATCACCTACAATGGTAAAAATATACACGATGTTTTATCTATGACAATTTCAGAATCAATTTCATTTTTTGAGGGTGAAAGAAGACTAGTTAGAAATTTAGAAATATTAGAAAAAGTAGGTCTTGGGTATTTAAGACTAGGGCAGCCTTCAAACACTTTGTCTGGTGGTGAGTGTCAGCGACTCAAGATTGCTAGAGAGTTATTACAATCTAATAATACTGAAATATTATATATTCTTGACGAACCGACAACTGGACTTCATTTTAGAGATGTAAAAATTCTTACTCAAGTGCTTCATGAATTGGTTGAAAGAGGTAACTCATGCTTGGTTATAGAGCATAACACTGATGTTATGAAGAGCGCAGATTGGATTATTGATTTTGGACCTGATGGTGGAGATAGAGGCGGAGAAGTGGTGGCTGAAGGTACACCTGAGCAAGTTGCCAAGAATAAAAAAAGCTATACCGCAAAATACATTGCTGAAGCTTTAAAAAGTGCTCCTAAAAGAACAATGACTCAATTTTTAGGCGAAGAGGCAAAAATACAAAAAGGTGTTTAATAAAAAATACTCAAAAAAAGATTTTGAATATTTCTTTCGTCCCGAAGATCCAAATTCTAGTAGGCTGTTAGATTGTGTAAGTTTTTTTGATTTAGGTGATTTAGAAAAACAGGTTTTAGAAAATAAAATTATACTTCATGGTTATGCAGATGATCGAGGTGTTGTGGCAAATGGCGGAAGGCTTGGGGCAAATAACAGTCCAAAGCTAATAAGAGATCAACTTTATTTATTAGTCAAAAATATTTCTACTCCAAAAATTTTTGATTTAGGAGATTTTTTACCAGATAATAAATATTTATATGAAGATCAAAATAAATTAATTTCTTTATTCCAGAAAAATTTAATACCAAAAATTAAAAATAATAAATTGTTAAGTATAGGTGGTGGCCATGATTGGGCGGCTGTAGATTTTGCTAAGTTACCTAAAGATACTATATTGATTAACTTAGATGCACATTTAGATATGAGGCCAAATGCAGTTAATAAAGAAAGAAAGTCTCACTCTGGAACTCCTTTTCGCTCGATAATCGATAGTGGCTATCCGGGCGAAAATCTTTTTGTTTTTGGCCTTCAAGAACATTGTAATAGTTTACAACATTTAAAATGGGCTAAAGATCAAGGAGTCAATTTATTTTTTCTAAACCAGAAAAATGCTTTTTTAAATTCAATTAAGGATATTATTAAAAAGAATGCTAATTTAAAAATTGCTTTAAGTTTAGATTTAGATTGTTTTGCTCAGCATATTGCTCCGGGAGTAAGTGCGCCTCAGGCCTTTGGTGTTGATGTTGAAATTGTTAACAGTTTTATTAAAAAATATAAAAAAATAATTACTAAATTTGGGATATATGAATATAATCCAAGTTTTGATAGAGATCTTCAGACCGCGAGATTAGCCACCAAGCTCATTTATAATTGGATTTGATAAAATATTTTTTTAATATTTTAAAGTAATAATATTAATGATGATGCCCATCGCCTTCATAATGAATTTCTTCTTCTTGAGTGTCTTCATTTAGTATTTTTGGTCCAGATTTTATAAAATCTCCAAACCAACTTTGTTTAGATTTGTCTTTTGTTAGAAAAGATCCATATACAGTAGGATCGTCTTTTTTATTGAAATCAATTTTTTTGGCGTTACCAATAGACTCATAAAAATCTCCCAAAATATCTTGACCTTTAGTTTCTACATATGTTTCACCATTTGATTCAGAGACCTTTAGCTTATATATTTTATCACCATCATTAGATAAGTATAATTCATTGTTGTCATAATCTAGTGAAAAAAAACGTGGTGATCCTCCCGAATCATTAAGGTATTTTTCACCTATTTGTGTACTGCCAAATTCATCATCTGTTGGTAACAAGAATTTTTTTGAATCTGCAGAAACTTGATCTCTTTGCATTTTTGAACCACCAAATCTTTTTGGCATTTTCTTTATAATTTGGCTTAAGTCTTGTTCTTTAGGAGCTGCCGTCTTTTTAGTGGCAATGGTTCTAAAGGCAAGAATTACAGAGCTATATGCTTGATATGAGGTTAAAATTTTTGATTTAAAAATCATTTGTTGATTTTTTTCTAATTGTTTAATTTTACTTTGCAATTCAATTCGTTGATCAATTTGAGATATTGGTATATTAGCTAAATTATTTTTATTTTTTTCTAAAGTTTCATTTAGTAACATATATTGTTTGTCTAGATCACAAAATTGTTGGTTGAATTTATAAAACCTAGCTACTTTAGAATTTTCATTTAAGTTGTTGTATAGATCATTAAAACTCTCTTGTTTTTTTATTTTAAAATTGAATTCTTTTAGTATTGGAAGATTATTTTTATGTAGATTAATTATTTTTTTAAAAAGAACTTCAGAGTTAACCATTGTATGATTGTTACATTCATTAAAAGAAAATACTTGAGGGCTTATGATAATAATCCCCGATAAATAGAAAAGCAGTTTTATTAACATTTATGCAACCTTTATTTTTTTTATTCCAGTGCCTTCAGCATTTACATAATTTTGAAATAATTTTTTATTATGGCAATGTTCATATGCATGAGACCCATTGATTGTCCCAGATTGAACTGCCTCTAAAAGTACTTGATCTAGAACCTGCATACCATCTTTTTTTGAAGTTTGCATTATGGAAGGAACCTGATGAATCTTTCCTTCTCTAATTAAATTACTAACAGCAGAATTTACTACTAAAATATCATGTAAGGCTAGCCTGCCACTTCCGTCTTTTTTAGGTATTAATCTTTGTGAAGCTACAACTCTTAAGCTTTCAGATAGCATTACTCGAATCTGGGCTTGCTGTTCCGCTGAAAAAGAATCAATCATTCGATCAATAGATTTAGCTGCAGAGTTAGTATGAAGAGTAGCAAATACTAAATGTCCTGTTTCAGCGGCAGTAATTGCCAGGCTCATTGTTTCTGGGTCTCTCATTTCTCCAATTAAAATAACATCTGGATCTTCTCTCAAAGATGCTTTTAATGCATCAGAAAAGTGATTGAAATGTGTGCCTAGTTGTCTTTGATTTACCAAGCATGATTTTGATTTATGATGAAATTCAATTGGGTCTTCAAGAGTTAAAATATGCAAATTTTTTGTTTCGTTAATGTGATTTATCATTGAAGCTAATGTAGTAGATTTTCCAGATCCTGTAGGTCCTGTGATTAAAACTAGACCATTGTGGTAAGTGCAAGCTCTTTTAAATATATCCGGTAGTCCAAGTTCATCAAGAGTAGGGGCTGATTCACTTAATGCCCTAAACGCTGCTGCCAATCCAAATCTTTGATAATAGGCATTTACTCGAAAAATTCCTATTCCATTTGCTTTAACTGAAAAATCTATGCTTTTATTTTTTATTAGCTGTTCTTTTTGTTTTTTACTCATGACTTCTGCAAGCATTCCTTCAATATCTACTTGAGTAAGGTTAGGGGTATTTAGTTTTCTTAAATCTCCATTGATTCTAATCATTGGCTTTGATCCTGTACAAATATGAAGGTCGGATCCTTTTTGGTTTATCAAAGTTTGTAGGTAAGTTAATATTGAACGACTCATATATATATATCGCTATCTAGGCCATTATTCTTAAGTATTTTTTAAAGATTTATTGAGAAAATATCTGTTTTTACATAAGTATTCTAGTTATTTACGTTATATTAATATTAACTAGGGCTTTTATTGAGAATATTTATCTTAAAAGGGAATTTTGATTGTTTTTAAGAATGATATTTTAATTAATGGATTTGTTTAGAATGCTAAGTTAAAAGAATATTAACTATGTCCGTAGACATTATTATTGATGTAACCCTAAATGAAACTAGAGTTGCTAGACTTGAAAATAGAGAGGTTGTTGAGGCTTATGTGGAAAGATCCGCCTCGCATAGTTTTATTGGAAATATTTATAAGGGAAAAGTAGAGAGAGTTTTGCCAGGGATGCAAGCCGCTTTTGTAGATATTGGGTTAAATAGAACTGCTTTTTTGCATGCTAAAAATATTATTAATAGGGAAGATATAGAAAAAAAATCAATTAAAGATGAAGAATTTAATCATGAATTCGAAACTGAACAAGTTACAGATGTTGTAAGAGATGAACCAATAAGCATTACTGACTTAATTAAAGAAGGAGATTTAATTTTAGTCCAAGTAATTAAAGATCCATTAGGAGCAAAAGGTGCTCAGATTTCTGGACACATTAGTGTTCCTGGTAGATATTTAGTTTTTTTACCTGGATCTTCTCATTTAGGTGTGTCTAATAGAATTGAAGATAGTAGTGAAAGAGAAAGATTAAAAGATCTTGTTTCCAAACACAAGGGATCTAATGTAGGCGGTTTTATTGTTAGAACTGTTGCTGAAGGGATATTCGAAAAACATATAAAAGAAGACATGGATTATTTACTTAAGCAATGGAGTTTTATTAAAAAAAATGCTGATAAAACCAAAAAAATTAGTTTGATTCATAATGATTTAAGTATAGCAAGTAAAATTATACGCGACAGAGTTACTGAAGATGTAAATAAAATTATCGTAAATGATGAAAGTAAATTTAAAAAGCTACAAAAGTTTGCCCAAAACTTTATGCCTAAATTAAAAAAGAAAATTGAAATTTATGCTGATCAAATTCCTCTTTTTGAATTTTATAATATTGAAAAAGATTTACAAAGAGCCCTAGAAAAGAAGGTTTGGCTAAAGTCTGGTGGCTATATAATATTTGATCAAACTGAAGCATTAATATCAATAGACGTAAATACTGGTAGCTTTGTTGGCAAAAGAAACTTAGAAGACACTATTTTGCAAACAAATCTTGAGGCTGTTAAAGAAATTGCTTATCAAATTCGCCTCAGAAACTTAGGTGGAATAATTGTTGTAGATTTTATTGATATGAAAAAAGTTGAAGATCGAGAAAGGCTTTTTTTAGCTTTTAATGAAGAGATTTCAAAAGATCCTGTTAAAACAAATGTATATCCAATATCAAAATTAGGTCTTGTTGAAATGTCGAGAAAAAGAACAAGAGATAGTCTTTGGGGGCATCAAACACAAATGTGTTCAAATTGTGAGGGCAGAGGATTTGTTAAATCACTTGGAGTTATATCTTATGATTTATTTAGAGAATGTATTAAGGAAAAAAACACTATTCCAGGTTCAAGTGTAATCATGGTTTACTGTCATCCTAAAATTGCAGAATTTATAACTTCTGTTGAAGCTGAAAGCTTGAGATCATTGGAGAAAAATTTAGGGTGTAAAGTTATAATTAAAGATGATTCATCTCTTCACATTGAAGAGAGTGAAGTTTTTTCTAAAGAAGAATAATTTTTAAAAGGTGGATGTATGAGTACTGAACAGCAACTAAATCATAAATATGGTTCAAGATTTTTTTTATTAGATAATCCAATAGCTAATAAAGCTCTTTCTATTATTTGTCAGAAAACATGTAAGCAACCTTCTTTAGGAAGCTTATTAGTAGATTGTTATAGAATCTTAATAAATTCTGCAATATCAAAATATATTTCCCTTGAAGAAACTCACTATGAAACAAGGATGATTGATATACACCCAAAGGAATCTAGAGTTAAGGCTGACTTGTTAACTGACCAGCAGAAATTAATTGTTTCTAGTTTAATCAGGGCTGGGAGTATTCCAAGTCAGTTTTGTTTTAATCACTTAACAAAATATTTCAACCCGGATTTAGTAAGGCAAGATTTTTTAGTTTTAAATAGATCAACTGATAAAGACAATAAGGTTCTTGGTGCAGATTTGTGGAGTGTAAAAATTGGTGGACCTATAAATGATTCTATAGTGTTTCTTCCGGATCCAATGGGAGCAACTGGGTCGACAATACTTAAAACTCTAGAAGCTTATAAACAGTATGGAGAACCAAAAAACATTATTGCACTTCATTTAATAGTTACTCCAGAGTATTTAAAAAAAGTTATTGCAGAAACTCCTGATAACGTAATTATTTTTGCATTAAGAGTTGATAGAGGTTTTTCTAGTCCTGAGGTTTTAGCAGCTGAGCCTGGAGAGTTTTGGGACCAAGAGGCTGGTTTAAACAAGCATTCCTATATAGTTCCTGGTGCTGGTGGTTTGGGCGAAGTTTTAAATAATTCATTTGTATAACTAAGTTATATAAGTATTTTGTTGATTTATTGTGCATTTTTTAAAGGTTCTTGGCTGCATAACTAAACATGTTAAAAGTTTCTAAAAATGTCTAATAATTCATAAAATAAGCTAAAAAGAGCTAGATAGGCTATTCACAATGCTTTGTGGATAACTATTTTTTACTTTTAATAAATTTAAGAATTAATATACTTTATAAATTTGATTATTTTCTACAGTTTTTTATTGGCTTTTCAAAGCTTAGATTGCCTTTAAACGATAATTTAACTGCTTAGAATTGATGAAAGCGAATGTAAGATTATTCTAAGGTTTTCAGCTGATCTCACTGTGGATAACTACGTGGATAACTTGTGGACAAGTGCTTATTAAGCATTTTCAAAAATTAGAAAATTGTTAGTAATGATTTAAAAACTCTTAGTAAATATATATTAAAACTAATTAAATCTTCGGGGATAAATATATTTGGATAACGTAGCATATCTGCAGAGTAAATTGCAGAAATCAGATTCTAGAAATTTTGTAAAAGATGCTGAACTTTTTCCTTTTGCCAAAAATTTGTTTTCAAATTATCCAGATTTAAACAAATTATTCGATCGCTATTTTTCCTCAAGTTATTGGCAAGATAAAATAACTCATGTAGATATTTTTGTTCCTACAAAATTTCAAAAAAGAGGAATTGAAAATCATTTATCAATTTTAGCTGAAGTCTTTGCTAAACCTGTTGGTGAAGTTTCAATAAGAAGAATCGCTACCGCAAAAGATGCCAACAAAGTTGATGCTCACGAAAGACTTAGAAATAATCTATATGATAATTTAAACAACAACGTTAGATCTCATCAGCAATTTTTAAATGGACTTCAGTCTTCTAGGCCTCCAGTTGGATCTAGCCCAAGAAGTTCTGTTCCGCCTCCTGAGTTATCCCAAAAGTCTTTTGCTGATTTTAAACGTGCACCAGCACCATTTGCAATTGTAAGTGAAGGTATGAAGATGCCTTACCAAGTAGCTTTTCAGTGGAGCAGGAATGAAATGCAATCCGGGCAAGCACAATTACTTTGGGTTTATGGTGATAGTGGTAGTGGAAAAAGTATCCTTGTTAAGCAATTTAATAAATGGGTTCCTAGTCATAAAAAAGTGTGTGTAATTGATGTTGTTAAATTTTTTCATGAATGGAGAGAATCACTTGAAACTAGAACGCATTTAGAGTTTGCTAAAAAATACCGTTCAAGGTTTGATGTTTTTGTTCTAGAGAATATCGACTTTCTACAAAATAAAAAAGCTACCCAAGAAGAAGTTTTGTTTACTATAAATGGTTTGCTTGATCGAGGTGCGAGGGTTGCTGTAACAAGCAGTTTGAATCCAATTCAAATGAAAGAAATAATTAATCCAGCTCTTTTTTCCAGGATCATTGGTGGAATGGCTGTTCAGATGCCAGAGCCAGATCGTGAGTTTAAAGAGAAAATGTGGGAACATTTAACTAAAATTCATAAGGTTCAAGAATGGAATTATAATAAAGCAATAGTTCAACGAGTTTTATCAATCCCAACCGAAACAGTTAGAAAAAGTCATTCTTTGTTGGTTAATTTAATTGGTAGATTATCAATTAATGGTGAAGTGACAGAAAAAGATTATGCTGACTTAGATACTCAGCATCGTCAGATTGTCCAGTCTCAAAGAAAAACCAAAAGACCTTATGATGTAATGGAGAGAATATGTACTCTTTGTGGCGTAAATGTTGGCACTATTAAGGGTAACTTAAGAAGAGCTGATATTACTTTAGCAAGAAAATTTGTATATCTAGCCCTTGCCCATTACTTAGGTTTAAATAATTGCACAATTTCTAGATTGTGTGAAAAAGATCCATCAACAGTTTGTCATGCCATGAAGTCTATTGTGAAGGAAATAGACACTAAGCGACATATCAGAGAGCAATGGCAATGGATTTCAAGTCAATTAGGTTATCAACCAAAACATATTAAGCCTTAACCCGGGAGTTTCATCGGCCTTTGGTCAAATTTAATTATCTTTTTAAAAATAGACTATGAAATTTCTTTGCTGGTAGTCCTGTAGCTATCAGCTTCAAAAATTACAAAGTGTATTTTCAAAAATCTCTATTGAATTTAGAATTTCAATATAATTTCATGTACATAACAAGTTCTGACACAAATCTTGATGAAGCAACCGGGCTAGTTTTTTTGTAGCCATAAGGTCCTAAATTTTAGCTAAACAAGCTATTATATAGTTAAGGGACCTTGATGAAATATTTTATACTAGACACTAACGTTTTTTTACACGACCCAACAGCAATTACTAAGTTTCATAAAAACACACTAATTATACCAATTACAGTTATTGAAGAGATTGATAATTTTAAAAAAGATCAAAGTGATTTAGGCAGAAATGCCAGAGAATTTTCCAGAGTAATTGATAGGCTTAGAGCCAGGGGCTCTTTGTCCACTGGTGTTGATATGGATAATAACAGCAGATTAATAGTAGAACTTGATAGTACGGCTTTAAGTTCTAAGCTTCCTACTGAATTGCATCCAGAAAAAGCAGATAATAGAATTCTATCTGTTGCTTATAAATACTTAGAAGAACATGGTAGAGAAAAAGTTGTTTTTGTAACTAAGGATACAAACTTACGTATTAAAGCTGATGCCTTAGGCATTCCAAGTGAAGATTATGAATCTAGAGATGTTAAGTTTGAAGAACTATATACTGGAATAACTGTACTTGAAGTGACAGAAAAAGAAATTAGCGAATTTTATTCTGCCAAAATTTTAAATTTAACTGATTCAGAGTTAAAGCCCAATCAATATGTTGTTTTAAGAGATCAACTGAATCCAAGTTTGTCGGCAATTGCTAGATATGACTACAGACAAAGTGCACTGGTTCCATTAATTCCAATTGGTGAAGGTGTGTGGGGATTAACTCCAAAGAATGTTGAGCAAACATTTGCTTTGGATTTATTGTTAAATGATGATGTTCAGCTTGTTAGCTTGGTAGGTAAGGCCGGTACAGGTAAAACATTGTTAGCAATCGCAGCTGGAATGCATAAAACCTTAGATGAAGGTAAGTATCAGAGGTTATTAGTTTCTAGGCCGATCTTCCCAATGGGAAAAGATGTTGGCTATTTACCTGGTGATCTTGAACAAAAATTAAATCCTTGGATGCAGCCAATTTTTGATAATATTGAATTCTTAATGGGTGGTAGTGATGGAAGTAACGGTGTCACAAGAGGAACTCAAGAACTAATTAATCAAGGAATGCTAAATATTGAACCTTTAACTTATATTCGTGGAAGATCAATTCCAAATCAGATTATGATAGTGGATGAAGCGCAAAATTTAACTCCTCATGAAATGAAAACTATTTTAACTAGAGCTGGCGAGAATTCTAAAATAATTTTAACTGGAGATTGCCAACAGATTGATAATCCATATGTAGATAGCGCCAGCAATGGTTTGGCTCATGTTGTGGAAAGATTTAAAGATGAAGAAATTGCTGGTAATGTTACTTTGATTAAAGGAGAGAGGTCGCCTCTGGCGGAGCTGGCTTCAAATGTTTTATAGCTAATGAAAACCATAAATAACAGAAGACACTTTAGGGTTCCTTTCAAAGAACGAATTTTATTATCTTTTGAAGATAAGGTTTTTTCTGGGTACTGCCAAAATTTATCTTCAAGTGGAGTTTACATAAGGTGCTATTATTTAGCTAAAGTAAATGAACGTGGCTTTGTTTGGCTAACTTTAGGTGAGGGATTAAGTGCTTTTAAAGTTCCAGTAGTTGTTAAAAGGGTTGTAGCTAATAGGGTAAATTCAAAATTGATAGATGGAATTGCAGTGGAGTTTGACCATAAAAACATTGATGTAAAAAATGGGATTAATAACTTTTGTGATGACTATTATTATTTATTGAATACTTTATCTGAAAATATAAATAATAAAGATTTTACCAAAAAAGAATTAGATGTTGCAGTTGAAACTTTAAAGTTAAGAGAAAAAAACCATGTTCAGCTTATTAAAAATGAAGTCGAAGATATTTTATTCACTATAGATTTCCAAAAAATCCATAGCTAATATAGATTAAAAAATATTATATGTATGAATATCATCCCATTACCTGGCTGGCATCGGTTTCGTGTGCTGTAGGTATTATTTTGCTTTATTTTGAATCTAAGAATGAACAATCTGCGGTTTTGAGTTCAAATACTTTTTTGCCTACATATTCAGTGGGTATATTGGCTTGGACTCTTCATGGATTTTCTATAAACAGCTATGCCATTATTATCCCTTGTGCCGTCCAACTTTTATTTCTTTCACTAATGCTTAAAAAGCTAATCGCAGTAAAAATAGGGAATTTTAATTAAATGGATTATTCTTTGATCGCTGGATTAATGTGCACTTGCTCACTGGTTTTTTTATTTATAGAAAATATTAAATCTTCTGCCCGTTATTATCATCCTGGGTTTTGTATATTTTATGGTATTGGTTTATGTTTTTGGTTGTCCTTAGGGCTAATTATGAATCAATCAGGATTAATAATTATTTCATTAGTACAAATGTTAGGTTTATTTTCATATTATAGGTTGGTAAAGTATGCACGATAATCAAAGAAATTTTCCCATGTATTCACGTAGGCTTGCCGCAGTTTGGATCGATCTTATTTTATTTTTTTCAATATTTATGTTGATTGATTTTTTGTTGCTTAAAATTTTTACTCTTAAGTTTTTTCCTCGTGTGGCAATTATGCAAAGCTATACTGGGCCTGACTTTTTAAATTATTGGATTTTTGCTACTGTAACTCTGCTATCTGTGATTCTCTATTATGTTATTGCTTATAAATTTTATGGTTTTACAATTGGCCAGGCAATTTCTAGAATTAGATTGAAGCCGCAGTCCAGCTCTAGCCTAAATATAAAGCATATTTTTTTAAGATCACTGACAGTGGCAATCAAGTGGCTTGTTATTCTTATTCCAGGCCCCTTGTTTGCATCCTTGTTGATGAGTGTAGGGGTTTCAGTATTTTTTCTCTTTTCTTCAATTGTTTTTTTAGTTGTAGAGTCTATTTTTAAATACAATATTTATAGAAGTTATAGTTGGGAAGATAAACTCTCAAAAACATATATTAGTTCTATTGATTAGATTATTATCCTATGCAAAAATTTATTATACTTTTTTTATTGTTATGTTTTGGGTGTAGTTCTTACAATAAAAATATTCAAAGTGAAGCTTTTCTCTTGGTTAGAGAAGCAAATAAAAACGCTACTGTTGAGGATTTAAAAATTATAGAAAACTCTTTAATTAATTCTGGTCATTTCAATGATTTTCAGGAGTTTGTTAAAAAAGGTTACATATTGTACATCCATCCAGAAAAAGATAAAGAAAATATTGTTGTGTTAATTAGGCATCGAGATATATCTCAAGCTGGATGTGGTGGAAATTATTTAATCAACCCTAAAGAGTTAAAGGCTTTACTTGAAAGTGGAGAAGGTAGTAGAGCTTTCATCAAAAAAGATAGATTGCAAATACCTAATCCAGCTTGTAGTAAAAAAAATTAGTCTCTTAATTTTATTGTTGAGTTATTGTCCGTAGTTATATATAAAACATTCACGAACATGGGCCAGAATATCACAGGCTTAAAAGCCTGAGGAAAGTCCGGACTTCAAAGAGCGACGTAATGGTTAATTGCCATCCTTAGTTTGATTTATTAAACTAAGAGGACCAGTGCAACAGAGAGAATGTCCAGAGCTATGATCCCTTTTCCAATAAGGTGAGGATTGGTGGAGCTGCTGGAGTGAAAGCAGGCAAACTTCTACGTGAAGCAAGATCAAATAGGGGAAGAGATGCTGCTCGCATCGTTAACATTCTCGGGTAGATCGCTAGAGCCTATTAGTAATAATAGGCCCAGATAAATGATATTCTCTAGTTTTTTAGGGTATGACGGCTCGTTTATAAAAACTTAAGACAGAATCCGGCTTATAAGTCCATGTTTTCGTCCCTAAAATTAATTTCTTGATAGATTCCTCCAAAACACCTATAGTGCACAGTGTCGTGAGCAAGGTCGTTTCAATAAATACTTTTAAGTTAAAAAGAGATGAAAATATTTATATAGATTTTTATAAAAAATACTTTGATAGCCTTTCCCATTCACAGCTTCTGGATTTGTTACTAGATCAATTTAGCAATAGCTTTCCTGGTAGATCCAGCACTGATTTTAAGCAAAGAGCAAAGCATAAAGCCTTAGTGAAAGCTCTTGAGCAAAAAGCTGTAACTAACTTGTTTAAAGAAATTATTTCAGAATTTGCTTAAAGTTTTTTTAAAACAAAAACTCTAAGTCTTTTTTCCATTGAGTTTTAACTTCACTAGTTACTTGAGTATGTTTGATAATATTGTAACTTTTTTCAAAAAGCGATTTAGCTTCTGGTTTATTGTCGTTTAAATATTTACTCATAGCTTTTTTTGCAATTTCATAGGCAGATAAAATTGAATGGTACTCTTGGCATTGTGATTTTTCTCCAGTTTTTCTAGTTAAAGATTTGGAGTTTTTTAAATTATTTTCATCAATTGTTGAATGCATAATGCATGTATTAGTTGAACTTGGTGATCTTAGAGAATTTTCCACAATAATATCATTAATTCCAAAAAATGAATGTCCCAGTTCGTGACTAATTACAAATTCTCCTATGGCTTTAGTGATTATTTCTGAAGGCAAGTCTTTAAGTTCTTGGTTTATTCTATATGTAGAGATTAGAACAAAGTTTTTATTACTTATCCCAGAGATAAGTTTAGAGCTTGGCAAATGTCTGGCTTCTTTAATGATAGTTTTACTATCTAAATATAAAGGGGAGTTAGTGATTAAGACAGTTACTTCGTTATGATAAATTGAGGTTTGTTTAATTTTTGGAAAGATTTCTTTTTGCCAAAAAGATAAACTATGTGTTTTTGGGTTTTTTAAATCTAATTTAAGCTTTGCAATTTCTAATGGGATGACTTGTTCATGAAAAGAAAAAGATTTGATTTCTTTGTTGAAGTGATCTTTAAAAGATTGGATTGCAGTATAAATACTTTTTGTTAATTGAGAATAGTTGTTTTTTGGAGAGTTTTGGGTTTGGAAGCTGTAAAATTGTACTGCATATGGGTTAGAATATTTACCGACAATTGTTTGTTGGTGAAAATTCTTAACTCCATTTAAAAAAATAGTTGTTATTGAAAAACAGATTATAGCTAATAGAGCTGCTTTTTTTATAGGAAAATTTGCTGGCCTATTGTTTGATCTAAGTATTTCTTTAATGGGATATTTACAATTGGGGCAGTAAGTTAAGCTTTGCTCTGGAAAACGGTAGTTACATTTTTTACATATTAGCTTATTGTTAATATCATCCATAGTATATTCATCGACATTTTGTGGCATTTTAGTTAATTTATTTTGTGTCAAAGATTTGTTTTTGCTAAACTGCTAATTATGGAAAACCAAAAGCTAGAAATAAATTTTTCAAATTTTATAATGGGATTCGCAACTGCAGCGTTAGTTAGTATGGGTATCGTTGAAGATCCTGTTGTTAAAAAAATGAATAAACAGCTTGCTCAAGCCAGGCAACATATTGATACTTTAGAAATGTTAAAAGGCAAGACTAATAATAATTTAACTTCTGAAGAATCAACTTTATTAAATAATATAATAGCTGATTTGAAAATGAAATTTGTACAGGTAGAAAAGGAAGGTTGATTACATGATTAGATTTTTTTTGTTTATATTTTTAATTAATAATTTAAATGCCAGTTTGCTTAAGGGAGTTGTCCCTGATCAAAAATCTAAGATTTGGAATACATCTAAATCAACAAAAGTAAAAACATCTTCTGCATTAGATAAGTTTAATAAAGAATTTGCTGATTTGGCAGAGAGGCTTTCACCATCAGTAGTTTTTATTGAGTCAAAGTTTACAATTAAGCCCGCATATAGTTTTAGATCTCAAGGTGGTTCTGGTAATATTGAAGAAGAATTATTTCGTTTTTTCTTTGGTAGTCCTGGAATGAGAAACCCTAATTTACCTCAAAAAAAGAAGTTTGCTCAATCATTTGGTTCTGGCTTTGTAATTAATAAAAATGGATTAATTATTACCAATAACCATGTAGTTACAAATGAAGGAAGAAAAGCTGATGAAATTAAAATTAGGTTTTTAGGAGAATCAGAAAAGTCACCAGGACACTTGGCACAAGTAATTGGTACCGATCCTGACACAGACGTTGCGGTTTTAAAGCTTATTAAGCCTAAAGAGAGCTTGTTAAAACCTGTAATGATAGGAAGTAGTGATAGCTTAAGAGTAGGAGAGTGGGTTATTGCTATTGGAAATCCTTACGGACACAGTTTTACTGTTACAAAGGGAATTGTAAGCGCTCTTGGTAGAGATGTGGCTGGGTTAAATAATAGATCTGCTTTTATTCAGACAGATGCAAGTATTAATGTTGGTAATTCAGGAGGCCCTTTATTTAATTTAAAAGGTGAAGTTATTGGAATAAACACGGCGATAGATGCCAGGGCTCAGGGAATTGGTTTTGCAGTTCCAATAGATACTGCAAAATTTGTTATTAAACAATTAGTTGAAAAAGGAAATGTAACTAGAGGATTTATTGGCATAGGTGGAATGGATTTAAATCCTAAAATTGCCAAGGCTCTGGGTGTTAGTCCATCTCAAGAAGGAATAGTCGTACAGCAAATAGTAGAAGGTGGTCCTGCAAAAAAAGCTGGCCTTAAGGTATATGATATTTTATTAAAAGTTGGTAGTAAAAAACTTAAATCTTTTTCTGATCTAAGAAGAATTGTTGCTAGATTGCCTGTTGGTAAATCTGTTTCTATAGAATATTTGCGAGATGGAAAAACAAAAACCACAAATTTAAAAATTGCTTCTAACAATGATTCAGTTAAGCCAAAACAAAGCCAACAAAAAAACCCACAACCTAAGATTTTAAGTAAAAATGATTTTGGGCTTTCACTTAAAAAATTAACTAAAGAAGATAAGATTAAAATGAATTTATCATTAAAAACATCCGGAGTTTTAATTGAAGAAGTTGTGCCTGGAGGGGTTTCCCAAAGAAATGGACTAGAAGCTGGTGATATTATTTTAGAGATTAATAAGAAGCCCATGACGGATCCAAAGAGCGTTTTAAGTACTTTTTCTTCTGGAGCAAGATTTTTAGTTAGAATTCTTAGAGGAAGCGATAGTTTTATTTTAATTTTAGACAAGAATAATTAAAAGGTTAATAGTGATGAAAAAAATACTTTTTGTTTGTTTAGGTAATATTTGTAGGTCTCCAACAGCAGATGGTGTGTTGAAAAAATTAATTAGTGATTATGAAACAAAAACAAATAAAAAATTAGATATTTTTGTTGATAGTGCTGGAACTGGTAATTGGCATGTTGGTGATCCTCCTGACCCTAGATCAATTGCTTGTGCAAAAAAAAATGGAATCGATATATCTAAACTAAAGGCAAGAACTTTTAGTCACCATGATTTTAATAATTTTGATGAAATTTATGTAATGGATAAGTCTAATCTTAACAATGTTTTAAACCTTGCAGATAAACCAGAGGAAAAAGAAAAGGTTAAATTACTGTTATCTTTAAATCATGATTCTGATGTACAAGAAGTTCCCGATCCATATTTAGATAAGGATGAGGGGTTCCAGCAGGTGTTTGATTTAATTTTTAAAAGTTGCGAGCAAATTTTAGTTAGCAATGTATAGATAATGTAGGCAGTGAAATGTTTAGCTATTTTGCTGCAAATTTTTAAAAATAAATGTTTTTAATTTATTAACCCTTTCTTAATATTTTATTTGCATTTGTGCCCGAAAGTAGTAATGACTCAAAAAGAGTCAAAAAAGTGTAACAACTGTCAATATAGGAGGCAACAACATGAAAAAGTTATTAGTATTAGGGGTATTATTTTTAGGATTTAGTTTTACAAGTGTAAACACATTTGCATTTTCGTTGAAAGATTTACTTTCGGTAGAAAATTCGGATTGTGATGACGAATGTAAAAAAGAAGAAGTTATGATCGTTTTGGATGATCTAATTGGAGATAGAATTTTAAATGTAGTTATGGATGTAGTAGGTGGTTTAGGCGAAGATGTTGTAATCGAAGCAGCTACTTATGTTAGCTATTTTGTAGAAGGTCTAAAAGAAGAAGTAGCAGAAAAAATTGTTTCTAAATATGGTCACTTGCTTGACATAATCCCAACAAGATTAGTTAAAAAGCTGTGCGAAATAGTTTTAAATGGTTTCTCAATTGATGATGAATTATTAGATCTAGTAGAAGAATACTTAGGTTTTAATTTAGATTCAATTCTTGATGATCTATTGTAAATGAGAAATTACAAATAAAACCTTTTTTTAAAAGCGCCAACTTTTCTACTTAGAAAAGTTGGCGTTGTCATATCTATGACTTAGTTATTAATAATATTTAAATGATAAAATTAAATATATGGAAAAATTTAAAATCCCTTCTTTTTGTTTGTTCATTTTTCTTGCAATATTTTTTTCTAAGACCTCATCTGCATATTATCCAGAAGAAAAAGCAACATGGATTTTTGGTGGACTTGAAGCAGGTTATGTTTTACAACAGACTGATATTGTAACTGAGGTTGAAAAATCTGGATTTCAAGTAGGTGGAAAATTACTACTTTCTTGGTATTGGAAAAGATTTGTTTTAGATATTGGAGCAGGTTGGTATACAAATAAAATTTCTGGTGAATCAACTTCTATTACTAGTGAAATAGTAACTGAAACTACTTTTTATAATCTTATTCCCAGAATTAGATTTGGAAATTTTCAACTAGGTCCTGTTGCTGAATTTGTTTACGGTGAAGATTTCACTTACGATGAAATTCTTCTTTTTAATGATTTAGCAGATCAACAAACAGCAATTTTTGCCGGTCTTCAATTTCTTTACGATTTTCCAATCTCAGAGTATTGGAGAATGAGAATCGGTGCAAAGCTAATGGGCGATATCACTGTTGAGGAAAGACAGGTTTATGCTGCACTTTTAGATATTGAAATAGGTTTTCCAATTTTTAAATCATTAAAAACTTCTAGTGTTGATGAAGATATGGATTTACAACCTATGGCTCCTTATCCAGATTATCAACCACTTCCTGATCCTGAGCCATTGCCACCAGTTCCCGTTCCTTTGCCAGCTCCTATTCCTCAGCCTCTACCACCACAACAGCCAATATATCAAGATGTGCCAATACAGGTAGTAGATGATACCTTAAAGCTTACTCTTGATGAAGCAATGGTTCCATTTGATACTGGAAGTTCAAGTTTAAAACAACATAGTAGAGAATTTTTGAAAGATTTAACTAGGTATTTACTAGAGCATCCTAATCAATATCAATCTATAATTGTTGGTGGACATACAGATCGAAGGGGTTCTTATAATATGAACTTAAATTTATCGAGAAGTAGAGCAAGCTCGGTTAAAAGATTTATGGAAACATTTGGACTTCCTTCAAACAGAATTCAATCTAATGGTTATGCGTATGATCGATTGATTGATAACGGAAGCTCTCAAGAAGCCCATGCTAGAAATAGAAGAACAGAAATAAGTTTTGGTGGAGTTAGATCAGTAAAAGAATTTAGAGATGGATTAAGAGAGATTATTATGAGACATCAGGCAATAGTTCCTGGAAAATTTAGAAATGATTCATACCAAAGTCAGGCTCCTTCTTACCAGCCAGCTCCTACCTATCAGCAGCCAGCTCCTACTTACGAGCAGTCAGCTCCTACTTATCAGCAGCCAACGCCATATCAGCAGCCAACGCCATATCAGCAGCCAACGCCATATCAGCAGCCAGTAGGAAATACTTATAATATTCAATATCAAAATAATGCTCCATCGAATATTCAACAGGCTCCAGTTCAGCAAGTCCCTGTTCAACAGGCTCCAGCTCCTCAACAGCAAGGTCAGCAATATACTCCGTATAATGTAAAAGTTCCTCCGTTACCAAGTGAGACTCCTTCACAAGCAGCGCCAAACTATGATGTTGATTTGTATCCAGGTGGTAATAATCAGATACAGGCTACTCCTTATAATTACTAAATTATTTTAAGAAAATCTTACAAAAATTTAGTAGAGGCTGTTGATTAATATTTAGCGAGAGCGTCTAGTAATAAATTACTGAGCAATGGAAGTATGCTTCTGGGTCAGTGTTTTTAATCTTTACTTTATATTCTATGTCTGAAAAAAATCGAATGATGGGATTTCTTAGTTCTAATTCGTTATTAAATGAGAAAATATCGCACTTAGTGTAAATAGGAAGTGAAGGTTCAGTCAGTTTAGATTCCTCAAGCCAAACATTAATTTTATTTTCACATATGGCTATGTAGTTTTTATCTGAAATTTTAACATCACAAGGAAGGAAGTTTGCTTGTAGGTTTTCACTAAATGAAGTTATTTCTTTTAAAACTATTAATTCTGCTTCGTTGTCTTGGTCTAGAACAATTCTTTCTTTTGATCCAAAAAACTTACTAGGCTTTTTGTTGTTATTAGTGTTTAAAAAACTATAAGAGTATTTATCGGCACTTGTATATTTTGTATTATCTTCAATTATTGCTTGAAAGACACTATTTGCTTCATACTCAATTCTTCCAGCTAAACTACCTACTTCATCCTTAACACTGTAAGATTTACCCATCATTTTTGATTTTTTATAAATAGATTGGAGATCATTTTCTTTGCTTGCTTCACTAATGACGTTTTTATGGAATATAAACTTAAATAAACTATTGTTTTTTGCTTCGGTTTCTTCCAATACTTGGGATGTTGTTATGGTAGAAGATATTGTAAAAATTAAAAAAAAGAATAAGTTAAGAATTTTTGATGAAAACATTATTAACGCATTTTAACTCAAAAGTAATTTACTACAAAGTAAATAAATGAAGTTTGCCGGAACTGTGGGCCCTTCTAACAATAATCTAATAATACACTAAAGGCTAAGATGTCTAGGTGATAGTTTAAAACAAATCATCAAGGCTGTATTGCCTCTTTGTTTTTTTATTTAAGAGTTTTTTTGCTAGTCTTAGAGATCCTTCAGCAAAAATAGCTCGATCTTTAGCGGTATGATTAATGGAAATTTTTTCTCTTTTGCTGTCTAAAATAAATGTGTGTTTGCCAAATATTTCACCTTTTCTAAATGATTCCGTAGCAATTTTTTTATTTGAGTTTAATTCAAATGTTTCTGCAAGAGTTTTTGCTGTTCCACTAGGTTTATCTTTTTTATGGATATGGTGCCATTCCTTAATTTGCGGATTAAAGAAACTTGCATATGGGGAAATTGTTTCAATTATTTTTTTAAATAAAAATATACCTAAAGAAGTATTAGAGACCATTGCCCATTTTAAATTTTTAGCCAATTTTTTTGAAATATTGTTTAGCTGTTTTTGGTTAAATCCAGTGGTACATATTAGCAAAGGTGTTTTATATTTTTTTATAATATTTATTGAGGCTAATGTAGCGTTTGGCAGAGAAAAGTCGATAAAAACATCAGGTCTTGACGCTCTGGGTATGACATCAATAAAATCGCTGTTAATATTTTTCTTATTCACTAAACAAGTTACTTTAAAATTTTTAAATTCAGAATTTCTAGAGCATGCAGAAATTATTTTCTTGCCCATTTTTCCAGAAGATCCAATTATCCCTATTTTTAATTTCTGATTTTTTTTCATTTATAAATCCTTTATTTGATTATATTCTTGCAAAAGTTCTGTTCTATCATCTTTCCCAGATGCTGATAGAGGTGAGCAAAAGTAATCATTTGAGATTAACTCCAGATCATTAATTAAACACTTAACTGGTATTGGGTTAGAATGTTTAAATAATAACGAATTAAACTTCTTAATCTGTTTTTGCAAAACACTTGACTTATCAGTTTGTTGATTTTTAGAGAGAGAAATAATCTTTGTAAGTATATTAGCTATAGCGTGGCTTGCAACACTAATTGTCCCATGGCCACCATTTTTTATGAATTCATCTATGGTAAAATCGTCTCCAGATAGTAGGGCTAGTTTATTCTCAAATATTGTTTTTTGTAACTTTGCTCTTTCCATATTGGCAGTAGCATCTTTTATAGAAGTAAAAAATTCACTTTTTTCTACTAATGATTTAATAGTATTTAATTCAATTGATGTTCCAGCTCTTGATGGAACCTCGTAGATACAAATTGGGGTTTTTAAAGTAGCTAGTGATTGGTAATGATAAATTAAATGTTCTTGGCTAGGCTTTATGTATACCGGTGGAGAAATTAATAAGCCATCATAAGAATGTTTTTTTGCTATATTTGCAAGCGCTATACAGTTTTCAGTGCCACCACATCCAAGTCCAGCAACTAAGGGAACTCTTTGGTTGGTTATCTCGCTTACAGATTTAAGGAGCTGGTTATAATTTCCACTATTTAAAATCGAGCCTTCACCTGTAGACCCTCCAATTACAAAGCCATTTACTCCTGATATTATTTGTTGTTCGATTAGATTCTCTAATCCATTAATATCTATTGTTAAAGATCCATTTTTTTTATCAAGTGGAGTGATTAGTGCAGTCCAAACACCATGCCAGTTATTGGGATCAAGTAATTTCATGTTTTATATCTTTCCTTTAAAAACTATTGAAGCATTTCCTGTTAAATAAATTTTGTCATCATTTTTACTTACTTCAAGTTCTCCTCCAGGAAATTTAAATTTTAATGTCCCTGGGTTTTTGTTATTTTCTTTTTCTGTTGCAAGAAAGCTGGCAATAGCTGCACTTCCGCAAGCAAAGCTTTCTCTGTCTAGGCCATTTTCAAAAGTAGTAATTTTTTTTGTTTTAGGGGAATATATAGATAAGTTATAGTTTTTAAACTCACTTTTGTTACGAAGATTTTGGTATACAGATAATCTTTTTTCTTGTTCAGGAAAATCATCAACTCCTAATACTAAATGGTTATTGCCAATAGTTAATTTATGTTTGTATTTAAGATCATTTAAAGATTCATCTACTGAGTCATCTTTAAAAGAAATAAACTTTGGGATGTTAGTCCAGCTTGCAGAATATATATCTTTGCTCAAGTATTTAGTAGTTATTTTTCCAACTAAACTATCCCAAGAAAAGTTTAAATCTTTATGAATAGTATGTCTAAAAGCCATTACAGCTCTTGCGGCATTTCCACAAATAGACGCAATCGACCCATCATCATTATAGAATTCCCAACGCCATTTCTTTTGTTCTTGGTGTAAAAAAATAACTCCATCTGCACCAATCCCAAAATTTGGATTACATAATTTTTTTATATAGTTTGCTAAGTCATTAATTGTATTTGGCTTGATGTTTTCCAGCAATATAAAATGGTTTCCACATCCTTGTACTTTAAAAAATTCCATTTTTATTTATTTTGTTTTTCTTGAGAGTTAAAAGACTCTACTGTTTTATCCTGAAAAGATTTTTGCTTATAGTTTGAAATTGTAGGCGACTTAATTGCGCATGAGGTCAATGTAATTAAGCTAAATATAGATATTAAAAAAATAAAGATCGATGTTTTCATGTTAAATTCAAATTTGTTATAAACTATTTTACCGTTAATGTGGAGAGGAAGTTGAAGTTATGAGTGATAAAGCTGAAAATGAAGAAAATTTAAGATTATTAATTGAATATATTGTAAAGGCACTTGTGGATAATCCAGATAGTGTGAAGGTTTCTGCTGTTGCAGGAGAAAACACTACTGTTATTGAGTTAAATGTAGCTAAGGAAGATCTTGGTAAGGTTATAGGCAAGCAGGGTAGAACTGCTCAGTCTTTAAGAACTTTGCTTACAGCATCTTCAACTAAACTTAAGTTAAGATCTGTACTTGAAATCATAGAATAGTTCTCAAAATTAAGTTTTTCACTACTCTGAAATTTTATAAAGATATATTGAAAAATTAGATTTTATTTTTCTTGAGTTTCATTAATTATTTGTTTGCAGGAAGTCTGTTTTCGCCCTGATATTCCATAACCGGCTTGCCCTCAATAGCAATCTTATTTAGTTTTTCTTGAACATTGGCATTTTCAATCTGGTAATTGTTGCTAGTCGGACTAGTTAATTCTCTATTTGTTGAGCAATTAACTAAAACAAATGATGTAATTACAATTATTATTAAATTCTTCATATATTTATGTTTCGACTGAAATTCTAAATAATTTAGAAAAATTTGCAATTTGGTTGCAACTTAACCAAATCTTAATAAATGTTTAGTTTGAATTTAGATTTAAGAGATTTAAGATCATTGTATTTTTAAATTTATCCATCCTTTGGATCCATAAATTTTTACAGTTCTAATATTTTTAAATATTTTAGGATTTAAATCTAAAATAGAGTCTGTAAGTTTAGAGTTTGATAAATCGCAAGAGGAATTATTAAGGCTTTCTAATTGAGGATATAAATAAACAGTCTTGTTTTTTGTTTCAAAGGTTATTTTTGTAAATTTATAGCAATCAAGATTATCGGATATTTTGATTTTAACCCATACTTCAGCGTCTTTAAAGATTATCTCTGCAGACTCAATGCTTGGTGAGTATCTTTTAAACTCATATCCTCCAGAAACTAGAGCTTGTTTATCGCTTTTTAGTATCGATAAGTCTCTATTTTTTTGACACGATGTAATAACAATTAAGCAAAGGAGCAAATTAGTAAGTTTAAAGTTAAGTTTATATATGTCAGCTTGCATAGGGGTTAACTAGTATTGTAAACATTTAATAAATAACTATCAAATGAGTTTATTAAATCAATTTAATTATTTAAATATATTTAAACTAGGGTGATTTGTGAGCTATCTTATATATCCATTGTTATTATCACTTTGTAGTTTGATAATTGGGCCTATTTTAAAAAAAAATGGATATTTTCTTGGATTGTTTATTGCCATTTTTTCTGGCCTGTTGCTTTTAGATGTTTGGTCTGGCTGGAGCTTGATTACATTAGATCTCATAAATCTTGATTCATATTTTTTTCTAGATGGTCTTAGTAAGTATTTTCTTACGGTAGTTTTCTTTATTGGTGCATTAATTGGAATATATAGCTTTTCTTATATGAAGGGAGGGCACTCTTTTACTAAGTTTTATACCTTCTTGGGGGTTTTTCAGCTAGGAATGGTAGGACTTGTTACTTCAAATAATTGGTTAACCTTAGTTATATTTTGGGAGCTGACTTCTTTATCTAGTTTTTTTCTAATCTCACATAATAAAGACTCTATAAAATCTCAAAAAGGAGCTATGAGAGCCTTGATTACAACTGTAGTGGGTGGTTTATTTTTGTTATTTTCAGCATTTGTATTTTGGAGTGAAACAGGGACTTTAAGTTTATCTGGTTTTGAAGTTTTCAGTAGCTTATCTCAATCATCATCAAATTTAATTTTTATTGGTATACTAATGGCGGTAATAAGTAAAAGTGCTCAGTTCCCTTTCCATTTTTGGTTACCAGGAGCAATGGCTGCGCCTACACCGGTATCAGCTTACTTGCATAGTGCTACCTTGGTTAAGGCAGGTATATTTTTATTATTAAGATTTTTTCCTTTTTTATCTGAACATATTTATTGGAGTAGCTTAGTTCCAATTGGTTTTTTCACTTATTTAATGGGTGGTTTTTGGGCCCTTAAGCAAGATGATTTAAAGGGTTTACTTGCATATTCAACAATTGCTCAACTTGGATTAATGGTTGGTTGCTTAGGCCTTGGAACAGTTCATATTTATGGTGCTGTTTTAGTTCATTTGGTAACTCATGCAATTTTTAAAGCTTGCTTGTTTATGAATGTTGGTAATATTGATCATTTTGCTCATACTCGCTCAATAGAAAAATTAAACGGGGTTGGCAGAAAAATGCCAATAACTGCAGCCTGTACTTGGATTGCTGGTTTATCGATGGCTGGAGTTCCTCTGTTAAATGGATTTGTGTCTAAAGAAAATATTTTACATGTTTTGGTAGAAGATTTTAGATTGGGATATGTTTATTCGGCAGTGGTCTTGGTAGGTGCAGTGTTCACCTTTGGATATGTATTGAAGATGTGTATTTGCACATTTAAAGTAGATCATAAAAAACCTATAACAGATGCTCATGAAAGTAATTTTTTTGGTGTATTTTCTCCGGTTTTACTTTCTATACTTTGTTTAATCCTTGGGATATTTCCAAATATTATATCTAAGCTATACGACCTGGTGCTTAGCTCTCAGTTCAAGGACTATCATGATCATATTCACCTGCATGCCTTTGCTGGATTTAATGCCTTGTTCTTTGCTTCTGTTATTGCATTAGGAATTGGTACTTTATTATTTTTTAATTTAAAATTTTTTAAACCATTATTTAATTTGATTACAATTAAGGGAGATGTGATATTTGATTCTATATTTAATACCGCAATTTCAACTGGTTCTTTAGTTAGTGATCGATTACTAGATAAATTCAATATTTCAAGAATTATTAGTTGGCTAATTTTTGCTGTTTTTATTTTTGTTTTATTTCATTTTAATATACCTGAACATTTTGAGATGCATTCTACGCGGGATTTTTCAATAAACAGTATTAATATTGCTAATTTAATTTTATTAGTTTTTCTTACTATTATAACAGTGCTCAGCTGTATGTTTTTACTTTCTGACCGTGTTATGGATCGTTGGGTACAAGTTATGTTACTTGGCGCAACTGGATCTAATTTGATTTTGTTATTTATGGTATTAGGTGCGCCTGATCTTGCCTTGACTCAAGCTTGCATTGAAATAGCATCTCTTGCACTTATTACAGTTGTTTTATTAATGACTCCGCTTAGTAGAGATCAATTAATTTCAAAATATAAAAGATATAGAAGTTTTAACTCTAATTTTAACAAAGGCTACCAGTGGCTTAGTTTTTTAGGCTTTTTGGTGGCCGGATTTTTTCTTGGCTATTTTGTATTAGTAAATGAAAGCGTTAGTGTAGCAAGTGAATTTTATCGGCAAAATGTTTTAAGTGTAGCTGGAGGAAAAAATCTAGTAAATGTTATCTTAGTAGACTTTCGAGGTTTTGATACCTTAGGAGAGATAGCTGTTTTGGGTGCTTCAGCGCTAGCTTTCTTTGCTTGCATTAGGAGAGAGGAAATTCTGAGTAAGATTCCTGTTTTAGGAGTATATACTAGAGGTGAATCCTCTTGGACTAGAAATTGTTTTGCAATTTTACTAACCCTGTTGGCTGTTTATGGTTTGCATTTAATTTTTAAAGGTCACCACGCTGCAGGTGGTGGATTTATTGGTGGTCTAGTTGCTGGTGTAGCATTAGTTGGTTTTAAATTTTTCTGGCCTCAAGCATATTTTAAAATGAAACCAAAAGTTTCTGCCCATAAAATTATGTACTTTGGTTTTGCGTTATCAATTGTTTCTGTAATAATACCAATGTTTTTTGGAGATTCCTTATTTCGCTCCTATCTAATTGGTGGAGTTTTTTCCACTTCAACCTTTTTTGATTTTGGTTTAGCATTGTTAGTGATTGCAGTTGTGGTTTATTTTGTAGATTTTCCAGCAGAGGATGCCCCAGTATGAGCGAAATTTTACACGTTTTACTAGCGCTAATATTTGCTTTTATGTTTGCCACAAGCTTGGTGCTTTTGTCTAAGCCTGGATTGTGGACTAAGATAATTGCTGTTGCTTTATTGGGAAATGGAATTAATTTTTTATTAGTATTATCCGGTTTTTATTCCCATAATACCAATCAACAAATTTTAGAATATTTTTCCAGGCCAGCTTTTATTTTTGGAGGTCAAAAAGAAGCACTATATGAGTTGTCCGATCCTGTTTCTCAAGCGCTTGTTTTAACTGCAATAGTGATTGGCTTAGGAGTGCTGGCAATTTTACTTTGTTTGTATCTTTATTATTATCAAGATTTCACTAAACAAGTTTCAGATACAAAATCTGAAGGGAGCAATTAAAAATGCAAACTTTAGTTTTTTTGTTACCTTTGTTTTTTATCTTACCGCTTGTTGCCTGTTTATTTTTTGGTGCTTGTAAATATTTTAAATTTGAGCTTCAAATTAAAAATATTGCTAGGGTTTTTTCTTTCTTTTATTTTTTAATTGCTTTAACTTTATTTTTTTTAGTTAGAAGCAACGGGACTATTGTTTATAATTTTGCTGATTGGCCATTTCCGGCGGGTATTCAATACATAGCAGATAAATTATCTGTTACTTTTGTCCTATTAACTTCAATAGCTTCATTATTGTCTCATTATTATTTGCCATTTTATAGATATGATAATAACAATCCAATACTTTGGTGTTTATTTCATGGAATGCATGCGGGAATATTTGGAGCTTTTTTAACTGCAGATTTTTTCAATCTTTTTGTCGCGTTTGAAATATTCTTAATTTTATCATATGGCTTAATTATAAATTTAAATTTATCTATTCGCTCAATTCTTCCATATATTTTGTTAAACGTAATTGCTTCAAGTGTTTTACTATTGGCTGAAGCAGTTCTCTATTCAAGTATTGGTTCATTAAACATGGGCGAAGTTGCTATTATTGTTGCTAAAAATCCAAGTCTTTCAATGCACACTTTTGTATTTAGTTTGTTTTTAGTAGTAGCAATTTTAAAAAGTGGCGCTGCTCCTTTTTTTCAATGGATGCCAGAGGCATATTCAAATCTTCCAGCTGGATTGGTGGCATTCTTTTCTGCTATGCTTACTAAAGTTGGAATATATTTAATGATCAGAATGGGAATAAATATTTTCCCACACCAAGCACATGAATTTTCAAACACAATGATTATAATTGGAGTTTTAAGTATTTTTATTGGTGTGTTGGCAGCCTTAGGTCAGAAAAACATCAAGAAACTATTAGCTTTTCATAGCGTTTCTCAGATTGGCTATATAATTGTAGGGATTGGTTACTGTTATAAATTTTCAACTAATGTTGAGTACTTGCCAATGGCAATAACTGGTGTATTAATTTATGTTGTTCATCACTCATTAGTTAAGTCTGCACTTTTTGCAGTTACTGGTGCAGTTGAATTATCCTCTGGAAATGACCAACTTTCAAATGGTACTGGATATATTAATAAATATCCTTGGTTAGCTTATGGGTTTTTAGCCGCGGCTTTTCCTCTAGCTGGACTACCTCCCAGCTCAGGTTTTTTAGCTAAATTTAATTTATTAAAAGTAATAGCTCTTCAAAAAGATTACTTGTTAATTTTTGCTTTAATCATAGGAGGAATTTTAACTTTATCATCGATGTTAAAAATTTGGATTTATTGCATAAGCGGTCCAGAACAAAACATCTCACCCAATAAACATTTCTCTAGATTAAAATTTCCAATTCTTCTATTTGTTTTTGCTTCTTGGTTAATGCCAATTGGTTTAAAGCCTGTCTTAAAATGGTTTAATCAAATTGGCAAAGAAATGTCTACAAGCGCATTATATCAAGAACAACTAAATCAAAAAGGAAAAAGTATTAATAGATCCTTAAGTAATTCTTTCTTTAAGGAGGATAAGTAATGTTACTTAAATGGCATGTATTAGCTTGGTGTTCTATTTGGTATATATTTGCCGTGGATCATTTTGGGATATTGGAAATAGCATTTTTTGGCTTAATAGTTCTTGCTCCTTGGTGGTGGCTAAATAGGTCAGATGTTTTTACTAGAACTGGTCACGATGCTTGGCTAAGTTTAAACATATTTAACTGGTTAAAGTTTATTATTATTTTTTTAAAAGAGTTTACCATTGCCAATATTTCTTTATTTAAACTAATTTGGTTTACTAAAGATCTTCCCCAAGATGGTTGGATTAATGTTGTAACAAAGTCAAATTCTGGAATTGGAAGAATATTAATTGCTAATTTTATTTCCCTAACACCAGGAACAATCGCTTGGAATATTGATGCAGGAGAAGAGGAAAGCTCTATAAGTGTTCATATAATTAATATGAATACTAAAAATGAAGTACAAAACTTAATAAATAAAATTGATCCAATTGTTAAAAAACTTACAGAAGAGAGTGTAAAATGATTTATTTTTATTTACTTTTGATTCTTATGTTACTGGCCTCATTGTGCTTTGGAATAATTCGATCAGTTAAGGGTCCTACCTTGATTGATAGAGCTGCTGCTTTAGATATTATTACCGCATCAATTGTAGCTATTTATATAGTTTTCTCGATGTTTCAAACTGAAATTCGTCTTTTCTTGGACATTATGCTTATTATGCTAGGTACTGGATTTTTGTCATCACTGTTTTTATCTAAAGCATATGAAAAAAGCATAAGTCTTGAGGATTCTAAATGATTTTATTTTTACAAAGTATTTTATTATTGTTTGGGGTAATTTTTATATTAACTGCTGCTTATGGATTGTTTAAATTTAAGAATCCAGCTTCTCGTTTACATCCACCAACTAAAGCTTCTGCCCTAGGGTTAACTTTAATTTTATTAGCTTCAGTGCTAAGGGTTGTAGCAAATGATGGCCTACATGGATTGTTTCAGGCTCATGAGCTATTGCTGATTCCATTTGTTATTTTAGTTTCTCCTCTTGCTGGCCATGTGTTGTTAAGAGCACTAAAAAAACCTAGTGTTAGAAGATAATTTTTATTTCAATTTTTTGACAAGCTAAATATATATTCTTGTTTGTATTCTTTAAACTAGATATATAATATTTATTATGAATAAAAAAACTTCCACAATAATTATCAATAAGGTTAATATAATGTCAGTTGTTAAGCCTGTGGTTTTGACCTCTTTTGTTGTTGGAATAATTTTCTCATTAATTTCATTTGCAATAACAATAGCTGTTAAAGTTTTTATGAGTGGTGCTGGCATGGGTGGTGGCGAAGAGTTATCAACTTTACTTGGTCTTCAAACTATTTCATTTATAACTATGCCTTTTTTAACAGCCCTAACATCTTTGATCTTTGCTGCTTGTTACTGTTTTGGATACAATTTTTTAGCCTCACTTTTTGGTGGATTTAAATTTGAAGTGGAAACACATAATTCAATAGATTAAAAACACTAAATTAATTTTCTGTAATTAGTATCTCATCATATTAGGATAAAATTAAATGTTATTATAGCTACAATTGTCAGCTGGGATTTGAAGTGTGTATTTATCGTGAATGACATTATCACTGGAATACACAGTAAAGGTATAAAAAGATAGTTTGTCTTTAAGGGCTTTATCGTTTTTGGTTGGATATACTTTAATAAGTTGCTCTAATATTAGTTCAGTTTTATTTGATCCAATTGTTGAATTTCCGAAGAATTCAATTGCTGCAAAAGATGTTTTGTTTTCTATGCTTTTGCAAAATAATACTTTTTCATTTATTCCTTTAGTGTTGCAAAAAATATTTTCTACTTCAATATTTTTAATGACTTGTGCATTATTAGTGTTGGTTCCAAATTTAATAGAGTCTTTGGTTATTTTATTACTGCCTTTAAGCCCGAATATTTTTTCTGTAGAATTTATTGTTAGTTTTGATTTTATAGAATCAAAATTTATTGTTGTTACAATCTTTGGGTGGTGAGCTTCGAACTGCGGCATTTCACAGTTGATAATTATACCTTTTGAGTATGCCTGAATACATAAAATTGTAACTATAGCGCTAATAAAAATTTTCATTTAATTGTGTTTCTCCTTGTTTTATTTATTCAATTTAATCTAATAAACTTATGAGATTAAGCTTATATTATGCATATTATCGATGCAAGTTTCGACTTAGCAATAAATATATATGTAAAGGATAATTATTATCTACTTAATAATTGGCAAATTACATTTTTGAAATATTTGAAATAGTAGTTACACAAAGTTTATTACTGTTTTAACTAATGTATTAGGTACTAATAATAACGAATACATTCTAAACTAAAAGATTTAGTACTTTTATCGCTTTGATTTTCTGTTACTATTTCTAATGCTCTAACAATTATCTTTGATGGTCCATGCAATGGATGACTATTTCCAAGTATTCCTCCTGAAATTTTTGAAAGAAAATTTTCTTTGACTTCATCTTTATAAGTTATTTCGATAATTTTAGATCCTGTGAATACTTCTGCTAGTATTTGTTTATTTTCGAAAATTTTTGCACCACATTTATCCTTAGCTAAAAAATTTGTAATATTTTTAACAAAAAAGGGCCCAAGCTGATTTCCACGGCCTGATGCCTGAATATCTAAGGATCCTAAACATAAAATCAGAGTTAAGAATAAAGTAGCTGAATTTAAAAAAATATTTTTCACAGACAAATTATAACACTACGCATAATAATTTGCAATGTTTTAATAAGTCTGAGCAGTAAATTTTATTATTCCTTATTTAATTCAATTGTTTATAATCAAGTTTGATGAGGTTCAAGCAGTACAGAGTCCTGGTTATTATCCTGGAAACATATGAGCTGATATAAGGTAAGAAATATTTGCGCTCCACAAATAGGAAAATATAAGGGGACGGAGCATTTTTTGAAAACTAGTATAGATCCTGAAGGCGAAATCGACTTATGAAGCGTCTTAAGATTAATTAGTCTATTATTTTAATGGGGACGAAGCACTTTGTACTTGGTTTTTGGTCTTAATGCCAAAAGTGCTTCGTCCCCATCTGTACTTCCCATCTGTAAAACTATTTGATCTTTAGAAAAATTTTGTTAAACCAAGTGGATTTTCCAGATCCTCTGGGGCCAAATATAAAATAACTACTTGTTTTTGTGGGCTTAATAAGTCTTTTGCCCATGTGTCTATATTGTACACCAAATTAGACACATGGGTTTATTTTTTTATAAATATCTGATTTTATTAACTCTTGACAATTATGCATTGTTATTGATGTAATTGATATTTATGTTGTACGATAGAGATATTTCATCTCGATTAAAAAAGTTAAATAATGATTTTCCTATATTGGTGTTAACAGGTTCAAGGCAAACTGGAAAAACAACATTGTTAAAAAAATTATTTCCTAACCATACATATGTATCTCTTGATCTTCCTTCTGCTGCTGAGATGGCTGAAAATGATCCACTGAATTTTTTAGGACAATTTAAAAAACCAGTTATAATAGATGAGGCTCAATATGCTCCAAAAATATTTAGGCATTTAAAAATTGAAGTAGATAAAAATCCTAATCAATCGGGTCAGTTTATTTTAACCGGGTCACAAAAGTTTAATTTAATGAAGCAAGTTTCAGACTCATTAGCAGGACGTTGTGCTTGGCTGGAACTAGAAAGTCTTTCTTTGCAGGAGCTTAAGCAAAAATATCATACTATTAATAATGTTGATTTTTTGTATAAGGTTCTAACCAGGGGACAAATGCCTAAGCTTTGGTTTAATGAAGATATAAGTGAAAAAGATTACTATCGTTCATATCTTGCGACTTATTTAGAAAGAGATGTTAGGCAAATTGTTAATGTTACAGACCTAAGAGATTTTGAAAGATTTATCAGGTTATGTGCTCTTAGGAATGCCCATTTACTTAATATGGCAGAGCTTTCTCGAGATGTTGGAGTTTCACTAAATACAATTAAAAAATGGCTTAGTGTTTTGGAAGCTTCAAATCAAATTACATTGCTTGAGCCATATTTTAAAAATACTGGTAAAAGAGTTATGAAATCACCTAAGATTTATTTTAACGAAGTTGGATTGACTTCATTTTTGTTAGGAATAGATGCAGAGACTATTTCAAGTAGCCCATTTATTGGCAATCTTTGGGAGAGTTTATTGTATTCGGAATTTAGAAAAAAACAAAAGAATATTGATCCAGCAATTTCAATTTGGTTTTATATAGACAATAGACAAAGAGAAGTGGATTTATTGGTAAATGAAAAATCATTTCTAAATTTTTATGAAATAAAATGGACTACTAACCCCAAGAAAAATATGTATCTTGATTCTGTTTATTCTGATATGAAAAAAAAGAATAAACTTAACGTGGTTTTAGGAAAGAAATATTTACTTTGTAGAAGTGAGTTTCCAATCAAAAAAGCAGAAGTTAATACAATTAATATTGATCATGTTTTAAAATAATAAATTGCGTAGAGCCTTTTTAAATTGTAGGTACTTTTTGTTTTTTTTTTTTTTAATGGTGGAGGGACCGGCAGCGACCGAGCTAAAGCGAGCGCCAGACACATCTGTGTCTGGCGCTTGAACGGATGCTTTTTTTAAATTGTAAGTACTTTTTGTTTTTTTAAATGGTGGAGGGAAAAGGATTTGAACCTTTGAAGGCATAAGCCAGCAGATTTACAGTCTGCCCCGTTTGACCGCTTCGGTACCCCTCCATGGGGAATGTTTAGATAAAAAAAGTTGGAGCTGGTGACAAGAGTCGAACTTGCGACCTGCGGTTTACAAAACCGCTGCTCTACCAACTGAGCTACACCAGCTTAAATTTATATCCAATTAAAATTTTTAATCGAGCTTTGTATCAGAATCAATCAGCTATCTAAGATCACTGATATTTACTTTTTAAATTCCGCAGCACGTTATGATTTGGAAGTGTGTATTTAAGATGAAATTATATTAGCTATTAAGCTCATAGCACAAAATACCCGCAGCTACGGAGACATTAAGGCTGTCGATATCTGAAGATATTGGGATTTCTACTTTGTGGTTAATGAATGGCTTAATTCTATTATCAACCCCGCGTCCTTCTGAGCCTAAGATCCAGAATTTTGGCCCTTTATAGCTAGAGTTTTGGGTTAAAAATTCTCTTAATTTTGTACCACTAACTTCTAGTCTGGCCGAGATAAATTCTTTTTGGTTTGTAAACTCTAAGACATTCTTTAAATGATCAGAAGTAATAATGTTATTTTTAAATATTTGTCCAGCAGAGCTTTGAGCAACAACTCCGTTTAGTGGAGCTTGAAATTTATTAGGAATGATTACTCCATTTATATTAAAGGCTGCTGCTGATCGAAGTATTGCACCAAAATTTCTAGGGTCTTCAATTCCAGATAGCATTAAATAATTTTCGTTTTCCCAGTTGCTTTTATTCTTTATAAAGTCTTTGAATATTATAGTAGGAAATTTTTTAATGACTGCCCAAGTTCCTTGGTGTCTTTTTTCTTGGATTTCAGCTGGAAACCTTGCCACTGTTTTTGTGGTTATTCCATTTTCTTCAGCTAAATGTTGTATAGACTTTAATCTTAAGCTCTCATTAAAATCTTTATGAAAATATACTTCATTGACTAAATGAGGGTAGCTTTCAATTACCGATAATACAGAGTGATGTGCCCATATTTTTTTTAAATTCTTCATTTTTTATTTCAATTTTTGCAAGATATCCTCAATAACCTTTTTGGGGTTTGGATTATTGATTATTGATCTTCCAATAACAATTAAATTACTACCAGATTGTAGGCACTCATCAAGGGATATATTTCGAGATTGATCAGAATTTGGCTGATTAATATAAACTCCAGGGGTACAATATAAAAAATTAGGAGAACGGCCTAAGGAGTGGTTATTTAATAAATCCTTAGCAGAGCACACAATACCATCAAGGTGCCATGTTTTTGCATAATTAATAAAGCTTTCAACAGAGTCTTCTAATTTGAGGTTGTAAACCTGTTGCCATTGATCATTTTTAAAAGATGTTAATGAAGTAATTCCAAGTAATTTTAAATTATCACGCTCAATATTAGTTGATTTGGTTATCATTTCTTGGCCGCCACTGATGTGTAATGTAAGGAAGTCTACTAGCTTTGATTGGTTCCATAAATTTACTGCATCAGAAACTTGTGAAGGAATATCATATAGCTTTAAGTCTAAGAAAACTTTAAAACCATGCGACTTAATTATTTTTAAATCTTCTTTTAAATTTAAAAAAGGTAGGGATTTTTGGCCAATTTTTATAACTACTGGATAACCTTTAAGTTGATTTATCCATTTAAAAAAAACTTCTCTATCTGTGAAGTCAAAGGCGATTACTAACTCTTGGCTCATTTTTTATTAATCCACAGTTAATGTAGAAACATTAGGTTGATGTATAACTAGTTTTTCTAAGGTGTTTTTTGCAGAGAGAAAATTTCCAACTTCACTGGTTTTTTTAAGGTGATCAAGGACCTCGGAACTTAAAACAGGTGTTGAAATATTCATTGCTTGGCAAATACTGCCTAGAATCTCTTCACATACTTCAATATAATCTGTTCTATCTTGGAGAGATTTGAATAATATTTTTTCTCCAATAATATTTATTTCTTCAACGTTATCGTTGAAAGTAAAAAACAAGTCACAAATTATATTTTGGTTAGATATTTTATTTTGTAGTAAATCTTCCTTTAAGTTTTTTTTTAACTCTGATGATAGATTTTCAAAGTTATTTATAATTACCGCACCATTTTTATTTTTTATAATTGAATTTATCAAAAGATTTTTAATAGAGCTTTCGTTTTTGCCACTGCAATTAAAACAGCTTACTGGATAAAATTTATTATGATTGGCCTCAATGTGTTTTACAAAATTTTTTCTACCAGTGCCTATGTTGCCAATTAAAGAATAAATGGCTGGTTTAGTGTTACTTATAATATTTTTTGCTTGGGTACGTAATTGCTTGGCAAAATCAGATGTTCCAGAAATTGACTGATTTAATCTGCTTTTTAAAAACTCGCCCTGTTTTTTTAATGCAGATATTTCCAAAGCATTAGAAATAACTAAAATTATTTTTTCCAATTCAATTGGTTTCTCAATAAAGTCGTATGCTCCAAGTCTTATTGCTTTAAGCGCTAGTTCCACACTTCCGTGTCCAGACATCATTATGCAATTAGTGCTGGGATGGTTTTCTTTAGTCCACTGTAATAGCTCAATGCCGTCTCCTTCAGGGAACCAAATATCAAATATTGCTACGTCGAATTTTTCAGTAGCCATAATTTTTTCTGCCTCTTTTGGTAAAGTTGCAGTTTTAACTTCAAAGCCATCATCTTCAAGTGCAAAGCTTAGTGTGGTTTGAATATCTACTTCATCATCAACAATAAGAATTTTAGCCATACAATGAAATTAGCATGTTTTATATCTAAAATCATACTTAAAATAAGGCTATGAAATTTAAACTAATTTCTATAACTAGCTTATTATCATTGAGAATTATGGTAAAAATTCTATCCAATCTAGATTGAATAGAAAATTATTTGTTGGATTATTTCGTGGATGCACAAATTCAATAAAAAGTTTTTGGCTGCCAGGGATGTTTGTGATTGGCTGTTCAATTATTTGCCAATTTTGCCATCCACCAAAGCTTGGTATTTCAACTTGGCCAAATATGGGCCCATTTACTGAACCTAATCGTAATTGAATTATACCTCCAACTTGATCAGAGGACACTCTTACTTTTACTTTAGAAATTCCACTTAAGTTAATTACTCTATGTTCAATCCAATCACCATTGTTGATATAGGCAGCAGAAGTGCCTCCATCAATTATATTTTCTAGTTGTATTCCAAAATTATTAATAAAATATTCAGCTTGAAGGCGGCTTGGGTTTAGATTAATTGCTTTGCTGGCAGTTAACGGGTCTTGACCATTCATAGAACGATCTGAGTATCGCGCCTCTAAAACATAATATATATCTGCTTCTTCACTATGTCCTTGAATAAATGTGGGTACTTGTCCTACAGAACCAGATATAGAATTAAGAGGGTGGGAGTGTTGGCTGTGGCCAAGTGCTGGTTGAATTATAACTTCATTTTGTGCCACAAAACTTCCATCTGGGTCAGTAATGTTTACTTGATATGGAATATTGTCGCCCCAAGAAAAAAAACTACCATCTTGTGGAAAGCTAAAGTCTATTATAGGTCTAGCATTTCCAACTACAATTGATTTAGTATCAATTGCCGTACGTTTACCATCACTACTAATAACAGTTAGTTTGGCATTGAATTTTCCATTTTGGTTAAAAGTGAAGTTAAAATTTTGCTGTTGTGAATCTACTATTCCATCATCATTAACATCCCACTCAAAACTTAATGGTTGATTTAATGGGTCAATGCTTTTGCTGGCATCAAAATTAATAGTTAAAGGTTTTAAGCCTGAGTCTTTATCAACATTGATTTCGGCAATTGGCTTACTTTGTTCTCCAGATAGTAAATTTATTATTGAAAGTTTGCCACTATTGCTTGCAGACGATCCCAAGTTATCTCCCCATTCTAGGAGGTATAACTTTCCATCATGGGCAAAATGCATATCAATAGGGTGCTTGATGTTAAGTTCAGAGAATTTGCTTTCAATTGATATTATGTTTTCTTTTAAGTCAACAAGCTTGATCCAGTTTTGTACCCAATCATAGATAACTAGTTTGTCATTCAATTCTCTTGGTAAAGATTTAGCTGAAGGGCTTGTAACTTGATTGGCTCTTATAACAGCGCCAACCATAGCGCTTCTACCATTATTGTTTCCCAGTTCAGGAAATATAATTGATTCACCATACGGGTAGTAAATGTAAGCTTCTTTTGCCATTGGTAGATTTCTTAATCCAGTATTGTTTGGAGAATCATTAACTAAATTATTAGGATTAAATTTTTGGCCAATTAAGTTATCAAAAAAATCATAATCACTATAAGCTAAATTATTAGCCACCAGATATGGCCAACCATAGTTTCCAGGGCTACTTGTTCTATTTATTTCATCATAGCCCATAGGTCCTCGCCTAGAGTCCTTGGCTGCATCTGGTCCTATGTCAGACCAGTACAAGGTAGAAGAGTCTTGATCATATTTCATTCTAAATGGATTTCTTGCTCCCATTACATATATCTCGGCCTTGGTATTTGGTGTGCCTGGTGGAAATAAATTTCCACTTGGGATCAAATATTTATTAACAGCAAAAGGTTGTGGAATTATTCTAAGAATTTTTCCAAGTAAAGAATTTGTATTGGCAGAAGTTCTTTGGGCATCTTCAAAGCTTTTATCTTGCCGTTCATCAATAGGACTATATCCATTAGAGGAAAAGGGACTAGTATCATCACCAGTACTAATAAATAATTCGCCATTATTGCCAAACTCCAAAGCTCCTCCAGAATGACAACATTTTTCTCTTGCAACTGGGATTTCTAGTATAATTTTTTCAGAACTTTTTTCTACAAAATTTTGATTAAATGTAAAGCTAGATAGCCTGAAGACTTTTTTATTCAAAGGTGCATAATATAAATAAAATATTCCTGATTGAACAAAGTCTGGGTCTAAAGCAAGTCCAAGTAAGCCATATTCATTTTCTGTAGTAACATTTAAGTTTAAAACTTCATTGTTATCATTATTTTTTAAGTCATAAACAAAAACTTTTCCTGATCTTTCAATATAAAACACAAAGTTATTTTCTGAGACTTCTATTCCCATTGGTTGTGAAATTTTAGAGGCTAGGGATATTTTTTCAAATTTATTATCTTTTGGTTCAATAATTTGTTCAGCTTTTTTAAATAAAGCAGTAAACACTAAATTTTTAGTGGGCATATTAAAATGTGTATGAGATTCATTAGCTGAATCAATGTATTGAGTATCTCCAACCCATTTATCAAAAACTAAGCCATCTTTAGGCTTGTTTGCCTCAAGGTGTACTTCTTCATTTTTTTTGTATTTGCCAGAGCCACTACCAAGCTCAACTCTTACAGTATAAGTTTTATTTCTGCGCGATGAGGAACTACAAAAAGCTTCCGTTGCGTTAAGGAATGCAATAAAAGTTATTATTAGTTTTAAATATTTTTTCAAATTTTCTCCAACCAAGATTTTTATCTAAATCTTGGTTAAATTATAGAGGTATTTTTTTAGTCAAAATGTCAAAAACTTGGATAGCGGGGATTTGATTACTTAATAAGTCTAATATTTTTGGTTGTTATTTATAAATAATTAAGAAGCCTATTGAAAAACAAAAATTAATGAAGAGAGAGCTAGTTATTTTCAAGCACCCAGCTTAAAGTTCTTTTCAATATTGGCTTAAGATGACTTTTTCCTTTTAGGTCAATAAAACATGGTCTAGGTCTTCTAGTTCCCAGTATATAAGGTTGGACTTATTATTGTTTTTGAATACTTCTTGCATTTTTCTTGCCGACTCAACTGGACAATTAATATCCTCTGTTCCATGTATAAGTAGAATTGGATTATTTAAATTTATTAGGTGATCTGCTTGATTGTACCAAAGCATTGATCGCCAATAATGGTATGAATTATTTTTTCCATACATAGTCTTAGATTTTATTTTACTGTTTTTTATTTCTTTTATTTGCTCAGTTAATTCATTAGTGTGCTGATCAATTATATTTTGAGGGGCATTTGTGCTTTTCATCGATTTAATCATTGAAAACATAAGCCAATCTGCCATTATCATTCCTCCGCCAGTTGCAATAAGTGCTAGTTTATTGAGGCCATTTATCCTATTTGCAGCTTTAGCTGCTATTACTCCTCCTTCTGAGCCTGCAACTATGTTTATATCTCCATTCCAATTCAATTCTTTTTTTCTTAATTTATTAAGAACTATTAAAATATCTTCTGTTCTTTGGTCAGATGAATTATTTTTAAGGTATTCATCAGGGCAGGTTTTAGTATTTTTATCAATACCATATTTTTCAATAAACAAAAAAATAGAAGGGTATTTTTTTAAATTTAATTTATTATAAGAGCTATTTAAAGCAGAATCACATTGAGATCCGTGAATGAGTAGTGTGATAGGGCTTGGTTGACTTAAATTAGAATTAATCAAATAATAATTGATTGTTGAATTATCATTTCTAGAAATAAAATTTTCTTTAAGATTAAGTTGTTGTTTGGAAGAGTGAAAAGAGCATCCAAAAATAAAAAGTAAGATAGAGAAAGATAAAAATTTTATTAACCTCATATTTTTGTCTTAACTTAAAATTGTAAACTGGTCACTTTTATTACTATCTTACTTGTGCCTTGTTTATATAATTTAAGTTTGGTGCGCTGTTGGCAAGATTTACTAAATAATATTTTGAAATACAGGGTTAAATATTCTTTAGTGTATCTAATATGCAGCCAGAAATCACTAAAAAGCCAAATAACAAAGGTGTAATAACTAATTCTCATTTAAATAAATTTGCCAAGCAAGCCCATTTTCCTTCCCTAGAAATTGTTAATCAATATAAAATTTTAGCAAATGAAAAACCTGAAGCTTATTGGGGTGAGCTATCTAAGGCATTACTTTTTGATAAAAAACACGACAGTGTTTTAAAGTGGAACTGCCCAAGGGCTACTTGGTTTGAGGGAGCAAAGCTGAATGTTTCTAAGAATTGTTTAGATCGACATGTTGCCAGTGAGAAAGTTAATAAGCCAGCAATTATTTGGGAAGGTGAAGGAGTAGATTCCAATGGAGATCCAACAGAAAAAAGGATTTTAAGTTATAAAGAACTTTTAGCTTTAACATGCCAAATAGCTAATACTTTAAAAGATATCGGTGTTAAAAAAGGTGATCGTGTTGCACTTTATATGCCAATGGTTCCAGAGTGTGTGGCCTCTATGCAAGCATGTGCACGTATTGGTGCAATACACACAGTTGTGTTTGCTGGTTTCTCGGCAAATTCAATTAGTGATAGATTAATTGATTGTCAGGCAAAATTTGTAATCACTGCAGATTTTGGCTTAAGAAAAAATAAAGTTTTAAAATTAAAATCAGCTGTTGATCAAGCAGTTGAGATTGCTAAAAGTAAAAATCATAATGTAGAAAAAGTTTTAGTTTATCAGCGTTTTTATAACTCCAAAAATGTTGAATATAAAAGTATTAAGGAAGAATACTTTCCAGAAAGAGATATCCTTTGGAGTGAAAGCGTCCTAAAGGCAGGTGAAGAATGTAATCCTGTAAGCATGGACTCAGAAGATCCTTTGTTTATTTTATATACTTCTGGAACAACTGGAAAACCAAAAGGTCTTTATCATACTCAAGCAGGATATTTGCTTTGGGCCCATTGGAGTACCAGGTGGGTGTTTGATTTAAAGGAACAGGATATTTTTTGGTGTACTGCCGATTGTGGTTGGATTACTGGTCATACCTATGTAAGTTATGGTCCTCTTTCTAACGGAGCAACTCAATTTATTTATGAGGGAGCGCCAATGTGTCCAGATGAAAGTCGTTTTTGGCGAATGATTGAGAGCCATAAAATAACTACTTTTTATACCGCTCCAACTGCGATTAGATCTTTTATGAAGTTTGGAAGTACGCCAATTAAAAAACATGATTTATCTTCTTTAAAATTATTAGGCAGTGTTGGTGAACCAATTAACCCTGAGGCTTGGCATTGGTATTTTGAAACTATTGGTAATGATAAGTGCCCAATTGTGGATACTTGGTGGCAGACAGAAACAGGTGGAATTATGATTTCTCCACTGCCTGGAGCAGGTCGAATGAAGGCTGGTTGTGCTACTCAAAGTTTACCTGGGATTGAAGTAAAGGTTGTCGATCCAAAGACAGGAGTAGAGCTAAATGCAAACCAAAAAGGAGCTTTAATAATTGATAAGCCTTGGCCAAGTATGGCTAGAGGAATATGGGGTGATGAAGAACGTTTTGCTAAAACCTATTGGAATACTAGCAATTCATTAAGTGGAAAATACTTAACTGGAGATTTTGCCATTAAAGATGATCAAGAAGATATTTGGATTGCAGGAAGAATGGATGATGTTTTAAATATTGCTGGTCATAGACTAGGAACAGCTGAAGTAGAAAGTGCATTGATTTTGCACAATAAAGTTAATGAAGCTGCCGCAATTGGAATCCCTTGTGAAATAAAAGGAGAAGCACTTGTTTGCTTTGTTAGTTTGGTAGTTAATTTTGAAGCCGATGAAAAATTAAAGCAAGAGCTGAAACAATTTGTTGCTTCTGAAATTGGGGCTCATGCTAGGCCAGAGCAAATTCGTTTTGTACAGGGACTGCCTAAAACTCGCAGTGGGAAAATCATGCGTAGATTGCTTAGGGAAAAAGCTATTAAAGGAGAAATCAGTGGAGATGTTTCTACCTTAGAGGATTTTGATTTAAAAGCCTTAGATGAAAAAACATTATAATTAACTTAAGAAATATATCTTGGTAGAGAAATAACAAATTTAGCACCTTGAGTTTTGTTTGATTTTTCTATCCAAATTTTTCCTTTGTGTTCAAGTACAATCCTTCTAACAATTGGTAATCCAAGGCCAAGTCCTGAAGATTTGGAACTAACATAAGGATCAAATATTTTATCCATCATTGCTTCTGGAATCCCTGGGCCATTATCTTCAAAAGTAAGCAAGATGCTTTCATTGTCTTGAGGATTGTCATTTATTTTTATTGTTATGCTGGGATTTTTTGTGTTTCCTTCGCTCATACTTTGCCAAGCATTATCAACAATATTAAAGAACAATCTTCTTATGTATTCTTTGTCTATTAATAAAATGGGTTTAGCTGATGGTGCGCATAAATAATTAATGCTTACTTGATTATTTAGATCTTTGAAATCCTGTGACCATTCATTTAAAAGTTTATCAATATCAGTGGATGTAAACTTAGGCTCTGGTAACTTGGCAAATTCTGAGAATTCTTTAACCAAATTTTTAATAACTAAGGTTTGTTTTCTAATTTGATTTATTGAGCTGGAAAATATTTTTTCTTCTCTTGGATTGGATGAGAACTTATTAGCTAATTGTTTTTCCATTCTATCAGCAGATAGTTGAATAGGGGTTAAAGGATTTTTAATTTCATGGGCAACTCTTCTCGCCACTTCTTGCCAGGCGGTTAATCTTTCTAATCTAGAAGATTGAGTAACATCTTCCAGGATTATTAGCCATCCATATTCAGATTTGTTTTTATCAATTACCCAAATTCCAGTAACTCGAAGAGAGACTTGAGTTAAAGCTCTGCCTTTTCCGTAGTTGAAATTAAATATTTGATCAATTTTTTCACCGCTTTGTTTTTTAATTTTATCTAGCCAAGTAATAATTTGGGATTTTTCAGACTTGCTTTTAACAAGGTTTTCCCATTTTGAATTAATAACGTTTTCTATTAGTAAATCGTTTTTAAAAATTATTTTAAAATATTTTAATGCTTCATTGTTTATTCGGATAATGTTGCCGTTAGGGGAAACAAGCACTACTCCTCTTCTGATGCTAGAAAGAATTGTCTCAAGGTAGTTTTCTCTTTCCTGAAGTGAGTGAACTGCGTTTTTTAGCTCTTCATTTTGAAAGGTAATTTTTTTTCCTCGTTGTGAAACTTCTTTAGCCATTTTTGCAAATGAATGCTTAAGTAGTGCAAGGTCAGCAGTTTGTTTTTTAGGTTCAACATCTGTGAGGTTAAGATATTTATTAATTTTTTCTGGATCATCCCAGCTTGTTTCATTAGAAAATATTTTAGTGGCATTTATTAATTCAATGATTGGATCGGTTAAACTTTTGGCTAAGTAAATCCCAAACCAAAGTATGGCAAAAAGGGTAAGTAAAAATAAAGTAAAAAGAATTAAAATATAATTAGTTTGTAACTTATCTTTAAAGGAATATATTGTTTTAAACTTAGAGTACTTGGTTTTTAAATTATTTACATCAGATTTTAAGGTTGTATCAATGAATTGACTTACAACTACAGTCATTGAGTTCTTGTAGTAAATATGTTGAATTAAATCACCGTTTGGAAGTCCAAGGATGTTTATTTTGCTTTTATCCTTTTTTATTTTATCCTGTAATTCAAAGCTTAAAAGAGGGACTTCAACTTTATTTAAATCACTTGTTTTGTCTATGCTTCTTATTGGGGGTTTATTTTCTTTGTAAACCTCAATCATGTTGATTGGATATTGTTCCCGTAATGAGTTTATTTTTTGTTGTAAGCTATTTGAGTTATTTGAAATTTTTGGACTTATTTTTTTTGAATAAAACTTTAAATTTGATATTTTTTGTTGATAAAATTCATTTGCAACACTTTCAGCTGAGCGAAGTGTTTTGGTTACACTGTTGCTAAACCATCTGTTGATACCTTCTTTGATTATATAAGTAGAGCCAACAAAAAGTAAGGTACTTGGTATTACTGTAAATAGTAATAATGAACTAAGAATTTTCCATTTAAGACCAGAACCAATTTTGGTAGATTTTTTTTCAAAGAAAGTCTTTACTACGTGTCTAGTTAATAAAAAGAAAAATAAAATAAATAAAATTACATTTAGATTTAATAGGAAAAAGTATAAAATATTGTTAAGTATATTTTCAGGTGTTAGCTGGCTTTTTTTTGTATAGTATATTTGTAGCCCTGTTATTGTAATAAAGCTGATGGCGGATAATATAATTGCCCATTTTTCCCATGGCTTTCGATTCCATGATGTTTGAGGTGAAGAATTGGTTTTTCTAGCCACAATATAATTTGTTATACCCTTGATAATCCACTTATCAAAGTAAGTTAAATTAGGCTTAATCAGCTTAGAATATTAGTGTGGTATATCTTGATTATTTGCCAACTGCCAACGCGGCGCATAGGTGGCTGAAATTAATAGGATTTTCCCCTTCATAATCAGCTATTAAAAAAATTGGTTTTCGGGTAGATTTAAATAATAAGAGTATGAATTTTTCAGGGTATGTGTGGGGATATTTATCTAGCCAAGTACAGATTGAAAGTCTAAAATTCAGTAGCTTATTGGGCAAGGTATACAAATGAAGATTAAGCGTATCGAATTACAAGGTTTCAAATCATTCAAAGATAGAACTATTATTGAGTTTGATCAAAATATAACGGCAATCGTTGGAAGTAACGGTTGTGGAAAATCAAATGTAGTAGATGCTCTTTTTTGGGTTATGGGAGATATGTCTGCCAAACACTTAAGAGGTTCATCGATGAAGGATGTGATTTTCTCAGGAACTAAAAACTATCCATCCCACGATTTAGCCGAAGTTAATTTAGTTTTAGAGTCTGAGCCAAATGATCCTGAGTTGCCAGCTCAATTTAAAATCAGCAATGAGATTCAAATAACCAGAAGATATTATCGTTCAGGTGAATCAGAGTATTTTATAAACAAAGTTCCATGCCGGCTTAGAGATATTCAAGAATTTTTTATGGACACTGGAATAGGCGCTAAGGGTTATTCAATAATTGAACAGGGTGCAATTTCAAAAATGGTTTCCCAAAAGCCAGAAGATAGAAGAGTGGTAATTGAAGAAGTAGCGGGTATTTTAAAATATAAAGCTAGAAGAGCCGAGACTTTGCGAAAAATTGAAGCTACTAGAGTAAATTTAAACAGAGTAGACGATATTGTTAAAGATGTTCAAAAACAGCTATCTACTTTAAAAAGGCAAGCCGATAAGGCAGAAAAATTTCAAACACTTTCTACTGAGTTAAAAGATCTTGATGTTCGATTTTCTGTTAGAAGCTGGCAAGATATTAAAGACAATAAAGTAAGTAATGAAAGTTTAATTGTTGAGTTAGAAGAATCCCGTAAACAATTAGAAATTAATAAATCTTCTCTGGCAGATCAACTGCAAGAATTAGAGGCAGGTTTCCTAGAGCAAGAACTAAAAGTTAAGCAAGCAAGAGATGGATTAAAGAAAAAAGAGCTAGAATTCATTGAAAAAGAAGGTAGGCTTAATAACTTTAACTCTCAAAAAGAATCTGTAAACATTCGAATGAAGTCATCAGGTGTTAAGTTAGCGGAGCTAAATACTAAGATCCAAAATATAGATGGAACTATTACGGAAAAGAATGATCAAGTAAAAACATTTGAAACAGAAGTTTCTGAAGTGAAGAATCATTTGGTTTCTTTAGAGAATGAGTATCAACAAAATCTTTTAGAGCTTGAACAAGCAGCAGAGAAAAAAGATAGCTTTAACCATCAAAAACACGAAGTGGAAATTTCACTTTCAAAATTAACTCAAAACATACAAAATATCCAAGTTGCTAATTCTAAGTCTGTTCAGTCTTTGAATTTAAAAAAACAACAGCTTTCTCAAATAGATTATCAAATTAATGAAATTGAATCTAAAAAAAGCGATGCTCATGGATCTTTGCAAAGCTTGTTTAGTGAAAGAAGTGATCTTGAATCAGAATTAAAAAGTATAGAGTCCGAGATAGATGCTTTAGAGAATGAAAAAACTAAAATACTAGACAGAAAACAGTCGGTACAAAAAGATTTAACAAAGGCAAAAATTCAGCATGACCATCTAATTGCTTTAGATAATAAATTAGAAGGTGTTGGCTTATCTTCAAAGGTTATGGCTCAACATTTAAGATCAACTGGGCAGAATAAAGTTTTGTTAGCTGACTTTGTTGATGTACCTGAAATTCTTCAACATGCTCTTGAGGCAGTTATGCATAGAAATCTTCAAAGAGTAAGTGTAGATAATGTTAGCCAAGTGAATTCATTGCAGGATATTTTAAAGCAATCAACCGAAGAAAACGTTTGCACAAGACGAACTCAATTTTGGCTGCAAGATATAGCAAAAGGCTTTGGTTCTGAAAATGAAAGCTTTTCTGGTTTAAAAAACAAGCATGATAGTGTATCTAGCGGAGGAATGGCAGCGGTAGTTACCCAAAATTCTTTTCCAGATAAAGCAACTTTAGGCAGTGATGTGGAAAGCAGATTGTTTAAAATTGCAGATGTTATTGGTCCATTAAAAAAATCCATTATGGAGAAAGTGAATTCTCATGAGAACACTCATTGGATGAGCTGTCTTACCGGTTTTTGGTTAGTAAAATCAAAAAGTGTTTTTTGGCAGGTTCAACAAGAGTTTGGATCTATTCCTTTTAACTTAGTTTCTTTAGATGGAGATATTTTATACAAAGAAGGATTTTTGGATCTAGCTCCTATTGAGCCAGGTGATCAATCCAATTCAGTAAGCTTGATTAATAGAAAAAGAGATATAGAAGAACTAGGAAAAACTGTTGAAGCTACCCAGAAAGAGTTTGAAGAAATTTCTCAGCAATACCAAGATCATTTAGAGAAATATCAAAATTCAAAAATTAAATTTCAAGAATTAGCAGCAAAGCTAACAGTATTAAATCCAGACGTTGAAGAAAAAACTAGATTTATTGGTCAGGTTGAGGCTTCTCTAGCTAGGCTTCAAGAAAAGAAAGGGTTGATTTCAGATCAGCTTGAAAAAGAAGATTTAGAACTAAACTCCAGACAACTAGAATTCAATGACTTTCAAGGGCAAATTGTTTCTATGCAATCTAATTTATCTGGTATTGAAGTTAACTTTGATGAATTTAGTGTGACCACTAAAGAATGTAAAAATAAATACGAGCAAATCAGACAACAAAAAGAAGCTCAACAAATTAAACTTGATGAGCAAGTAGAAAGATTAAGTAATTTAAAGTCAGAGTTAGCAGCCCTTTCTCAAGAAAAATCTTTAGCTGATAAGCAAATCATTGATCTAAATAATGAGCTGTCTAATAGTAGAAATGAGCTTGAGGCTTTACTTCCAAACATTGAAAATCTTAGCTCGTCCCTTAATGATGAAAAAGTTGAAATAGACACTCTAAGGTTATCAGAATCAAACACTGAAGAGTCATATTCTTTAACCAAAAAAAATATTGAAGAATTCCGTTTAAAAGTATCTCAAGCAGAGACTGAATTATATGGCCAACAAACTAAATTTAAAGATATTGAAAGCAGTCTTTCTATCTCTGAAGTTGAGTTGAAAAATATTAAAGATAATCTATTTGATAAGTATCAATTAAATATTGAAGAATTTAATGAACAGCAAATTAGTGACTACACAAGTGCAGACGACATAGAAGAATTTTCTGATCCAGCCAAAATTAAAGATAGAATTAAAATTTTAAAAAATAAAATTGATAAAATTGGCAAAGTGAATATGGTTGCTGCCGAAGAATTTCAATCACTAAGTTCAAGGCATGAATATTTGTTTGTTCAAAAAGAAGATCTAGAAGATAGCTTGTCTCAGCTTCAAGATGCCGTAGATAAAATTAATAAAGAATCTGTGCAAAGATTCAAAGATTCATTTGATGCAGTAAATTTTGCTTTTCAAAAAACTTTTCCAGTTTTATTTGGTGGCGGAGTTGCAGAGTTAAGGTTAACCGACCCAGAAAACTTGCTTGAGTCTGGAGTTGAAATTATAGCTCAGCCTCCTGGAAAAAAACTTCAAAGCATAACCTTACTCTCAGGAGGAGAGAAAGCTTTAACTGCGGTTAGTTTAATTTTAGGCATTTTTTCCATAAAGCCTTCACCATTTGCAGTGCTTGATGAAGTTGATGCTCCACTGGACGATGCCAACGTTGCTAGATTTAATACTCAAGTTCAACAAATGGCTAAATTCTCCCAGATCATTATGATCACTCACAACAAGCAATCAATGTTAGCAGCTGACAGTTTGTATGGAGTAACAATGGAAGAGGCTGGGGTTACCAAGGTAGCTTCTGCACGCCTTACTGAGATGAATTAGAGTAGTTTGAAAATAAATATAATTGCGGATTAAAAGTTGCACTTTAGATCCGCAATTTTTAAATAGTTTTTTAGAGGTCTAGCACAGATAATTGTTGATTTTTTTACTTCTCTAATTGTTTCTTTATCGCTTACTATTAAAAAGCTTAAATTAGATATTCCAGATTTATATTTAGAGCTTTTACTAACAGTTGAAAATATAATCTAAAAAATTAAAGGCTTTTGAATCTTGCTTGAACTTGGATAGTTCCATAGATAGAAAACAATCCAGCAGGACGATGATTTCCAGATCTTTTCCAGCCACCAAAGGGTAGTTTGCCGCTTGCTCCAACCGTTGGTCTATTCCAGTAAAGAAGCCCAGCTTCGATTTGATCTGCAACAGTATCAAAATCTTTTTCCTCTTTTGTATAGAGTGAAAAACTTAATCCATATTTACTTGAGTTAATAGCAGATACCCCTTCTTCAATAGAGTCTATAGGGCAAAAGAAAACATCTGGCCCAAAAATTTCAGAGCTTTGATAACTAGATTCTGAATTCCATTTTTTAATATAATTAATTGATGGGGTAACATAGTATCCATTTGGTAGAGGCGATTTACTAAATGGAACTTCACCAGATAATTGTTTAGGTCTCATAATATTTTCACAATCATCTAGTTTTGCGCGGTCTGAATATTTGAAAAAGTTTTCCATAGCACTTTTGCTGACAATTGGACCCATGAAAGGTTTTGGTTCTTCATGAAAGGGTTGATGAATAAGTAAATTTTTACTTTTTTGATGAAAAGCCTCTAGGACTTCAGGCAATAATTTTCTTTTTATATATACTCTTGATAAAGCAGTACATCTTTGTCCGGTGGTTAGATAGCATGACCTGATTAAATCATCAGCAAGTAAGTCAGTATTTGGATTATCCCAAACTATACATCCATTTTTTCCACCCATTTCTAAGCAGATTATTTTTTCAGGATTATGGGCTAATTTTTCTTGGATCTTGCAGCCTACATCATAACTGCAGGTTGCCAAGCATCCATCTGTTAAAGGATGAGTGATTAAATCTGTAGCAACCCTATGATCTCCTTGTGCTAATTGAATAACTCCTGGAGGCAGTCCAGCCTGCTCAAAAGCTTCTATGTAAAGTTGGGCACTTAGTGGAGATTTTTCTGAAGGTTTTAATATACATGTATTTCCTGTTAAGAGAGCAGGAATTATTTGCCCATTACTGAGGTGAACTGGAAAATTAAAGGGGCCAATGACAACAAGTACACCTTTTGGTTTGTAATGAATTTCTCCTTTGTTAGTTGGGCTTAGTTCTAAATAGCTAGTTTTAACTAATTTTAAAGCTTCATTTATTGTTATATCAATTTTTGCACAAAGAGCTCCTGCTTCAACTAATGATTCAGAATAAGGTTTACCCATCTCAATACTAATTGTTTTGGCGATAGTTTTACTGTTGCTAAAAAGATTTTCTTTTACTTTTAATAATAAATTAATTCTTTTTTCTAAAGTTGTAGTTCGCCAAGTTTTTTGAGCAGCATGGGCAAAGTTAACCATTTTATCCACAGGGCTGGTAGAAAAATAAACAGTAGGGAGTATTAGGTCATTAAATGCTGGAGAAATTGGTGTGAATTGATTATTTTTGGAGAATTCATTCTCCCATTTGCCATTTATAAAAAAACCCTTGTACTCTACTTGGTTTGCAATATCCATATATTTAGTATGGCATAAAGTAGGTTTTCAAGTCACAAAAATTAATAGATAAGTAGGATTCAATTTTTTTAACTGCGTTATCTTGGATAAACAAATTTGTTTTTATTTTTTTAGCTTTTACTTGAAAGAAGAATGGTTTGTTTTCATTATCTAGCACTAACAAGATTCCTGATTTTTTTTGAGGGGCTTTGCATTTAGAAATTTCAGATATTTTTTTGGTATTTTTTACCAACGATATATCATTTATTTTGGCCCAATAGTGAGCCCCACCATCAAATGGATCTACCCTATTGCTAAATTTAAAACCAATTTTACTAAGCATATTTCTAGCAGGAATGGTTTTTTCACCCACAACGCCAATATTATTTTGAGCTTGTTTGCTTAAAAAGCAAGTATAAATATCTTCTGTAGGAAACAAGCTGGTAATAAATTCCTTATTGATTCTAGAAAGTTCATCTGCCTTTTTGTAGCTCATTTTAGTGAATTTTTGGCCAAGCTCCTCCCATATCAATGAGCTGCCATTTTTAGTTAATGGTGGCATTAAATCAGCTAATATTTTTGTTCTAAAAAGATTTCTATTAGCGCTAATATAGACAAATCTAGAATAACTTAGGAATTTACCAAGTTTTTCTCGGTGTCCTCGATATTTTTTAGTTAATACAAGTGACCCAATTTCACTTGGCCCTGAAGTATCGAATTTTAATCTTAGCTTTTGATGATTAACTGTTGTTTTTAAACTTTTAGATTTTTTAAAAGTATTAATTATTTGAAAATATATATCTGGATTTTCTTTTGACCCATGTTGTGCTTTTATTGCACAACAGCCAACAATTTTTTTGTTTTTAACATCTTCAAGAATAAAGATAAACTCACCTTGATTTTTATTTGGTAGTCTCTGTTGAAAGCTTTTTCTTGAGTGATTTAATTTTTTTTTAAGTATCGCTTTATTTGCTGGTAAATTAATAAAAAATACTTTTTGTGCAAGTTTATATATTGATTCTAGGTCTTGCCTTTGAGCACTTCGAATCACAAACATAATTCTAAGAGTAACTAAATTTTCTAATAATCTCAATAAAATGAATTATTAGAAAGTTGATGCTACTAAGCATTGGCTTAAGCCAATTAAGATATGCCAAATCAATCGAGATAAAGCACATAGTAAAACCAGAAATAGTGATTATTGCAGTAAGAGGAAAGACTGTTTTGTTAAAAAAGTAACATCCTATCACATTTGCTATAATTAATTTATTCCATAGAAAAATCCCTGGATTGCCTTTCTTTAGAGTCAAAATCACTACTATTTGGCATAAAATTGAAAGTAGAATTATTTTAAAAATTTCTTTTATTTTTATTTGGTCGATTAATATCAAAATCAAAAAGCTTATCCATGATAAAAGCATTGATAAGCTTTTTGATGATTCAGGAAATATTAATAATTGAAGTATCAGGCAAAGTAATATTTTTAAGATTAAATGAATTCTATGGTTAAGATAATATATAAATATAAAAATTGAAGCTCTTACAATAGGGGGATCAAAATTTGCAATTTTGCATACCAGACTTAGAGTAGCTATTACTACTAGTTTTTTTATTAGCCATAAAATTTTCCAAGTATTTTGTGGCCAAATCATTTTTAAAAAATAATATATATATTCATAATATTTGTTAATAAAACCAACTTGTGAACCTGATAAAACCAATAGATGAATTATTCCAAGGTCTTTTAGTATAAAAATTAATTCTTTGTCGATTGAATACTTGTATGCAAGTGTAGTTGCTAAAAATAAACTAGAGGTTTCATTATCTTGGAATAAAAAATAAATAAGTTTTTTACAGTTATCAAAAAGAATTTTTTGATATAGATCAATATCAATCTGAAGCCAATTCATTGATATGAATTGTGCAAGAATTATACCAAATTTTTAACCTTGAGGATTAAGCTATTGGCGCAGCTAGTTGTGTTGTTATTTAATTATATATAAATTATTGATATGTTTAATGTTTACTATAACCAGTCGTTGGTGTCCCAAATATCAAAATCTGTTTCTAGTTCTTCAATCTCTGAAGCATCAGCTGAAGAATTGCTAGCTAGTTCGGTTTTCGGGACAAATTTATCTGGGTTTTTGGTTATATCATTAATTAGCTTGCTGCTGAGAGCATAGGGTTTATTAGGAGATTTTGGTTTTTTAGTTAATTTTATTTTTATATTTATGGGATTGTTAGCCATTGTAGTAATAGTTTTTGCAAATGGTAAATATCCATCTTTTTCAGCAAGGATATTTTTTTCTCCACATGGTACATCCACAGAATATTTACCAGATTTATGGCCAATAACAATTCCATCTAAAGATATGTGGGCTTTATTTTGTACGTCTAAGTTAACTTGGCAAGCACCAGAAAATATTAAATTTGCATTGGTAGATTTTGATTTTTTAAAGCATGAAGGCAAGGTTAATATAATACCAATAAGGGTAAAGATTTTAATGGATTTCACTGCTTAAAAGTTTATTTGATTAGATTTTTTTTGTCGACATCATTGCATCATTTTTATCTAAAAAGTTAACAGTTTAAGTGTTTATTAATGAATTTTTAACAATCCGCAGCTTTTTTACGCCGTATAATATAAGTGATGGAAAAAATTGTGAAATTTAAAATACATTTCACATTGAGCTATTTTCTAAGGTATAACTATGGGGTTTTTAACAAAAATGAATGAATTAAAAAAATCTTTAAATGTTCACTATACTATTAAATCAATTTTTAAAGCTTCTATTGTTCAAAATCCAGAAGAGTTTTTTGTTTCTTCATATTTAACTAATATTTTAAAACAATTAAAAGAACATGATTCATATACTTACTATCACTGCTATAGAGTTGCTGTTTATATGGAGGCATTTAGTAAATTTATTGGCGGCACTCCTAAACAAAGAATGGATGCCTTCTATGCAGGATTATTCCACGACATAGGAAAATTAAAGATTCCAAAAGAGATATTAATCAAGCCTACTAAACTTACCAAAGAAGAATTTAAACAAATAAAAAATCATTGCTCATTTTCTGAAGAGTTGATTAAAGAAGATAAGAATTTTTTATTTTTAGCAGAGATTCTTCGCTCTCATCATGAGAGAGTTGATGGGAAGGGGTATCCAGATCAAAAACGTTCAGGACATATTCCACATATTTCAAAAATGATATTTATAGTCGATACATTTGATGCAATAACCTCTTGTAGAACATACAATAAATCTAGATCGATCGATGAAGCTTTGAAGATTATAAATGAGGTTAAAGGTATTCAGCTTGATAAATCTTTGGCAATACTGTTTACTCATTTCATTAAAGAATTAGCTGCTAATAATGAAGTTGCAGTTGATTTAAAGCAAGCTGCATAGTTAATTAAAGAATGTGCAAGATAATAAATTACTTTTTTCAAAAGGATTAAAATATTTTAACGATAATTTTTTCTGGGAAGCTCATGAAGCCTGGGAGGATGTATGGCTTGATTGCAACAACTCAAATGATAAATTGTATATACAAGGATTAATTCAAGCTGCAGCTGCTTTTTATCACGTATTAAATTCTAATAAAGTCGGCTTTGAGCGACTTTCAAGACTTGCTTTAGAAAAGTTTTCAAAATCTACTACAATCTCTTATCAAAATATTACCTCTGACAATTTAATTCAATCACTAAATGAGTTTAGAAATGGGCTAGATGCTTCAAATCATCAGTTTGATTTGAGTAAAATTCCCAAGTTATGATTACCTATCAGCCCACCAGGAATCCTGCCAGGTTAGATCAGATATAGTATTTTGCCCATTTATGTTTGGGTGGAAACAGTCCATTGCCAGTTCACTAGTTTTGAAGTTGTAGTTATATAATTTATCTGAATATCTAATACGATCACCAAATTTTTCTTGGGCAGTAAATGCTACTTCTTCTAAAACAGTATTATAGTCAATAATTCTTTTTTTAATAATTTCACGAACAAACTCTCGCTCATCCAGCATAACATTGGCACAAAGTGAGCTAACAACATTTTCCCACATCTCCTTGCAGGTAGATACTTTGTTTATTTTTGGAAGTACTTTTGCAAAGGATTTAGATAAAAAAGGGAGTCTGTGATTTTCTGCGGTTTTTTTTAGGATTTCAACATTAGGAACACTAACTAATAATATTTTGCTAGTTTCAGAGCTGGTTAAAATTTGATTTATGGACTCATAAATTCGATCATAAAAACGATCAACGTCAGTCATTTTATCTCCATGATCACTTTCCTTTGAGCAGATATCATTTCCGCCAATTAAAACAGTGATGTAATCAGGAAATGGTTTTTTCAACGTTTTCTTTGACCATATATTTAACCTTTCAGTTTGTTCTTTTAAGTGTCTAGAGCTATTTCCTGATTGAGCAACATTATGATATTTTATTTTTGTATTGCTTAATGATTCAATTTTATTTTTATGACTGTTTACAACTTTTTTTAATACAGTTACATATCTTTTTCTTTTGTGAGAACCAGTTTTTTTTCTGATTTTTATTCCCTCTCCTGTTGTCCAACTAGCACCTGGAACATTAGCTGCTTGGCTTTTTCTAAAAATTCCAGAGATTCCAATGCCAAAAAGTTTTACATAAGTTAAAAGTTTTCCAGCATCATTAGGAGTTAGTGTAGATAGTGCTGCTCTACTCATGCTGTCTCCAATTGCCCCCATGCTTGATGGAAGAGGAGTAGTTACTTTGATGTTGGCACTTCTTATTGATGAAGTATTATCTTCATTTAAATTTATATCTGGCCAATTACTAGCAGAATTAACTAATATTGATTCCAAATTTGAATTGTATAGTTCGCTTTTTTCTTTTTTTGAAAAACTAGTATTGTCTCCGCAAGAAATTAAAAAAATCAGAGTTGTAATAATTATTTTAGTTTGCATTTAAATCTCCTAAGATATCTTCGTTACATGGTTTCGAAAAATTTAGTTAATATTGCTTAAATTAGTTGCATTAATCTGTAAACACTTATGATGATTGAGCTTATCTTGCTTCGTCATGGTTTTGACTATTTTGTTTTTTTAACAAGTTACGATCTTTAACAGTGAAAAATTTTAGTTTAATTTTAATTGTGCTTGAAAAATTTAAGACAATTTTCTAAACCTAAGCCCAGGTTGCCCAGGTGGTGAAATTGGTAGACACGCCATCTTGAGGGGGTGGTCCTGGAAACGGGTTGCTGGTTCAAGTCCAGTTCTGGGCACCATAAGTTTTCCTTAGCGTTGACAGCACTCCATATTATGGTCCAAAATATGGAGTATGATCCACAGAATCGTAAGAGCAAGTAATAACAAGAGTTTTTTCCTTTTTGGAGCCCGAGGTACTGGTAAATCTACTTATATAAAAAAGCAATGGCCAAATAATCATTATTATATAAATTTACTGTTAAATAAATGGGAAGCTAGATATCAAAGAGATCCCGATTTACTGATATCAGATGTTGAGGAAATAAAATCTAAATATGAATGGATTGTGATAGATGAAGTTCAAAAAATACCAAAATTATTAGACATAGTTCATGAGATAATAGAGACTTGTAATTTAAAATTTGTGCTAACTGGTTCTAGTGCCAGAAAGTTAAAAAGAGGCAGTGCTAATTTGTTAGCTGGTAGAGCATTTCATAATGAATTATTTCCACTAACATATAAAGAATTAGGTAATGATTTTAAGTTAAATGATGTTTTACAATATGGCTCTCTTCCACAAATTTTTTCTTTAAATCTGCAAGATAAAAAAGAATACTTAAATAGTTATTGCCAAACATATTTAAAAGAAGAAATTCTCCAGGAACAAATTGTAAGAAATGGAATTGCTTTTAGAAGCTTCTTAGAAATAGCAGCTCAGCACTGTGGAAAAAATATTAACTTTTCAAAAATTGCAAAAGATATAAATGTAGATACAAAAACTATTCAAAATTTTTTTTCAATTCTAGAAGATACGTTGATTGGATATATGCTTCCTGCGTATACAAAATCAATTAGAAAATCTGTGAAAAAGCAGCCTAAGTTTTACTTATTCGATTTGGGCATAAAAAGAGCAATGGAAAATTCATTAGATAATAAAATTATTCCTAGAACGGGAAGCTATGGGCTAGCTTTTGAACATTTTATCGTTTGTGAGATTTTTAGGTTGAATAAATATACTAAATCAAACTATTCCATGTCTCATTATCAAACAACAGCAGGTGGAGAAGTTGATCTTGTGCTTAGTAAAGCAAGCAAGACTATAGCAATTGAGATAAAATCAACTAATAGTATAGATTTGTCAGAAATTAAAAAATTTGATCAAGTTTCTTCAGCTCTTAATTGTACAGAAAAGTTTTATATCAGCCAAGATCAAGTTTCATCCAAGGTAAGTGAAGTGAATTGTCTATATTGGGAAAATTTTTTAAACGATTTTTTTAAAGACGTAAGTTAGAAAAACAGTATTAATTTAATCCGAAATCAGTCGAGGCAGTATTCATAAATGTATAAGGATTACACCCTTCATCTGTAGATATTTTATGCCAAAAGTCTTCACGCCAAAGTTTTTTACAGTCGCCCATTTCATCAAATAATGCTTCTGGTTTAAACTTTGCTGGTAGCCATTTGCCAGAGCGAATTTCAGCTTCTAATTCCTTAGGCTCCCAAATACAGCACCCAAGTAATAATTTTTTAGTGATATGTTTATTTCTCCCAATTAATAATTCAGGAATTATATCACTACTGTCAGAGATAAAAACATCCTTTAATAGCGCTTTATCTTTTTTAGAAAGTTTATCGCCTTTGTATAAAACAAAAAATTGATCTTTCAAAAATGGACCACCAAGAAATAAACTAAGCTTTGTATCTACCATTGATTGTCCAGATAAATCATGAAGTTCAACTTTTAGGCTTGGGGATTTTGTTTCGGAACTTGCGATTGGATTATTAATTACTAGTCCAAATGCTCCTTCGCTGTCGTGCTCAGTTATTAACAAAACGCTCATAGAATAAATGTCTTCATTTTTTTTATTAGTTGAAACCAAAAAATAAGGCGCATTTAATTCCTTTATCTGTTCACTCATTCTATTAATTGATTTATTCAATAAACTACCAATGAATCACCTAAATAAAATTATAATATTCGCGCACCGCAGAATCTGGGTTTTTTTTTCTTAAAAATTGAATCATAACAAATTAAATATTTGAATATTTAAAACAAGACATTAACAATATTCTCATTTATATTTACTTTGTTATGATTTGGGAAGAAAGCCACGTATTTCAGAATGCACTTAATCAATTAAATAAAGCAGCAAAATTAATGGACTTGGATCAAAATATCCACACTAGATTACAATGTCCTGTTCGAGGATTAACTGTAAGTGTCCCAGTAAGAATGGACGATGGGATGATAAAGGTTTTTGAAGGATATAGAGTTCACCACAACCAAAGTCTTGGTCCGTGTAAGGGTGGGTTACGTTACAGCCCATCGGTAACTTTTTCAGAAACAGCAGGACTTGCAACTTTAATGACTTTCAAATGTGCTCTTATGGGATTACCTCTTGGCGGCGCTAAAGGTGGAGTTCGAGTAGACCCAAGAAAATTAAGTAGAGGCGAGTTACAAAGACTAACCAGAAGATTTACTAGTGAAATCTTTCCGTTCATTGGTCCTGATAAAGATATACCTGCTCCTGACATTGGCACTAATGCACAAGTTATGGCTTGGATAATGGATACATATTCTCAAGAAGTTGGTCATGCTGTACCAGGTGTTGTTACTGGTAAACCAGTTGAAATTGGTGGTTCCGTAGGAAGGGAAGAGGCAACTGGAAGAGGGGTTGTTTATTGCATTATTGAAGCAGCAAAAAGAATGGACATTACTCTTGATGAAAACATCTCTGTAGTTATCCAGGGATTTGGTAATGTTGGCCGAGCTGCCGCAAAAAAAATGGATAAAGTAGGCTGTAAAGTTATTGCAGTATCTGATGTATATGGTGGTGTTTATAACAAAAATGGATTAGATGTCGAGGCTCTTGAAGATCACTTTGACAAACATGGAGATCTTAAATCTTTTAAAGAAGCAGAACAAATCACTAATGATAATTTATTTGAAATTGAATGTGATATTTTAATTCCAGCTGCTATTGATAATGTAATCACGGAAAAAAATGCGAATAAAATAAAAACAAAAATAATTGCTGAAGGTGCAAATAGTCCTACAAATGAAGCTGCCGATAAAATTTTACATGATAAAGGTGTATTCATTATTCCTGATATTTTAGCTAATGCCGGTGGTGTAACTGTATCCTATTTTGAGTGGGTTCAGGGGCTTCAGCAGTTTTTTTGGACTGAAAAAGAAGTTAATAATAAATTGTGGGATATAATTACCGATGCTTTTGATAGAAGTTATGAAAAAAAAGTAAAGCTAAAATGCACAATGAGAGATGCAGCACTTGTTTCGGGAATAGAGCGCTTAAGTAATGCTATGTTAAAGCGTGGATTCTTTCCATAAACTAGATATTGCAGAGGTGAATCAATCTTTAGGTCTTTCTCTCGCTCATGTGTAATTTTTATAAATTATTAATTAGTTTTAATAATTCAATAGCTGGATCTTGAACATTGTATAAGATACTAGATTTTGATAGATATTTTATTTCTGGTAATGAATATTTTTTAATATAAGGCAGTGTTTTCTCATCTGACTTAGCAATTTCAAGTAAGCAAAAAATTGCTTTGTTACGATCTCCATGTGTAGGTCTTTCTAGCTGCAAAGCAAGTGCCTTAATAATTTTATGTTTTAAATCTTTGTTTCTAACTTGTGAAAAATAATGGAGCATAAATCTAGATATGTTATTTCTAACAAGAGAGCTTGGGTCATCAAGCAAAGAATAAATTTTTGAAATATTTAGCACATTGTTTTGAGCCCAATTTAATAAAGTAGCTGCTTCGCCACGCTTAATCTCATTTTTATCTTTTTCAATAACTTCAATTAAATTTTTTCTATGATTAGGGACAAGTTTTAAAAGATTTTTCACATAGTGAGCCATCTTTTTATCATCGTACATTAGGTATCCATTTAAGGCGTCTTCTTTAGGGGGATTTCCTAGTTTAAAAAGTTGCCACATTCTTTCCTGTAAAAGTTTAAAAGTTTTTCTAGTGTTAATATCTGCAAGCTCAATATCTTCTTTAGGGGATTGCCTGAACTTAATTCTATGCTCCTCACCTTTTTCAACAATGTTTACGGTTAAAAAAGCTTTAGAATCACTAAATATAACGGCAGAACAGTGAGTGTAAACGAAATCAAATTTGTCTTTTATAGTTGAGCACCACTTATTCCACTCATTAACGTTTTGTAGGTATGAGCTACTAATTTTAATAGGTGTAAGCTTTAGAATTTCGTTTCTAGCAATAGTTTTATTACCAATGATTTCAACTCCAGCCCACTTCCAATTTTGGCTTGCATTCAAGCTTAAAGAGTAAATTAAAATTATAAGGTGTAGATATCTCATTATATATTCCATAGCCTATATTTAAATCAAATTTTTGTCCAAACTATCTTAGTTTTATAGCGCTAGAATCTTAAAAATTTACTATTATATTGACTATGAAGACTAAGAAGCCTCCAAGAGTGATAAGTTCAAAAACTAAAAGTAGTAAGCCTAGTTTTTATAAAAAGGACTCCATTAAAAACAAAGTAATAAATAAAGAATTGTTTATACTTCTGTTATTTGTTTTAGCTACTGTAGTGTTTTTTAAACTAGCTGGCTCTTACTTACTTGCTACACTCACAGGTGGCTTGTTTGCATTAATGTTTTACCCTCTTCATAATTGGTTAGAAAAAATGATTAAACTTCCAGAGTCATTTATAGCTTTTTTTATCTGTATATTCTTATTTTTAGTAATAGTTGGGCCACTAAGTATTTTAACTTGGGTTGCTCTTCAAGATGGGTTGGATTTACTTGGCAGAGTAAATTGGGATGATTTACTTGTGAAGTTGAAGAAAAATAAAATTGGGCAATACTTATCAAACCTTTATTTAGATACTGATACATTTTACTCTTATTTAAAATCTGTTTTAAATAGCGGAGCTTCAGTCGGCATTTCTGTTGGAGGGTTTTTAGTTAAAGCAATTCCTCAAAACATAATGGCAATGGGGGTAGGGGCCTTTAGTTTTTATTTTTTCCTTGTAGATGGAGACAAGGTTAATACCTGGATGAAAAAAATCATCCCTTTTGAAAAAGAACGTTCTAGTTTGTCTAAAGTTTTTGTAGACACCGCTAGAGGAACTATTGCTGGTTCACTTTTGGCCGCATTGGTTCAAGCAATAATTGTTGAGATATCTTTGCTTGTTACAGCTGTCCCAAACGCTTTGTTTTTTGGGGTTTTTTCTTTTTTCTTAGCATTGATTCCTTTTATTGGAGCCGGACCAATTTGGCTTGGTGCTCTTGCATATCATTTGATTTTAGAAAATTATACAATGGCAATTATTCAATTAGTTTTTGGAATTATTGTAATATTCAGTGATAATATAGTTCGTCATTATGTTTTAAAAGAAAGATCATTCATGCATCCAGTAATTTTTCTTGTATCAATATTGGGCGGCATATCTTGGTTAGGCCCTACGGGGATATTTTGGGGCCCTATTGCAGCAGCTTTAATTCTTGAAGTACTTAAAGTATTTTCAAAAAACATTCACCCCAGAAATAAATAACACACATGTTTAGAAATTTAGGTTTAATTGGATTACTTTTTTTTATTAGCTTCGCGATTTATAAAAAAAATATTAGTAAAAGTAAAAGTAAAAGCAAAAGTGAACTCTTAACTCAGTCATTAAATAATCCGCAAGTTTTTGCCCTAGAAAACAATCCTGTAAATTTAGCTATTTCCGTAAACAAAAAATTAAAGCCATTAAAGAAAGCTAAAGAGCAAAAAATAATATTCAAAGTTTTACCACCAACAAAGCTATCCAAGCAGCAAAAAAGATCTGCTAGTTTTAACAAGGTTGAGTTTCAAGTAAAAGATGGCTGGGCTGTTAGTCATGGAGATATTGTTTGGGGAAAAGTATCTGGTAAAAAGAAAAATGGATACTTAAATGCTTCAAAAATTAAAGCTTGGGAAAATGGTATTGTCCCTTATTCTATTGATGCAAAATTAAGTAAAAAACAAATTAAAATAATTACCTCAGCTGTTGAATATATATCGAGTAACTCTAATGTAGAGTTTATTCCAAACGATGGCTCTTTTACCGAGGGGATTGTATTTACTACGCTGAAAAACCCAAGAGAGTGCAGATCATATCTTGGAAGAGCTGGTGATATTATCCAACCAGTTTTTTTGGGCTCAAAGTGTGGGTTCTCTGAAATTCTTCACGAGTTAATGCATGTTTTGGGTTTTGTTCATGAGCATTCAAGAATAGATCGAGATCAATATGTAAAAATTAATTGGGATAATATTGTTGAAGATAGGGAATCTCAATTTTATGTGTATCCGGAGGATTTACCTCTTGATTACGCTAGGGAGAATTACGACTTCAAATCAATTATGCATTACGGTAAAGGTTTTTTTTCTAAAAACAAAAGAGCTACTATAGAGCCATTGGATAATCCCATGCAAGGTCTTGGTGGTAAAGATATGTCTGAACAAGATTGGCAAAAAATAGACGCTGTTTATTATTAGTGTAATTAGATATATTTTTTTAATTACACTAATAAATTAAAAATTTATTTATACTGCAGCTTGAGATTCTGTTTTTGAACTACAAAAACTATTACATTCCCTTGATCTTTTAAGAATATCTTCTCGATTCAGATACTTTTGGTTTCTAGTAGAGGCTTTAAGGCTTCGATTTAAATATTCTTCTTCGGTAAAGCAGTCTACTTGGATTGTGTCATAAATTAAATCAACCGCTTTACTCAAAGAATCAAATTCTGTTTGAGTAATAACATTTTCTGCTAATGCATCCTTCATTGTAGTTAAATTAATTCTTTTTTTAATTCCTTTAGATTTAAAATGTTTTTTAACTTTGGCAAATAAAACTTCACTTTCTTTTTGAGCTAAGAAGGCTCTGTTAAGTTTGTTTACTTGTTCTTCTTCATTTTTTGGTACAAAAATATTTGAAAAAAGTGCATCTCTTGCCGGGGAGTTGCTTTGAACGAAATTTGCTATTTTAACGTTAAGTTGATCACTTGGAATTGCTGACATCATGTTCATGTTTCCAATACTTCTTATAGGTCCTTTAAAAAACCACCCAAGCACTGGAATATTTAAATTTGCTAATATTCCATCAAAAGCTAAATCAATATTATGTAAAGAGTTCTTCATACACCATTGTACTAATGGAATATGTTCTTTTTGTTTTCCTTCTGCTTCCCACCTTCTTAATACTCCAAAGGCTAGAAATGTCCATGACAATACATCAGCATATCTTCCAGCTAGTTGTTCTCTCATTTTAAGTTTTCCACCTAAAGCCAAAGCAATATTTGAAAGAAAAGCAAATCCAGCTGATGACCAAGTAAGCTTTTGGTAATAGCGTTTCATTCTTCCTCCAGGAGCAGATACAAATAAGCCTCTTGTCAGAGCAATAAAAATTATTCTCACAGTAGTATTTAATATTTGTCCTTGGTGAGACCAAAAAGCTTTGTCAAAATTTTCAACATTGTTGCTTTCAATTGCGTCTACTTGGTCTTTTAAAAAGGGGTGTCCTCTTAATAGCCCCTGGCCAAAAATTATTAAGGTTCTAGTTAAAATATTTGCGCCTTCAACAGTAATTCCTATTGGCATAACTTTGTAACCGTTAGCCAAAGTGTTTCTTGGCCCTTCGGAAATGGCTGCGCCGCCAAGAATGTCCATTGCATTATTAATTCCTACTCTTGCTTGTTCAGTAAAAGAATATTTGGCAATAGCTGTTATAACGGGTGGTTTTTTGCCTTCATCAAGTGCTCCGCAAATAAATTTTCTATTGGCTTCAAGCATGTAGTTTGTAGCGGTGTTGTAAGCAAGCGGTTCGGCCACTCCTTCAAATTTTCCAACTGGTATTCCAAATTGTTTTCTAATTGCAGCATGGCAACTTGTAACCCAAAGGCCAAGTTTACTTCCACCAACACTTTGAGCAGGAAGAGAGATTCCTCGTCCAGCTGCTAAACTTTCCATTAACATTCCCCAACCTTTTCCAACGCCAGCTTCTTCGCCAATTACTTGAGTAACAGGAATAACAACGTCTTTGCCTTCGGTAGGGCAATTATAGAAAACACTGTCTAAAGGATCGTGTCTTTTTGTGTGGTCAATTCCAGCAAGGTCTGAAGGAACAAGCGCACATGTAATTCCAAGATAATCTTTATCTCCCATTAAATGTTCAGGATCGTATAATTGAAATGCTAGTCCTATGGTGGTTGCGATAGATGCTAATGTTATCCATCGCTTGTTCCAATTAAGTCTTATATAAAGTTTTCCATCTTCACCTTTAAAAATATCTCCTCTTGATTTAATAGATGCAGCATCTGATCCAGCTTCTGGTTCAGTAAGTGCAAAGCAAGGAATCTCTTCAGCCGTGGCAAGCTTAGGTAAGTATTTTTCTTTTTGGGCATCAGTACCATAATGGGTGAGTAATTCAGCAGGTCCAAGAGAGTTTGGTACCATAATAGTAATACATAAAGAATTACTTCTAGAGGATAATTTCATTATAACTTCAGAATGTGCAAGAGCAGAAAATCCAAGGCCGCCATATTTTTTGGGAATGATCATTCCAAAAAACTTTTCTTTTCTAATTAATTCCCAAGCTTCTTCTGGTAGTGCTCGATTCTGAGTTACGTCCCAATCATTAACAATTGTGCAAAGTTCTTCTACTGGTCCATCAATAAATGCTTGTTCTTCATCGGTAAGATCAGGGTATGATTCTTTTCGTAATTTATTCCAATTTGGTTTACCTGAAAAAATTTCTTTTTCAGCCCAAACAGTTCCTGCTTCTAAGGCCGACTTTTCTGTTTCAGAAATTTTTGGTAATAACCCCTTGGCTTGAATAAAATTCATTAAAGGTTTTGAAATTAAAGATTTTCTTATTGGTGTGATTCCAAAAATTGCAAAAACTACAGCTAACAAAAGCCAAGCAATTAGTGGTGCCCCTAATAGTGAGAGTAATGCTCCCACAGCAATGAAGTAGATGAATCTGCTTACTCCAATATAAGCTAAGACTAAAAATCCAATTGAAAACACTATCCAATCTATTGCTGGTGTGAATAAGTTAGCTGCTGAGTTTAATACGCTTAATATTTCCATTATTGTTGCCCCTTTTATTTAATAAAGTTGGTTAGTTAGTAATTTCACTTACTTTTAGTACATTATTTCAAGATCGGACCCCTATCTATAACGCTGCGCATTTTTTGCTTTCCTTAAATGATGTTTTTTAGCTTTAAAAATTTAATATATAAACTTAAAACGACGATAAGGGCATGGTTACAAAACATTAGATCATGAAATTAAAAAACTTCTCTTCACCACATTATTTGTATAACGCAAATCCAGAATATATTGAATCTGTTTATCAACAGTACTTAGAAAACCCAAATCAAGTTGAAGATTCCTGGAGGTTTTTCTTTGATGGAATGAATTATGGGTTTAGCGATGGTGTTTCTCAAACCGAAACTGTGTGGAAAAAGCACGTAGCCGAAAACCCTATTAGTATTGATGAGTTTAAAATTAGTAATGAAGCAAAGGTTGCTTCACTTATTCAAGCATATAGACAAAGAGGAATTGTTTTAGCAAATCTTGACCCTTTACATCCACCACTTAGTTCACATCCTTCTCTTGATTTAAAGCAATTTGATCTTTCAGAAGAAAATCTTTCAGATATTTTCACTGCGGGTAATTTAATTAACCTTGGTGCTGTTTCCTTAAGAGAAATAATTAATCATTTAAAGAATACGTACTGCGGTACTGTTGGTTATGAGTTTTCTCATATTCAAGATAAAGTTTCAAGGGAATGGCTGCAAGGCTATCTTGAAACTATTATTTGTAATAAAAAGTTAGATGTAGATACCAAAAAATATATTTTTTCAAGGCTTAGCGAGAGCGAAGGTTTTGAGCAATTTCTTCATACAAGATTTGTTGCCCAAAAAAGATTTTCAATTCAAGGGGCAGAATCCTTAATCCCAGCTTTTGATAATTTAATTGATTGTCTTAGTTCGTTAGGGGCTAATCAACTAGTTGTGGGCATGGCTCATAGGGGAAGATTAAATTTTTTAAGAAATATTTTTGGTAAAGAATCTGTAGACATGTTTTCAGAATTTGAGCAAAATTATGAATTCGAAGATTCTGTTAATGAAGGAGATGTAAAATACCATATGGGTTATTCTACTGACGTTAAATCTCGCTCTGGAAAATCAGTTCATTTATCATTAGCAAATAACCCATCTCATTTAGAATTTGTATCTCCAGTTGTATTGGGAATGACTTATGCAAAACAAATTGGCGACGAAGACCTAGCTAAAGAAAAAGTAGTGCCTGTTTTGTTCCATGGTGATGCAGCTTTTGCTGGCCAAGGTGTGGTTTATGAAACATTAAATCTTTCCCAAGTTGAAGGTTTTAGTGTGGGTGGTTCAATTCATATTGTAATTAACAATCAAGTTGGATTTACAACTAATCCAGAACAAGCCCGATCAACAACCTACGCTACTGACTTGGCAAAAATGTTAGAAGTTCCAATTTTTCATGTTAATGGCGATGATCCAGAAGCTTTGTGGAATGTTTTTGCAACCGCAGCTGCTTACCGACAGAAGTTTAAAAAAGACGTTGTTGTAGATTTAATTTGCTATAGAAAATATGGTCATAACGAAGGTGATGAACCTTCCTTTACTCAACCAATACTTTATAAGTCAATCAAAGGCCACTCTTCCCCAAGAGCTGTATATCTTCAGAGATTAATTGAGGAATCAGTTTTTACTGAGGAAGAAGCCGAGGAAATTTTTGATGGTATTTTAAATAGATACGACTTACTTTTAGAAAAAGCTCGAAGAGAAAAACCCAAGCCTGCTCATAGTTCTTTTGAAAGTAAGTGGAAATCATATAAATGGAATATAGATTTGCCTTTTAAAGAGGTTGGTACAAGGTTTGATAAATCAGCTTTGCTTAAGCTTGCAGATTCACTTTATAGTTACCCAAAAGATTTTAAACTCCACCCAAAACTTAAGCGAGTTTTAAGTAATCAACTTGCAGTAATTAAAGAAGATAGAAATCTAGATTGGGCATGTGTTGAAACCCTTACTTATGCTTCATTGCTATATGAAAACAACGATATTAGATTAACCGGCCAGGACGTTGAGCGAGGAACCTTTTCTCACAGAAATGCTTTGTTAAAAGATTTTGAAACTGGCTCTTCATATATTCCATTGAATAATTTAAATCTTAATTCTCAAGGGGATTTTGAAGTTAAAAACTCAATTCTTAGCGAGACTGCAGTACTTGGTTTTGAGTATGGAGTCTCATTGGTTGATCCTCAAAGATTAGTGATTTGGGAAGCTCAGTTTGGTGATTTTGCTAATGGAGCTCAAGTAATTATTGATCAATTTTTATGTTCTGGCGAAGCCAAATGGCAAAGAGCCAGTGGATTAGTTTTATTTTTGCCTCATGGTTATGAGGGGCAAGGACCAGAGCATTCAAGTGGCAGATTAGAAAGATTCTTGCAGCTTTGTGGCAAGAGAAACATGCAGGTTATGAATTTTTCTAACCCTTCTCAAGTTTTTCATGGATTACGTAGACATATGATTCGAGGCTATAGAAAACCAATGATAGTAATGACGCCAAAAAGCTTGCTTCGTCATCCGAAAGCTGTTTGCACTGTTGATGACTTAACATCTGGAAGTTTTCAAGAAATAATAGATGATCAAATTATATCCAAAAATAAATCCTTTAAAAAAGTAAAAAAACTTTTACTTTGTAGTGGAAAAATTTATTATGAGCTTCTTGATGCAAGAGAAAAACTATCTAACCCAGAAGATATTGCTATTATTAGAGTAGAGCAGCTTTATCCTTGGCCCCAAAGAACATTAAAGAAAGTGTTGGAATCATACCTACATTTAAAAGATATTTACTGGGTTCAAGAGGAGCCAATGAATATGGGCGCTTGGTCTTATGTTTTTGAGACTTGGTGTGGTGGATACGATAATTTCAAAGAACATTTTAATGATGTTAACATTAAATATATTGGTAGGAGTAGAGGAGCAGCCCCAGCTGTTGGTTCTATGAAGCATCATAAAATTATACAAAGTAAAACTATAAAAAAAGCTATGGAGTTAAAAAAAGATGATTGAAATTAAAGCCCCCGCTGTTGGCGAGTCAATAAGTGAAGTTAGAATATTAGATTGGACCAAGAAAAACGGAGACTATGTAAAAAAAGGTGAAGTAATTCTTGAGATAGAATCAGATAAAGCCAGTGTGGAAGTTATTGCTACTGCAAATGGTGTATTGAAAACTATTGCTAGTGTAGATGATACCGTAGCAATTGGTGAGACCGTTGCGCAAATAGATGAATCAGCTAGTGCCCCAAAAGGATCAGCAAAAAAATCTGGCAATAAAAAAGTAAGTTCATCTTCTCCGCAAGCTAGCTCAGTAAATCACGGGCTTAATTCTGATATGCTATCAGCAAATTTGTCTCCTGCGGTTAAAAAAATGGTAGTTGAAAATGGTGTTGATGTTAATCAAGTTAAGGGAAATGGCAAAGCCGGCAGACTTACAAAGGGTGATGTTAAAAGATATATGGACAATGGCCGAGTTAATGAAGTTGAAAGTCCAACTCTTCCAACTCCTGCAAAAGTAGATCCTCCAGGTGTTAAAAGATCTAAAATGAGTTCTCTTAGGCGTAGAATTGCTCAAAGACTTGTTTCTGCTCAGCAAACCGCCGCAATACTAACAACTTTTAATGAAGTGGATCTTACTAATGTAATGGAACTTCGATCTAAATATAAAGAAAAATTTAAAGCCAAAAATGGAGTGAATCTTGGGTTTATGAGTTTCTTCACTAGAGCATGTGTACTTGCTCTTAAGGAAAATCCAGATGTAAATGGCCAAGTTGATGGAGAAGAAATTGTTAATTTTGATTTCGTAAACATGGGCGTTGCAGTGGGCACAGAAAAAGGTTTAGTTGTTCCAGTTTTAAAAAATGCAGACAAAATGACTTTTTTAGAGATCGAACAAGAAATTGTTCGTTTAGCAACCAAAGCCAAAGCAGGTAAACTATCCCTTGCTGATATGAGTGATGGAACATTCACCATTAGTAATGGCGGCGTTTATGGTTCAATGCTTAGTACGCCAATTTTAAATCCTCCACAAAGTGGAATACTTGGCATGCACAATATTATGAAAAGACCAATTGCAGTTGGTAGCAAAATTGAAATCCGTCCTATGATGTATTTAGCATTATCATACGATCACAGAATAATTGATGGCAAAGGCGCGGTTACTTTTTTAGTAGCAATTAAAGATAAGCTAGAAAATCCTGAATCTTTAGATTTAGATTTCAAAAAAGATTTATAATATAAACCAATTTAAGGAAAAAATATGAGTAAAAAATTTGATGTAATAGTAATTGGCGGTGGACCTGGTGGATATGTAGCAGCAATTCGAGCAGCTCAATTAGGTAAAACTGTTGCTTGTGTAGAAAAACGTGCAAGTCTTGGCGGCACATGTTTAAATGTAGGATGTATTCCTTCAAAAGCTTTATTAGATAGCAGTGAACATTATTCATTTGCTAATAAGAAATTAAAGGATCATGGTGTAGATGTTTCTAGCGTTAAGTTAAACCTTAAACAAATGATGAAAAGAAAGTCAGATGTTGTAGATCAGCTTTGCTCCGGAATTGAGGGCCTTTTTAAAAAAAATAAAATCACTTGGATTAAAGGTTTAGGCGAAGTTGTTAAAGAAGACGGCGGATTAAGTGTTCAAGTTACCGAGAAAAAAAATAAAGATAAGTACCAGGCAGAAAATATTATAATTGCCACTGGTTCTAGCCCCGTGCAAATACCTGGATTTGATTTTGATGAAAAAAATATTTTAAGTTCTACTGGAATTTTAAGCTTAGATAAAGTTCCAAAGTCATTACTGGTAGTTGGTGGTGGATATATTGGTTTAGAGATGGCCAGTGTTTGGAATAGACTTGGTACTGAAGTTACTGTAGTTGAATTTGCTGAAACTATAGTTCCAGCTATGGACAGGCAGCTTGGCAAAGAACTTTTAAAATCTTTGAAGAAACAAGAAATGAATTTTTTTCTTTCTCATAAATGTGTTTCAGCAAAAAAATCTGGCACTAGCTTAGTTGTAAGTATTGAAGATAAAGAAAAAGGTGAAACTAAAGAGATTAAATGTGAGAAAGTTTTAGTTTCGGTAGGAAGAAAGCCAGTTACTGAAGGACTTCAATTAGAAAAATCAGGTATTAAAACTGATGCTCTTGGTTTTATTGAAGTAAATGATCAATTACAAACTTCTGTTGCGGGAGTGTATGCAATTGGTGATGTTGTCAGAGGACCAATGCTTGCGCATAAAGCTGAAGAAGAAGGTGTTGCCGTAGCTGAAACAATAGCCGGTCAATATGGTCATGTGAATTACGATGTTATTCCAGCAGTTATGTTTACTCATCCTGAATTTGCTAGTGTGGGAATTACTGAAGAACAGGCAAAAGAAAATAAAATTGATTATAAAAAAGGATCCTTTCCTTTTATGGCCAACGGCAGAGCTAAGGCTCTTGGAGATGTCGAAGGTAGTGCTAAAATTATTGCTGATGCAAAAACTGATAAAGTGTTAGGGGTTCATATTCTAGGGCCAAGAGCCAGTGATTTAATCGCCGAAGCAGCTTCTGTTATGGAATTTGGCGGTAGCTCAGAAGATATTGCTAGAACTTGCCACGCTCACCCAACTCTATCAGAAGTTGTCAAAGAAGCAGCTCTTGATGTAGCAAAACGCAAAATCCATATGTAGGTTTATTTTTTTAAGAGTTCAATAAATTTATTTTATCAATATACAACTTAATTGCTAAAGCAGTTAATTGTTTATCTCGTAATCATCGGTTTTTGCGCCGCCTGCTAAATCAGAGTATTGGCCAAGACTAGCAGTACTTGCTTTGATTATTAAAACCTTACCATCATCTGGTACTTTTGTTTCTATTCCCATATCAATACTAAGATCATCTGTTATCGCTAAGACTTCTTGTTTATTTTGTAAAATATTATTTTGGGTAAAAGCATCTTCTAAGACAGTACCAGGTTTTTTACTTTCTTTAAACTGGCCAATTTTTATTAAACTTCTGTAGTTTGCTAATTCTTTTTTTACTCGGATTTCTGAAGTGTCCTGAGTTTTTGGATCTAAAATATTAAACACAACTTCCATAGACTCCCCATCGTAAAACCTCTCAACAATCCAGTCATTTTTTTGTGCTTCACTTACAATATAAAAATTATCTTTGTTAATAAAGTCATTAGCTCTAATGTTAAAAGATAATATAGCTTGAATATTTGGATCCTTTATATATCCTGGCAAAGTGTATATCTGAAATCCTGTTCTATAATTTTGACAACTACTTGTAGCCACACAATCTCCAATTCTGCTCATTGTTCGAGCGTCACTAACAATTGTAGTAAATACCAAGGTATCAATAGGGTCTTTAGTTAAAGCACTATTTACTTCGTTAAACTTATTGGAAATAGTTTTAATATCACTAAGTAATTGTGTTTTTACTTCATCACTGAAGGAGTTACTCAGATTAATTGTTTGTTTAAATTCATTTATGTATCCCTGTAAAATTGGGATCTCAGAATTAAGTATTTGCTCCAAGTTAGTTTCATTATCTATTTTTTTTATTTTTAAACTTAAATTAGAAATTTCGCTTTTCAGCCTCTCAGATAGCATCACTACTACTTGTTGTTCATTCATAGAATATTTCTTTTTTATAGTGGCCAAATTTTTAAATACTAGGGAAAAATCAATGTTCAATATATCTGAAAGACCATTGGCGATTGAATCTTTAACTTTTTTTAAATCTTCACTATTAGTATTTGCTAATAATTGATTAATAGAATTAGGAACTTCTGCTAGTTTAGACTTAATAAATTTGTAACTATCTGCCTTACTTCCAGCCACAAACTTTAATTTGCTTCTAGTATGTGCTTCTTGCCAAAGCTTTGCTTGATTAGTACTCAAATGGCCTATTTGAGCTTCTATTTGTGCCTTACGGGCATCGGTGATTCCGATAAATCTAAATTCATGAAAGTTTCTATCTAAAACTGCAGAAAAAATTTCACCAAGATCTTTTAATAAAATATTCCAATTTGTTTCGCCTAAAAATCTAGCTAACAGAACTTTTATTTCTTTAATATCTCCCCATCTATCCTTGAGGGCCATAATTCGTTGGTAGCTAAAATCTTTATCTTCTCCTAACACCTGTTTAAACCTAATGGTTATTTTTTCAGCAATTATTGAATGAAGATCTACAATATTATTTCTATCAACAATAATACTTTCAGTGTCACTTTTTATCGTTGCTCCAAATTCTTTTATAACAGCAGCGAATACTTTCTTAAAATCCTCTTGATCAGGATAAATACTGCGTAGGTCAATAATTGAGCCAAGAAGTTTGTTAAAGTTAGAAATACTTTTTTTATTAAAAAGTTGTGGATCAAAGTTTAATAACTGGCCAAGCTTGGGTTCTGTAATCAATCTAGTATATTCAAAGCCTAGAGCATAAAAATCTCCAAGTATATCTCCAGTTTTTGCATTCTTTAGAGCTATAGCTTGATCATCACTTAATCCCAAAGCTAAGGCTAATATTTGGCTAGCATGTTTAATTTTTTGATCTTTAAAGTGCTGATAGTTTTTACCGTATGTGTAGAGTAAGTATTTCATCACATACTCTCTTTTTACGGGGCTAATCAATACATCTGGGTCAATATTTTCATTGAATTCTAGAAAATCTGAAATAATTTGGTGTTTACTTTTTTCACCTTTTTTAGTGGCAACGATTGGTAGGTGGTCTAAGCGCCATGAAAATCTATCGTTAATGTATTTACTTGGATTAGCAACAAAGGCTATGTGTTCAAACTCTTTAATTTGGGTACTATTGAATCCAAAACATTCAACCAAACCATTGGCTGATAACCCAAATAGGATTGTTTTTGATTTGGCTATATTAGTAATTATTTGTTTTTTTTGTTTAAAAGTTAAACTTGTTTCACCTAATTTAAGAAGAAAATCCTCGGAATAATTTCTCTTAAAATTTGTAGTTGCAATAAATAGTAATTCATAAATTTCATAATTAGTTAAGCCAATTGCATAAAGCTGACTAAGGTTTTTAAAAATAGAGTTCATATTTCTTGATTTAGCCATCATTTTTAAAAGAGTAAGCATTTTACTTCTTGCCTCTGTATTATCTAAATCAAAGAATTCTGCCAGCTTGGTAATTGAAGAAAATTTACTTTTGAAATTAATATTTTTTGCAAAAACAGTTAATAGTTCATATATATCTTTATCTTCAAAGCCAAGCTTAGTAACTTCAGATAAACTATCTAAAATGTCACAATAGCTGTCGCTCATTGCTTTAGTTCGAGCTAGATTTTTTAAAAAGGTTTTTAGTTTCGCTTTTGCTTCTGTCTCATTAGAAAAATTCAAAAAAGATAAGCTAGAAACTTCATTAAAGCTAATGCTTGAGTTTGCGTTGTTGGAAAAACGAATCATTAATTCAAATATTTCATTATCATCAAAGCCTATAGCTTTTAGTTTATCAATATTGGCAATAATTCCACGTCCATCTGAACTATCAATAATTGAATGAATTATTGATAGTTTTTGTTTTTTACTTATATTCATAAAATTTAAATTGTCTATGAAGGCTAATCCATAATATGAACTTTTATCGATGTTTTGTAAAATAAAATTTAGTAAGAATTCATCTGTATATCCTGCTTTTTGTAAACTTGATATTTTGCTAAGATATATATGCAGTTCAGAGCCATCTCTTCCACTCATAAAATCATCTATAACTTTGTCTAAAAATTGCCGTTCCATTTTTAAATCGACTAGTCTTTCAATGCTGTAAAATATATTGGATTTATATAACTTCATTGAGCTAATTTTAATTATAAATTCTTTTAAACTCGAATCACTAACTGAAGATAATAAGGTTAATAAATATTTTATAGCTTGGTGGGATTCTAATTTAAATCCCTTTAAGGCTTGCTCAAAAATCTCTAATTTTTTCTGGTCATTTTTAGCGTGAGAAATTCTATTATATAGCTCAAGCAAAGGCTTTTGTTTTGATTCATGGTCGCTTTCCCAGCCGTATTTGAATGTATCTTCTGTCTTTTTCTTGAAAGGATTAGTAGTAACATTAGCAATGACTTCTGCAGCTTTAGTAATTGCTCTTGAAATTTTAGCAATAAAGCCTAAATCTTTATTACAATCTATATTAGTAGCTGAATTATTTTTATCGCTACTAAGTAATGTAGTGCTGATTATAGTGGTAAAAAAAACTAAAAAAATTAATCTAAAACTCATAAAATTTTGTTTTCAAAAACAATGACAATTTAACTCAAAGAGTCAATCAGGTCAACGACTTTAAGTTAAGTGCATGATATTTATACCTAAATTTGTCAATTTTATGCTTGGTCGATATAAACTATTTTTATTCAGTGAGCGTAAGGTCCTATAAGTTTATTTTTAAGGAATATAGTTAAATAATTTAATTCACATAAGCCGCTAATATTTTTGGTTTAATCTGCCGATAGCAAGAGTATGAGATTAATTATTGCTGGATTTGGACTTTTAGTGATTTCTTTTTATGCTGCTGCTTTTTCTAATGATGGAGTTTTAGTTTGGGATGAAAAAGAATATCAAAGAAAAGTAGCCACTAATTCGCTGGCCAAGCAACAAGATATTATTGAGTTTCAAAAATTAATAATAAAAAACAAGAAGAAAAAACATAAACAAAAATCTTTGGCTGAAAAAGTGAAATCAAATAGCAATAAATCTAAAACAAATAAAAAATAATTTTTATCCAGCTATTATAACTTGGTTAGGGTTAATTGATGGAGTGATTGTTACCTTAAAATCATTTTCTATTGATGGTTTTAGAATACCGAGCAATAATTTTTTTGCACTAGTTTCTGTTTGTGGGTAGCAACTAATTTTAATTTTTGCATTATCAATAAATTTATTTTTTTCAAAACTACTAATCCACTTAAGTCCTTTAGCGCTATTAAGCGATGGTAAAATAATAGCAACTGTTGAGGGAGAAAGGCTAAATATCTCAAATGGATGAGTATTTTTATGGAATATTTGCTCAATAGACTTTAAACTTAAGTCTTTTTTAAAGTCTATGGTTAGAAGGCAAAAAGATTTCTGGTACATACTGTGCCACTTTAAATTTTCTTGTAATCTGTACTCTAAGTTTGTAAAGTTTGGCAGTTTAGTTTTTGGGTCAAAGCCAATTAATGATGAAAAATTTTCTTGTTGAAATTTGAAATCCAAAGGGAACTTGCTGCTAGCAATCCAGGTTTTTATTTGATTCTTACTTTCTGTTAACGCTTGCTCAGTTCCTTGAGTAAATAAGTAATAAGATTTGTTTGATAGTTTTAGTAAGTGGTTTTGAATTGATAACTCTGAATTAGAGATTTCTTTTATTTTATTTGAAAATGTAATTAATGTGTTAGGAGCAAGAATTGGTGTATTTTCTTTGTAGCTAAATTTAAGGTTTGGAATAGTTCTTTTATCGTTTAAAGCGCAATCAATAATTTGTAGAGTTTTGTTTTGAATGTCTTGTTCGGCAATATAAATATTGTTTAAATTAAAGTGGCTATTAATGTTTTCAATCAGGCTAAATAGTGCCTGGCTAAAGTTTTTATTCCTTATATGGTCACCAAAAAGGTTAATTATCTCAATCAGTGGCTTTTTGTTATTTATAACAGCCAATTGATTTTCTAAGAAATTATGCTTTATAGATGATTTTACTAGTTGGTTTAAGAATAAATTTTGTGGACTAGTTCGGCTAATTAATTTAAACAAAGGATTAATATCAGTTATTTTATCAAATAACACTGAAGAAGAATGAGAACATAGGCAAATAGTATTAATTTTACTATTTATGCTGTTAATGAGGTTTAAAGCAAGAAAGCTTTTTTCAAAATTTAAATCGATTAAAATACAATCAGGGTAAGATGTTTTAAGTGAGCTTTGCAGGCTCTTAACTCCATCAAAAATTTGGATAGAACAATTGGTTTCATTTTTTAATGATGTAGAAATATTGTCTATATAATTTAGATCATCAGAAAAGATAGTTACAAGTGGTGACGTTTTATTCATAATATTTTTACAACTTAAATTTTAAATTACCGCTAGGGGTTTTTACTGTTAAAAATTTTGGCTCTTGTTGTTTTTCAAAGTTTACAATAAATAATCGGTGATATGGAAAAGCAAAAGGAAAGTCTGATTCAATAAGGGCAGTATCATGAAACTCATTTACTGTTACAGATTCTTTATCGTTTAAGAAAAATTGAAATAATGAAAAATTTAAATATTTATCTAAGGTATAATTTACGGCAATTGCAAATTGAGTGGTGTCTGCTTTAATAAAGTGAGGAGAAGATGTAACTCTACTTTTTGCCTCTATGTATTTTTTAGTAATAGGGACTACGTATACAGAGGTTATTAGCTTTCCTCGGTCATAGATTCTTTTTTCTACAGCATTCTCAGTTGTATAAGACTGAACTAGATAGTTTGAAGATTCAATAGCTCCAAAATAAGCGCAACCGGAGAAAGCACAAAAAATAATAATCAATAAAAGTGATTTAATGTGCATAAGTTAATAATATCCGTTATTTATAAATAGTCAAGATTAGTGCTTTAGTTCTAAGGTTGTTAATCTATTTTCAACCTAGATCACTTAATTTGCATAATGATTTAACAGGGCATTTTAGTTTTTGTCTTAAAAAACTCATCCCTCCAGATTGCCGGTCCACAATTACATATATGCCTTTAAGGTCGTATCCATCTTTTCTTAGGTTTTCAGCTGCTAAATAAGAAGATTTGCCAGTGGTAACTACGTCTTCAATTAACCAAACATTCGGTCTGTTTGAAAATTCTTTAAGGGATCCACTTTCTATGCATTCCCCTTGGCTAGCACCGTGAGTTTTAGGGTCTTTTCTAACCAACAATCCTTCAACTTCCCAATTTCTTTTGTTTGCTTCTAATATACATGCAGCAACTAATGGGTCTCCGCCAACACAAACCCCACCAATTAAATCAGATTTATCATCTATAATTTTGTCTATAAACATTTCGCCTAATAATTTTAAGCTAGGTCCATGAAGGCTGAGCTTTTTACAATTTATATATGTGCCAGAAGAGGCGCCACTTGCAAGCTTGGTTTCTTGGTTTGAAATTAATGCTCGGCTATTAAGTATATTTATTAGTTGTGCTTTTTTATCCATTCTAGAAGAAGATGGTAGCATTTTTCTTTTTCATCGTCATTGAAGATTTCATGTTTAGAATTACTTAATACTAGTTTTTGTTTAGGGCAGTTTAAAGATTCATAAAATAGCCTGCAGGCGCTTGGATCTATTATGCTGTCTAGTTCGCTCCACATTAAATTTGTTGGATATTTTATTTGGCTGAAATTATTAAGGCAATAATTACCACATTTTACAAAAGACCAAATTAATTGGAAGCTGGCAAATTGGTGAATTAGTGGGTCATTAAGATATTTTTGTTGATTTACTTGGTTGTTTGAAAGCTTGCTTAATTTAAATGGCCGATGGATCTGAAAATTTGGATAAACCTTATTAGCAATTTTAAGGATAACTTTTTGCCAGTTAGGAATTTTGTTAGCAATTTTTAAAGCAGGTGCAGAAAGACTAAGGCTATTGATTCTTGGCTGGTAAAACATTGCCGAGTAACAACTAATTAATCCTCCCATGCTATGACCAAATAAATGTATTTTTTTATAATTGTTATTTAAGTTAATTTGGTGATTAATTAATTCAGCATATTCATTAATAGTTAAAAGTTTTTTACTTTTTTTTCTCGATAGCCCATGGGCAGGAAGGTCAAGGCATTTTATATGGATGTCAAAATTGTCAGTTAAAAAATTAGCTAGGGCTTTGTACCTATATCCATGTTCACCAATTCCATGGCATATTATCAAAACATTTGCAGATTCTTGGTTTTTACTCCAAGAGTGTTCAACAATTTCATTATTTTTATAAGATATTGTCTTAGATAAATAATTGCTCATTTATGTGTCTAAGCATAATTTGAATCAATCATTCAGTATATTTAATTTTTAAGTTTGTTTATAATGCATGGGCACTATTTTATTCTCAATATGGGTTAAAGCTTAAGTCTTGTTTATTAAGCCACAAGTGGTATATTTGTTTCATGAAATTTACAATAAATTTAAAGTCTGTCTCTGATGCTGCTGTTGAGGTATATTTCTTATCAAAAAACAGTGATGGTTTTTTTGTCTTACCTAAAGTATCAAAAGTCTCAACTCTTTTAAAGAAATTAGCTTCATCTGTGAAAGATATTAAAGTACCTGCTAATAATTATTTATTTTTACCTGCTGGGCTTGATGGTTCAACTTCCGCTCTTTTTTATTGTGTAAATAAAACAAGTTTTTCTAGTCAAGATTTAATGATTATTGGTGGCAATGTTGCTAATATTGTTGCTGGTTTAAAAATTCCTAAGGTAAATATCAATGTTGATACATTGATTTCTAGGTCACAAATAAAAACTAAAAAAACAATAATTGATACTGAGCAAATGGGATTGATTAAAGATTATAATTTAAAAGTTAAATTTTTTGGTCAGGGCTTTCTGTTGTCACAATATAAGTTTGATCATTATAAAAAACTTCCAAAAGTAATAAAAGATTTTAATTTAGTTGCTACGAAAATTTCCCCAGCTAACAAAAATAAAATTCTTAAAGAAATAAATGTAGAAACTGAATTGGTTAACAAGTGTAGAGAGCTGCAAACTATGACGGCTAATAATCTCTACCCGGAAATTTTAGCCAAGCATGCCCAGAAAATGGGAAAAGATTATGGTTTTAATGTAGAAGTTTTTAATAAAACTAAAATTAACTCCAAAGGCTTTGAAGGATTAATTCAAGTGGGCAAGGGGAGTGAAAGAGATCCAAGATTTGTTGTTTGTGAATATAATAAAAGTAAAAAGAAATACCCTCATATCGCTTTAGTTGGTAAGGGAGTTACCTATGATACTGGTGGATATTCATTAAAACCCTCTGCTTCAATGGCAATGATGAAGACTGATATGAGTGGAGCAGCGGTGGTTTTATCAGCTATCTCAATTATTAGTTCTTTAAAATTACCTGTTCGAGTGAGCGCATTTGTTCCAAGTGTAGAAAACATGATTAGCTCTAAGGCTTATAGAGTAGGCGATATATACAAAAGTTATAGTGGTAAAACAATTGAGGTTTTAAACACAGATGCAGAAGGAAGGCTAATTTTAGCAGATGCCTTAACTTATGCCAGCGAACAAAAGCCAGATATTATTATCGATGTTGCTACATTAACAGGTGCTTGTTTAGTTGCTCTTGGGGAAGAGGCCTTTGGTGTGTTTTCAAATTCAGATAAACTTGCTCAAAATTTTGTTAAACAATCTTGGCTTTGTGGTGAGAGGTCTTGGCAGTTACCAATTTTCAATGCTCATATTAATGATATGAAAGGAAAGATATCTGATTTAAAAAACACTGGGTCTAATAGATACGCAGGAGCAAGCAAAGCTGCTGCATTTTTATATCAATTTATTGATCAAAGCATTCCTTGGGTTCACTTAGATATTGCTGGTGTAGATATGGGTAGTAAGGCGCAGGGTAGTTTTTGTCCTCCAAATATTGGCACAGGAGTAGGGGCAAAAGCAATTGTAGAATTTGTCCGCTCCCAAATTTAAAAAGTGCTCTAAATTTTTAACTAAATTATTTTTTTAGATCTTTTTTAACGTCTTCCATTAATTCTTTGCCAAGAATAGTTCTTGCAGAGTTACCTCTATTGTCTTTTAAATCAAAATCAATTCTGGCTAAATTGGCGAAAAATTCAGTCATAATGTCTTTGTTTCCTAAAAATAATACCTCAAGGAAAGCAGTTCTGCCTGATAAATTTTCTTGAATATTAAAATCGACAGCTTTTTCTTTTACTAGGATTTTAACAGCTATTAAGTTTTTACCTACAACTGCTTTAAAAAGGGGTGTTTCATTAGATAAGTTTACCGAGTTTAATTTTAAGCCTTTTTGAGAAAATACTAATTCAGTTAACTCTTTGTCTCCAAACTGAGCAACTATATGCATAGCTGTATCTTCACCAAGTTGTTTATGTTTATAATTTAGATCAACTTTTTTATTTTTTATCTTCTCAATTACAGATTCTTTAAAAAGCTTCATTAATTTAATTTGCTTTGCTGTTGGTGGTTCTGGAGCAAATGCGGTAATAGACATTAAATCTCTCATAAAGTCTTCTTGAGCTTTTATATCTATTTTTTTTGAACTGTCTTTTACTTCTTCGGCTATAGCAGCAGGTTTGTTAATTTTGTCTTGCGATAAAGTCAGGCTAGAAAAAATTATAAATAAGAATTTAGCTAGTGGTAAAATATTCAATTTCATATATTTCTTTTATAAGTAATAATACATGTATCTCAATTTGAAATATAGTAATGAGCAATGCTTCAGTGCTCATTAGTTTTTTTTAGCGATATTTTATATATTGGTAATTCATTACCATCTTATGCCATATGAGAAAAATGCATTTCCTTTACTTAGTTCGGGTTCATGGTAGTCCTCAATTTCCTCATCCCATGCGTGGTGAGTTGTATCAGCAATTCCAAGTTTAAAAATTTGAGTAGCTTTATCACCACTTCTTTTTGGAAATCTTTCAAAAACAAGGCTTAATGTTTCTGGACGCTCAAATAAACCATATTCATCACCAAAGTCTTCATTTTCTTGTCTTTCATACTCTAGTAAGATTCTATCAATAAATCTTTTTTTAGTTTTATCTTTAGGATTGTAGACGCTAACTCTAAATCTTGCACCATAGTTTAAATGTAATCCTCCTCCTGAAATTAAACGAAGGCCAGGAATAGCGGTAAAAGCTTCTAAGTCAATCCACTTATTTAATATGTGAATACCAACGTTAGCCTCTAAATTACTAGGAATGGGAACTGTAGTACTAGTTGTTGCAATGCCATAAAAGGGTTCCAGCCAGCGACCTTTATCGTCTTGCACCTCAATCATTAGAAGGGAGGGGTCCAGAGAATAAGAGTTGTTAACAAAGAACAAACAAATAAATAAAAATATACATGTGGTGGTTTTCATAAGATCTCTTTTTAAAAAATAATTTTTCTAAGAATAAAGATTATTTAAATAGGTTTTGATGTCAATAAATTTTTTAACTTTAAAACATTGGCTCTTAAGATGTCTTAAAACATAATATCTATAATTTCTTAACTAACGATATTTTATATATTGGTAATTTTTTATTTAAGAAAATACTTTCAAAATAGGTTTTAGCAGATCCCATCCAATTCTTTTTTTGGTAGGCAAATTGTAATTCAAAATCTTTCCAAGAATAAATAATATCAAGAATCTCTGTATAATAATCCAAGTTGTCAGTGCTTATATTAAATATACCGCCTTTTTTAATGGTTTTTGCCCAGGCATAAGCGTCAGGCGATCTGAAAAATCTATGTTTATGATGAGCTCTTTTGGGCCAAGGATCAGGCTGATAAATGTGTAGTTTGTTAATCTTTGGTAATTTAGAGTTTAAAAAAACTCTGGCATCTTCTCTGACTATTGCCCAGTTCTGTTGGTTAGTTCTTTTTAATTTTTTTTCAGTTAACCTAAATCTGTCTAGTCTTCTATCGATACCAAGAAAGAAATGATTTGGATTTAGCTTAGCCTCTCTGGCAATCCACTCACCTTTTCCAGATCCAATTTCAATTTCTAATGGGAATTTTTTAAATTCTTCAGGAATAAACTCTGTTAAATCTGTTTGTTTTTGATTGTGAATTCTAGGAGAGTGGTAGGGTAATTTTTTACCATTAAATAACTCTATAAAGTATTGGTGATTCATAAAGATTTAGCTGATGGGTATAGTGACTTTGCCTGAGGGTTTTTCTTGTAAGCATAGGTAAGGGAATTAAACATTCTATCAATAGAGCTTGCCATAGTTGGAAAAACTTCTTGATCTGTTTTTATTTTAAAGTTTTTGGAAACTTCACCAAACTTCAATGTTTGCTTGGGTGTGGATAATTCACAGGCTTTAGGCAACAAGTTTTTAAATTTATTTTTTTTGAATATATTATTTTCTAAGAAAAAATATTGATTAAATTTCAACAGTAACTCTTCTGTTGAACATTTTGATTCATTTATCCAAATTGTCTTATTTGCGCAGTTTTTATTTTGATTAGTAGCAATTAAGAAGCCAATTAAGTCTTGCATGAAAATATAATTTAGCTCTTTAGTATTGTTAATTTTGTTAAATAATAATTGATTTTCTCCAGCTTCAACTAAGTTTTCAATTAAAAAACCATCATGAAAGCCAATTTGCTTTGGAGAAAGTAAGATAGTGTAGTTTGGGTAGTTTTTATTTTGAATTTTTTTAATTGTTTCAATATTTTCTTGCTGTTGTTGTAGGCAAAAAACTAACTGAAGGTCACTGCTAGTTGAATTATTGATTGATAATAATTTTGTAATTTTACTACAGGTTTTTTCTATATCAAATAATTTATTATTTTCTTGAATAAAATATACCGTAGTTAATTCATTCAAAAATGCTTTTCTATCAGGATTTGCACCCAAGTGTTCTAAGTTTAATTGGTTCCATTTAATAGAGTCGGCAAAAAGAATTTTTTTAGGCAGATTACTTTGGTCTTTTTGTTCATTGAAAAAAATCATTTTTTTTCCAAGTCTAAGCCAAGCATCAGCAAAGTGAATGTTGGTTTCACTATAGTTACCAGTTAAAGCAATTATATTGTTTTGATTAAGGCTGTTTTCTGAAACTAGCATTTGATTGGAGGTTAATATTTGCTAGGGTAGTTGTCATGTATGAATTAGATGCTACAAAAAGTGGTGGCGGTGTATTTTTCTATGAGGTTAGTAAAAAACCTCCTAAACTTCTTAGAAAGAGCCTTAAATATGGACCAATTAAGGGCAGGCTTATAGCTTTTGGGCTTATTTGTGGATCTGCATTATTAAAATTTTTTGATCAACCTTTAAAGTTTCTGGTCCAAAAGGGTTGGGTAAACCTTTCAAAGCAATATGGAATGATTTCTCCTCAAAGTTTACAGATGCTTTTTACTTGGATGCTAACTATTGTGGGTCTATATTTTTTTCTTACAGTTATTTTTTTTAGAAAAGAAAAGCTACTTTTAAGTTTTGATAGAATTAATGAGGAAATAAATCTAACCCATATTCCTCTAGGTGCGAAAAATCCGGTTAAAGAGCAAATAATCCCTTTTAAGCATTTAACCTCAATTGAATCTAAAAAAGGTTTTGGGGAGTACGGTTATATTTCAATAAACACTAAAAGACCTGATGAGGACCCTTATAAGGTTATTGAATTTAGCATTTTAAGCGAAGATCAGTTTAATATTTTTCCAGAAAACCTAAGGCAGATTACCGGCCTAGATTGAAGTAGGTCGTAAGGCCTTGAAATAATAGGTCTAAATAATAGGTCTCGGGGACTTTGGTGCCATGGACCCGTTAACGTTAACGGGTCCATGGCACCAAAGTCACCGAGACCTCAAAACCTTTGAGCTTGACGTGAATATTCAATAGTTATAAGTATTTAGTATGGCTAGAGTTACAGTAGAAGATTGTTTAGAAAAAGTTCCTAATAGATTTGCGTTGATACATTTAGCAGCAAAAAGAACTAAGCAATTGTTAAAAGGTTCTCAAGCTCAAGTAAATGCTCCTGAAAACAAAGAGGCGGTTGTTGCTTTAAGGGAAATAGCCGAAGAAAAAGTTAGGCTTCCTGAAGGCTGGGATGTTAGAAACGTTGTAATTGAAACTAAAGTTGAGCTTCCAATAGATCAACAAGAAGAAGATGTTTTAGAAGACATTTAGTTTTGATTAACTAGATAATTACTTCCTAAATTTATATCACCAAAAAAACAAAAAATAAAACCAAATATATTGTCATGTTTATGTCTTGATGTAGATATATACTTATATGTATGAAGCATGATTTAGAAGATAGAATTCAAGATCTTGAAGAAGAAAATAACAATTTAAAAAGACAGTTGTTGGTGGCCGAGAAAATGCGCCATGATCTGCAAGTTAAAAAAGTTGCTCATGATTCAGATGCTTTTGACCCAAAGTTATTTGCAGCAGGAGTGGCACATGAATTTAATAATATATTGGGTTCTATGGAAGGTTACACTCAATGGGCTTTAGAAAGTAAAGATACTGAAAATTATTTAGAGGCATTAAAGATGGTTAAAATAGCTTGTGAGAGATCATCTCAAATAACAAAATCACTACAAGGTTTTTCAAAGTTTTCTGAAAATCAAAAATCATTACAAGCAATAAAAATAATACTTTCAGATTTAAAATCTCTTTTAGCAAAAACTATACAAGATAAAAATATTTCTTTGAGCTTTGATTTAAAAGATGAACAGTTATATTTTTCCCAAATACAAATAATTGAAATTATATATAATTTAATAATTAATGGAATAGACTCAATTGGAGAAAGCACTCCAGGAAAAATAAAAATATATTCCCAACAAAAAGATCAGTCATATAAAATTTTTATTCAAGATAATGGTTGTGGGATTCCTGATGTTTACCAAGATAAGATTTTCCAACCATTTTTTTCTTCTAAGGGTGTTATTTCTCATGCAACAATTAATCAAAATAAACCAAAAAGTGGTGATGAATTAGGTGGATCAGGGCTTGGGCTTTTTATCTCAAAAATCTATGCTCAAGAGCATGGGGGGGATTTGCTACTGGTGGATTCTTCTGAAGTTGGAACTGTTTTTTGCTTAAGCTTGCCTATGATTAAATAAAGTAATTGGTCAAAAAAATGGCAATTAAAAGCCTAAGTATATTTAAAAATATTGCCGAGTAAAATATATGGAAAAAGCTAAACTTGTTATTTATGGCCATAAAAATATATTGAAATCTGAACAGCTGGAAAATTTTTTTACCGAGCTAGATTCTAGTTGTCAAAGAACTAAAGTTAGCACTATTGCTGAATTAACTAGAGAAATTAAAACAGGTAAAGTATTAGTAATGATTATTAAAAGTGATGATTTTTCATTAAGTAATTTAAACTTAGATAATATTAGCAAGCTAAATAATGATATAGAATTTGTATTTGTTGAAATGGGCACTGCTACAACTCTTGAAAACTCACAAACTCAAAAGGTATATTACTTAGATCAAGCACTAAAAGATTATTTACTAAATAAATTTTCAACTAGCACTTTAAGTAATAAACAAACCATGAATGTAGATTTAAATGATCTGTATAAAGCCACGTCTGTATCAGAAGTAGAAGATGTTAACATGATTGAGAAGTTAGATGATAAAATCAATTTTGAAGCTGACTCTAATTTAGATACTAAGCTAGATTTAGATGTAAATGAATCAATAATTAAAAAAGTAGATTCAAGCGATCAAAAATTAGATGACGTTTTTGTTGATCAAAGTTTTGATGATGTCTTTTTAGAAATGACAAGTGAAACAGGATTAGAAGAAGAACAGCTTACTGTTGATTCTAAAATTAATTTTGATAGCTCTTCCCACCAGGACTCAATTAAAATTCAATCTATTGTAAGTCCAGAGTTAGGTAATAACCTAGGTATTGAAGCCTCTAGTGAGAAAGAAGAAACCAAAAGCAGTGAAAGCTTAGTTGATTTAATGGATGTGCAAGATTCTTCTAAAAATATAAATCTAGAAAATCTTGAATTATCAGATGTAAAAAATGATTTAAATTTAGATGCTTCAATTAATGAAGATCCTAGCTTAACAGGCTCAAGTGATGATGTTGGAATTCAAGAGCTAAAGTCTGAAATACAAGTATTAAAAGATTTTAGAGAAAAGTCACAGCAAACAATAGATTCAATAAAGCAGGAGTACGATAAAAAATTACAGAATACTCAATCAAGGCTAGATGATGCAGTTTTTAGAGCCACAAAAGCAGAGAAAAAATTTCTAGATTTTAAAGATAATATAAGAAAAGAATTTTCTAGTGTTAAAGGTAACGAACAAGCATTAAAGAATAAACTTGAGATTCAAAAACAAGATGCAGAAACTTTAATAACCGCAAAAGATAATGAGTTATTATCTTATAAAAATAAAATCTCAGAACTAGAGCTAGAATTAAAATATTTAAACGATAAAATATCTGACAATAAGGAATTAACGGATCAAAGAATTTCAAGAATTAAGCAGTCTTTAGAGAATATCCAAGAAGCAAAAGGCCTTCTTGAGTACTTAAATAAAGACGAGGCTGCGTAAAATATGAAAAATTTATCCAAATCAATAAAAATATTAGAATCATTAATTGTTAAATTCCTACTTTGTTTTTTATTAGTAATTTCACCATTTAGTTATAATTGTCAAATAGAATATTTGTCTGAAACAGATCAAGCTACAGCTATTAAAGCTGCAGCTAAAGATTTTGGTAGCCTGGTCAGGGAATCAAGAAAATTACAAATGATGAAGCAGGAAGATTTCACTAAAGAGCAATTAACTGAACTTGATGGACTTAAAGATAAATTTAATACTTGTTTTATGAAAATTGCCGATTTTGACAAATGCGTAAATCGCTTAAAAAATAAATTAATTTCTAAAAAAGGGGATACATCTTTTGGATCATTTATTAGTTTAGTTGGTTCAGTCATATTCGTGTTCCACGTGTATTTATTTAATTCTATGAATACTAATTCTTATTCACCAGTTAATTATGGTCCAATAGGACAAGGGCTTTTAGTGGCGGGAATTTTAGGGGTTGGTAGTTATCCTTTTTTTAATAAATGGCTAAAAAATTGTGATCAAAAAAATATAAAAGAAGATTTTCTTAATAAACTTTTTGGTTCAAAAGAAAATAGAAAATTGTTTTTTCAAGAGCTCAGGCCAGTTTTAGATGTTCCAGAAAATAGACAAATATTATTTTTTGAGGCGGCACTTAATCATAACTTGATTCTACCTGAGCAAGCTTTAGGAAGTAAGAAAGAATTAAAAGATTTTATTGGTAAGTATATTGCTGAGCTAGAAAAAATTAAAGAAATTTATGCACGCGACAGTTCTACTAAAGCATATACTGCAGCAATTGAACAAGAAGTTATTAAGCTTAAAAAAGCAAGAAAATTTAAATTAGAAAGTGGAGCAGTTAAAGCAATAGGTGTATTTACTAAAGTTCATTCAGCTATTAATAATATTGCAGCTGAGTCTTATCGTGTTCTCGGTTTTAAGCCAGAAGCCTCAATGGATAACTTACTAGCCAGGGTTTTATCACCAGAAGAATTAGAGGTAGTAAGAAATTCAAACAAATCAACAGTGCACATTAACAAATATATAAATGCTGAAGATCCAGAATTAGAAAAAATATTAGACAGCTCAGATGATTTAAATATTGATTTATTAGCAAGGTGGGCAAGGGATTCAAATTCACAAATTGTAGCGACTTTGGAAGATGTTAGCAGTGGTGAAGTTGCTAGAGTTAAAGCCATGAAGCTGATTTTATCAATAACACCAAGTGAAGATGATAACGTTATAAGATTTGAGATTCCTTTTGCAGTAATGGCGAAGGATTATGCTCAGATTAATAATAATTCAGAAGCATTAGATGTTGTTAGACAGTCAATATCTGCAGGTCTTGAGAATAGCTTGCCAGGGTTTTTTAGATCTTTAGATCCCCAAGCAACTACAAGTATTGCATATATTGAATTATTAAATGAGTTAAGTGACCTTTTAGGTATGTGCGATAAGAAAAGTCCTCGATCAGCTGATATGGAAGGTTTAGATGCTATACTTAATTCTGCTGGCAAGAAAAAGGGGGGCACAAGCCATTCACCTGAAGATAGAATTAGAGAGTAAAAGTTACAGCTAATTACAAAAGGCTTTTACTAATCTATTTATATATTTTTCTGCTAAATCTCGTTTGAAACAAAAAATATCTTTTAATCTTAGTTCTTCTGGCATTCCATGAATAGAGTAACCTTCTATAAATTGTTTTTCATTTAATTTACTCATTCTTGCTATTAGAGCTATCACAAAAGCATAATACTCATACCGTTCATCTACATTGTTTTCTGAAAATTTTATACCATTATTAATCATTCTTTCAAAGTTTGTTAGAAGGCCAATTACATGATGTAATTCAGAGTAATCTCTGGAGTCGAAATCTATATTATTAGCAGCTCCTCCATATGCTGTAAAAAATTTTTCAAGATCAAAATTAATACCTTCGAATTTTTTTAATATTCCAGATTCTTTTTTTGTTTTAATAAATTTTAAAACTTCTTTAAAAATTTTTTCTGGACCTGAGTTCCATACCTTATCAGGTATGCCCAAATATTCTTTTAGAGTGTCTGCTTCTCCCTCCTTCACAAAAACCATTCCTTCGTTATAATAATATCTTCTGTTTATCAATGGAGAATTATGACTGGTACGTAAAGTAAGGATGCTATCAGTAACTTCTATTTGGTTTTCACTGATGGCGTTAAATCCTTCTTTGCCCATTTTAGTTTCATGGGTATCTCCAAAACTTTTTGTCATAGCGTTTTCTGGAATAGCCATAAATCTTCTACTTTCTTCTTCAAGCGCTTCTTTTGCTAATAAAATAAATCCTTTTTGATATTTTAAGCGATATTTATGTTGATACATTCCAAAAAAATGGGATAAATCATGTTCAAAAGAAGTATTGATTGCCCCTTCATTGTTCGGGTCTGAATCTAGCGCAACAGAAATAGGGTGTTTGCCATTTTTTAAAAAGTAATAAAATGCTGCTATATCAGTTACATATCCTTCATCTTCTCTGGAAAATAATTGTTGATCTCTTTCAAGTATATCACCAAAGCTAAACGAAGTGTATCTTGTGTTTGTTTTATAATAAGGGTCTCCATCCAATAATTTTCCAACTAATTTTTTATCTAAAACCTTTGGAATTATCACAATTGGTTTTATAACTTCATCTTGTTTAGCGCCTTTTCGAACTAAATCTTCTGATTGACTTTCTATCATCTGATAAATAAAAGAGAGTTGAGGAAGTTCAATTTTAAATTCTCCATTAGAATTATACCAGAACTTTATACCTAAACTTTGTAAATATGCAATAAAGGGTGATTTGTTATCAAAAAGCCTTTTATAGCTTTTTTTGTTTGTATTCATGCTTGCTAAGATTCGTGCATGAAAAATTTGATCTCTTGCCATCCATTTAATCTGACTTAATAAATTTATATTAACTTGGCACAGATATCTCTCTTCTGTAGAAAAGCCAGTAATTACTTGCAAAAAAAAGCAAATAATAAAGAATGAATTCTTCATATGATTTTATCGGTGCGATTGGATCAAAACTTAATGAATATATAAGAAAAAAATATTATGCTTTAATAATTACTTTGGTAGGTGCCTAACCAATACTTTGTTAAAATTGTATTTTTCTTATAACTTAAAGAGTAGATTTATAAAATTTAATTTTATTGTTTAGCTCAATGAATTTTTGGGTTTCTTTTTTGAGTGGATTTCTTATTGCATGCCTAATTACCCATAAATTTTCAGCAGTCTTTTTTTGCTTAAGCCATTTATTAAATGTTTCTAAAGCAAGTTGTTCGTCTATTTTGACAATATCACCCATGGAATTAGCTACTGATCTTCTTACGTAAAGTATTGGGTCGTTTCTTAGTTTATTGTAAATAGGTAATATTTTACTGGGGTTTTTATTTACCCAATCAATTTTTAATCCCCACGGTAGTCGAGGCCTTAATCCCTCTGAAGCTAATCTTCGAACGTGGAAATTTTTATCAGTTGCCCAGTTTTTCATCTGTGCCAGGATTTTTTGTTGATTAAAATTAGCCAGCGGTCTTATTGCCCACTCTCCAGTAAATCGCATGGTGATTTCTTTAATAAATTTTAAGCTATGATCTATGTTTTGTGTGCCATTTTTTTCAATAAATTGTGAAACAGGGTATAGCTGATAGCAGTAAGTAAACATCCCCTTCTCAAATGGTAATTTTTTGCCAAGAAGTGGTTTAAATAACTTTAATTTACTTTGGTAGCTCAATTCACAATAATCATTAACTAAATCAGCAATCAAATTTAATCTTTCTTTTAGCTCAAGTTTTGAATAGTTTGCTTTGTAATGATTTATGAATTTAGCATTTTTAAAGTAAATATTATTTGGGTTTATCTGTTGGCAAAAAATCTTAATAAATTCAACATTAAACCAGTCTTTATGTTTGCCTGTCTTATTTTTAATTCCAGAAAAAGGGGTAATATACATATCTATTAATGTATTAGTTATTGATGGATTGGTAAATACCATTGTTAATCGATAATTTGTACAGCAAGGTGCTTTATTAACCTAATCTTAACATTAAAATATTAAGTTTTTGTTATTCTATAGACGTAGAGAGATATAAGCATTGCTTTGTTTATATGCTTTAAGGAATTTGAGAAATTATGAAGAAAATATTATTTAAAAATAAAATTAATCATTACTTTAAAATCAGTACTTGTTTGTTTTTATTTACATTTATTAGTTGTAGTGATAATCCTGGGACTTACGCACCAACTGGTGAGCAGGTCCCACAGCAAACCTGCCAAGAAAAATTCCCTGCAATTTGTACTAGCTCTTCTGCATGCACTGATGCTTGTGCACCAATTCCTCCTCCAGTAATAGATCCACCACCGCCGCCGCCTCCAGTAATAACTCCACCATCTCCACCTCCAGTTCCACCGGTGGTTCAACCACCTGCTCCTCCTGTGATAATTCCACCACCAGCGCCAGTACCTGCTGTCACGAACCCTCCAACGGTATGTCACCAGCCTTTAACTCCACTTAAATATGCAACAAGATTGCATTCTAATTTTTCATTAGTTCATCCATATTATAAATGTGATTCAGGAAATGGTTTTCCACAAGCAGCAATTGTAAAAGCTAAAGATTGGGCAAGGCCAGAGTGTATCTGTAAAGCTCAAGAAGGAAGCACAAGGTATTCGGGTTTAGTTAAATCTCAAAATCCGAATTTAAATTATATTGTTGCTACTGTAGATGAATCCAAGATTCCATATACTGCAAAATATATTGACTATGTAAGTTTTAAAATTATTTATAAAAATATGTCATCTGCATATATAAATCATAAAATAATTGTTGGGTTTTACTTGCCTAATGAAGGGGTAATTATTCCTTCTGGAAATGCACTAAGTGCTCATCACAATGGATATTCAACTGGAAGGGATCTGCAAAGATCAATCCAATTTCCGCAAAGTAGATTAAAAAAACAAAATGGTAATTTTTATGACTTAAGAAAAATGCAATTGGTATTAAAGTTAGATAAACCACTTATTTCTTCGAATGATCAATTTTTAGTTGATTATATGGATGGAACTATAAAATATCATCATTCAAGTTGCGTGGTTACACCACCACCGCCGCCACCACCACAATGTACAACTACTCCAGCTTTAACACCTTATAAGGGTTGCAATAGCTCTAGTTGTTTTAGAAGTTCTTGCACCTCAAGAGGTGGTATATATTATTCTACTCCAGGTCTTCATGTTGCTGCTGAGCCATTAAATGAATTTAAACAAAAACAAACTTTTACTTTTAATTTAAGCTCATCCTTTAACACTGGAAGTTTTGCTGCAGTTGGGCTTTATGAAAGAGGCGGAGACGAAGATCTATCTTGGTGTCAGACTCAAGAAAGTTCTACTGTCAGGTTAAATGGAGTGTTAGGTCATACTAGTTATGATATCGCTGACCCAAATGCAAGTTGTTCAAGTGAATTACATAATTATAGATATACTGCTGAATCAATTGGTACCTATAACTTGAGAAGAAGCAATAACGTTTTAGAGGTAGAGCATTTGTTAAATGCAAGAGATTACTCTAGAGACACAGATGGAAGAATTATACATAATTTCAAGCACTGGCATTCGCACGCTTTAAGCGAAGTTTGTTTGTATAGAGCTTATGAAATTACAAATTGTAATTAATTATTAAATAGGTTCTTTTTTCGCTGGTTATTGATAGTCGTCAATCATGTATAGACATACATTCAATCCTCCAGCCGCAACCAGCAAAAAAATAACTCTATTTAATAAGTATTAAAGAAATTGTATTAGCTGGTTATTGTTAGTCGTCAATCATGTATAGACATACATTTATAATTAAACACATATTTTTTGCATGCATATTGGGCAGAATGCTTTATTAATTTTAAATACTTCAAACTATTGACTGCTGAGCCACCCAATTGACGACGGTATTGGATATTCTAATATTACTTGCTAGAGGAGGCTTGAGGAAAATGTTAGAAACATTAATCGGTTTATTTAATATTGAAAATAATGGTATTGCTGCTGTTATAATGATGGGCGTAATTCTATTTATTGGATTATTCGCTTTAGCTTTTTTTCTAGAAAGATTTTACTATTTATTTGTTAAATCAAATGTAGATAAAGAAAGATTTTTATCACATGTAAAAAGAGCAATTTTAGCTGGCGACTTAAACGCGGCTGTTAATTACTGTAATGATAGATCAGCGCCACTAAATAATGTGGTAAGAGCTGGGCTAACTTCAGTTATGAATCAGGGAAGTGATGATGAGATCCAGACATCTATGGACGTTGCTGCTTTAAGGGAGATCCCTAAGGTAGAAAAAAGAACTCCGTTCTTAGCTTTATTTGGAAATATCGCAACTCTTATGGGCTTACTTACAACAATTACTGGTTTGATTTCTAGTTTTAAAGCAATTGCAGATGTTGATCCTGTTGAAAAGGTATCTATTCTATCTAAGGGAATTTCTATTGCAATGAATGGTACTGCATTTGGTTTATGTATTGCTATTCCTTCGTTGCTAGGATTTGCATTCTTAACTGCTAGAACTCAAAAGATTATTGATGATCTTCATGAGGGTAGTGTATCAACTTTAAATTTAGTTATTCAAAATAAAGATAAATTTAAAAAGTCTGTGTAAATTTGGATTTTGTAAATGTCAACTTTTTATAAAGGATTCAAAGGTAGCAGGAGATCAGTTGATTCTAACTTGAATTTAGTACCGTTAATTGATTTGTTTTCGACAGTAATATTATTTTTGTTAGCCACAGCTGTTTTTGATAAAGTTGCAGCTCTTCCCCTTACTATGGGTGAAAAAAAGCAAGACATAAAAAAATCTGATGGCGATGGTGCAGTTCAATTAAAGGCTATTAATGCAAATATTAAAGTAATTATTACTAAAACTCAATTATTACTATATTCAGGAACTGGAGTTAAGCGAGTAAAGCTTGTTGAAGATCAAGAGGATTATCCAGAGGTTGATGAGTTCTTAAGCGTAGTAAGGACTAGATATCCAGACAAAGAAGATTTTGTAATAGCTGCTTCAGATAAATCTAAATATAAAGTTTTAGTTTCAGTGATTGATAAATGCTTAGGAAAAAAATTCGACGAAATTGTAGTTAGTGGTGGTGGATAAAAATGGGTATTAAGATTCCTCAATATAGAATTAAGGCAAAACATGATTTAAAAGAACTTAGAAGAAGAATGAATTATGGTCGTCACAAAAGACTATCTGATGAATTAAGCCTAACTTCTTTAATTGATATGTTCTCAGTTATAATTTTCTTTTTGCTGCAAAGTTTTTCTGCAACTGGAGAAATATTATTAGTAAATAAAGATATTGAATTACCAAAGGCAAATTATGCTAAAATTTTAGAAAGATCTCCAATTGTAACTGTAACCAAGGAAAAGCTTTTTCTTGAGGGAGTATCAGTTGGATCTAATGTAGCACTTGGTTCAGATCGAATAGAATTCAAGTGGGAGTTGCCAAAATTGGTGGCTGAATTAAAGAAGTTTAAAAATGTCTATGAATCAATTAATGTTGGAAAGAAATTTCCAGGAGATATTATTATTCAAGCAGATAAAGATTTAGATTTTGTATATTTAAAAAGAGTAATGTATACTTTGGTGCAAAATGATTTCTCAGCAATCAATCTTGTTGTTAGAGGCGAGGCAAGCTTTAAATCCGCTGAGTCTACAAGTTCTTTATAGATTTTTTTTATTAAAAAATACTAAATTCTCGTCAGTATTAATTTTTTTTGTTTGTACACAGTTAAAATTTTTATTTATTCTTTCTAAATCAAAATTGTAACAAGATTTACCACTTTTAATAAAATCTTTTGATTGAAATAATTGAATTTCATTTACCAGGCCAGTGTTGAATATTTTTTCACTAAAACTTGGGCCTGCTTCAACTAAGATATTTATCAATTTCTTAGCTAAGCATTCTTTAAAAAATAAATTAAAATCATCAATTTTAATTTGGGTTACTTTTTCTGGATAATTGTTAATGTTTAAATTTTTTAGCTCATGAATGTTTTTTGAAGCTAAAAAAAGTTTTGGTTGAATATTGTTTAACTCATTTAAGTTATTTCTGGCTGTCATTTTAGCATTATCTTGTTGTACACTTTTAAAAGTTGTAAGTACTCCATCTGCTGCAGATCTTAATTGGTTACCAGTAATTCTTGATTGTTCATTGGTGATAAATCGATCAGTAGCGTTATCGTTAGTCCATTTAAAATTCTTACTGACTGCCATTTTTAAAATAATGTAACTATAACTTTGCTCTTGGGTAATCATCCAATTACGGTTAAGCTGAAAACATTCTTGTTCAAGGATATTACTGGTTACATCTATACTATTTTCTTTTAATAATTGTATGCTTTTTCCATTAGTTAAAGGATTAGGATCTTGGGATCCAATTATTACTTTAGTAAATCCAAATTTAATTAGCGCTTCCACACAGGGAGGTGTTTTTCCATGGTGTGCACATGGCTCAAGTGTTACAAATAAAGTTCCTGATTTTGGTGACACTTTATTTTTTTTTAAAATGTTAATTAAATTAATTTCTGCATGTTCTTTGCCATATTCTTGGTGATTGGCTTTAAAAATATTGTTCTGCTCATCAACAAACAAAGCTCCAACTTTTGGATTAGGATGGGTTTTTGTAGCAAGTTTTGCATGATCAATTGCCACTTGCATAAATTTATTTAGATCTAAATTCATAAGAAGTGAATTTAAGGCTGATCTTTATTCTGGAATTTTTTTTCTACTTCTTGGTTAACAAGTTTTTGTACTTCACTCATTAGTTCGCTTACATCTTTAAATCTTCTATATACACTGGCAAATCTAACATAAGCAATATCATCAAGTTCTTTTAATGCCTTCATAACCATTTCACCAATTTTAATACTACTAATACTATCAACTCCACTTTCCATTATGGCCCATTCAATATTAGCAACAGCACTTTCCATTTGTGATGTTGTAACAGGCCTTTTACCACATGATACTGAGATTGAGCTATAAAGTTTTTCACGGTTAAAAGGTTGGTGGGTGTTGTTTTTCTTAACAACAATCGGCATTTTGTCTTCAACTCGTTCAAGAGTACGCCATTTTTTTTGGCAACCAAGGCACTCTCTTCTTCTGCGTATGCTTCTACCTGTTGGATCAGGCCTGGAATCTAAAACTTTGGTTTCTTGTGTTGAGCAAAATGGACAATTCATAAATTAACCTCTTGGAGCATATATAGGAAACTTACTACAGAAACTAGTAACTTTTTCCTTAATTATATTTAATTTTTTCTCATTTCCCTTATTTTTGATGGTTTCATCGATAAATTCAGCGATTGATACCATATCCTTTTCCATCATTCCTCTAGATGTTATAGCCGGAGTCCCAAGCCTTACTCCGCTGGTAACAAAAGGGTTTTCAGTATCAAAAGGAATAGTGTTTCTATTGGCATTAATTCCAACTTTATCAAATATTATTTCTGTTTCTTTTCCAGTAATTTCTTTATTGGTTAAATTAACTAAAATTAAATGGTTATCACTGCCACCGCTCACAATTTTAAAATCTAATTCTTGAAGTGAGTTTACTAGAGCCTGTGTGTTGTTAATAATATTTTTACAATAAGTTTTAAATTGTGTGCTTTGGGCTTCAAGAAACATTACTGCTTTTCCAGCAATGGTATGCATTAAAGGTCCTCCCTGTATTCCAGGAAAGATTCCAGAGTTTATTTTCTTGCTCCAGTCTTCATTGGTCATGATCAATCCGCCGCGTGGTCCCCTTAAAGTTTTATGGGTTGTGCTAGTTACAAAATGAGCATGAGGAAAGGGGCTTGGGTGTTGTTTGCCAGCAACAAGCCCTGCAATGTGAGCCATGTCAACAAGGAGGTAAGCTCCAATTTCATCGGCGATTTCTCTAAATTTTTTAAAATCTATAATTCTTGAATATGCCGAGTATCCAGCAATTATAAGTTTAGGTTTGAATTCTTGCGCTTGTTTTTGAATAGCTTGATAGTCTAATTTTTCAGTTGCTTTATCTACGCCATAGTGAGCAATTTCAAACCATTTGCCAGATAAGTTCACTTTTGAACCGTGAGTTAAATGGCCACCATGGCTTAAATCACAAGATAAAATTTTATCTCCTGGCTTTAAGCAAGCAAGAAAAACCGCTTGATTTGCTTGTGAGCCACTATGAGCCTGCACATTTACAAAGGGTTTGAATCCATCAATTGAAAACAAATCTTGGGCTCTATTAATCGCAAGGGTTTCAACTTCATCAACATATTCACACCCACCATAATATCGTTTGCCTGGATATCCTTCGGCGTATTTATTGGTTAATATTCCACCAACACTACCCATGGCTTGCAAAACTGCTTCGCTTGTATAGTTTTCACTAGCAATCATTTCTAGATGTAAGTGTTGCCTGTTGTATTCACGGTTTATTGAAGCAAAAACATCAGGGTCTGTGGTGTTTAGTCCTTGGGTAAAATGACTCATTCTAGCTACATTATATAGAAAATTAAAAAGTCTTTCAATTTTCTTATGAATTGATTTTTAAATGCTGAAAATTGGTCTCTGACATAATCTATAAAAAGTTGTCAATTAGTGTATTTGACATCAATAGCTGCTTTGTTAGATTTTTTTTAATCAACTTTTTGCTGAAGGTTTTATTTAAAAAATACTTTAGTTTAAAATTTGGTTAAATTACTTATTATATTAAGGAGAAAAAATAATAATGAAAAACAATTTACTAAAAGGATTAATGTTTGTTTGTGCAGTTGTTTTATCAACTTCTGCTTTTTCAAAGCGCTTAAATAACAAGCAAAGAAAAGATTTATTTGTTAAAGGATCTATTACTACTGAAAAAGGAACTTTTTTAGTGAAATTCATGCCTGGTGCACAATATATTAATAGACATGCAACTAAGCGTGGAATTGGTAACTCAGTTGATGCCGTAAAGAGCTATGGCGATGAGTATTTTCTTGAAGACATGAAAGATAGTTTTAATAGCGGTGTTGAGTTTGCCTTTGAAGATTCATGGGGAAATTATTGGTGGAATGGAATTACTAGAGATTCAAAAGATTTAGGAAAGTTAATGGCATCTAAAGATAATTTTGGTGGTGTTGTTGGTAAGGCTATTGGCTCTGGTTGGTGGCTTGTTAAAGTTGCAGGTAGAACTGTGCTTGCCCCAATAGGAACAGCGGCTGGATTGGGATACGCAGTAGGTGCTCCAGTATATGATATGGTATCACCTCCAGTTAAAGCTGCTTGGCATTTGGGTGTAGATGCAGTCATTATTCCTGCTTCATTGTATGTCTGGAATGGCACTGCTTGGGTTTTAACTTCTTGGAGTAAAGTTCCACAAAACAGCGGATACCTTGTTCAATTAGTTTCTGATAAAGTTGCTTCAAGGTCATTAGACTTGCAAAACAGAGCGCCTCTTGTGCTTACTGTGTCAGATGCAGATGCTTTGCTTGAAAATACTGTTTCATCCATAATTAAAGATAAAAAAATAAGAGTATTGCGAGATGAAATTGATTCAATTGAGTCTGATTATAGTAAAAATAATAAAGAGGGTATTTCTATTTTAAGAGATTCTTGGACTAGAGATGTTGTTCTTGAAGAAGGCGAAGTTTCAAAATTTGTAATTAATGATCAATTTATTGCCGATGCTGTTAAAAGATCTTTAGCCAGTAAAGGTGTTGCTAGCCCGAGCACAGATTTAGTTAATGAAATGGTTAAATCTTACAAAAAAACTGTAAGAGATATGATAACCAAAAAATAATCAAGAATTTTTAACTAAAGCCTATGAGAATTACTAGTATTTCAGCCAATTCTCATAGGTTTTAGTTTATTATTATATATACTTAGGACTATTGTTTAATCCAATAGATTATTGTGTAAATAAAAGATATCTCTGTTAAAAATTAATCACTTTTATCTTTTAAGTTTTCAATCTGTTTTTTTAAATTGCCAGGAATCTTAATTCCTTTTTCTAATGCTTTATATATTAAATTTATGATTCCTTGGTCTTTTTCTGTATTTTCTAAAAGTATTTCATTGGCTAGTTCCTGCGCATACTCTTTTAAAGATAGCTGCTTGGCATGGCTATATTCCTTTAATGTATCTTTGATTGTACTTTCTTCATCGTTTTCAGTTACCATTATTGATAAAGTTCTGCATCCGTCACTGGTGCAATCTTCAAGATCTAAAACTTGATTATGAGTAAAATCTCTTAAGTTATCTGGTAGGTTTTTTTCTACTGAGTTTATTTGTTCTTCTGTTAATAGTTCTTTATTTCTTATTTTCTCTTGAAAGTTGTCTACTGTTGATACAGCAGATTCAAAGTTTCTAGTGTTTAAATACATTATATCCCAAGTCTTAGTTCCATCCACATTTGTAAACCTATGAATTGAAATGCTTTCCATATTTTCTGCGGTTTTTTTTGCTGAAATATTTTTTGCGGTTTTAGTAACAAGCCTATAAGCATCATAAATGCTTTTGCCTTTTTTAATTAATAAAATAAAAGCAAGTGGTGGATATATTGATATTACAGCTCTGATCATTGAATCTAATACAATATCTTTTCCTTTAGCTTCTGCTATTTTTTTCCCTAAGCTTGCAGCTTTACCTGTAGATATTTTACCTTGTTTTATTATTCTTCTAGCAGTTAACGAACTTGCCATTGCGGCTAAGCATGTTTCTCTAGCTATTCTTGACTCACTAGGTCTGTTGAAGTCTTTAATAGTGATTATTTTAACCCTGTGAGTTTCTTCATTAGCAAACAAAGCTAGTGGCGCAAAAACAATTAATAGAAATTTAATCATATAAACTATTTCGGAGGTTTATAATCTAAGCTTTAGTTTATAAGCGTCAATGAAAAATTATAATTAATTACTTAATCAAATCGAGCCTGCTTTGGTGTCTGCCGCCTTCAAAGTTTGTGGCAATCCAAGTGGAGGTGATGTCTTTAGCTTTTTTGTTATCAATAAACCTTGCTCCAAGAACTAATACATTCGAGTTGTTATGTTTTCTGCTGAGCTCAGCAATTTCTGAATAGTGGCAAAGAGTTGCTCTTATTTCAGAGTATCTATTGGCAGCAATGCTCATACCAATTCCAGATCCACAGATTAAAATTCCACACTGGTTTTGAATATTTAATTCAGAATCACTAATTATTTTTTCACAAAGTTTGTTAGCAAAGTTTGGATAATGTACTGAATCTTTATTGTTTGGCCCAAGGTCTTGCCAGTTAATTTCGGAAAAAGTATTGATAATGAAATCTTTTAATTCCACTCCTGCATGATCTGAGCTTATGTATAATTTCATTTCTTATTCCTTTAGTTTTTTATTTTGTGAATTGTTTTATAATTAAAGAAGCATTGGTTCCACCAAAGCCAAAATTATTGGTTAGGGCTATGTTAATATTTTTTTCCCTCGACTTATTTGAAAGATTTAATTTACATTCAGGATCTTGATTTTCAAGATTAATTGTTGGAGGGCAAATATTATTATTAATTGCTAATGTAGAAAAAATTGCTTCCATTGCCCCAGTTGCTCCAAGTAAGTGCCCAGTCATTGATTTTGTAGATGTACTTAAAATTTTATTGCTGGATAATTCACCAAATAAAGAATTTATTGCTTCTGCTTCTGCTTTGTCACCAGCTGGGGTAGAAGTTCCATGGGTATTAATATGATCAACTTCTGAAACATCTATTTCAGCATCTTCAAGACAAAGTTTCATGCATTCACTAGCGCCTCTGCCATTAGGGCTAGGGTTTGTTTCATGGAATGCATCTGAGTTTCTGGCGTAACCAATAATTTCTCCATATATTGGTGCATTTCTAGCAAGTGCATGTTCTAAAGATTCAAGCACTAAAATTGCTGATCCTTCGCCAATTACAAAACCATCTCTATTTAAATCAAATGGCCGTGAGGCAGCTTGGGGGTTTGGGTTTTTAGATAATGCTTTCATGTTGGCAAATCCAGAAACTGCTGTAACAGTAATTGTTGCTTCACTGCCACCGGTGATCATTACATTGGCATCACCACGTTCTATGATTCTGGCCGATTCACCAATTGCATGAGTAGAGCTTGAGCAAGCAGTTACATTGCAAAGATTAGGTCCTTGAAAACCATATTTTATACTCACATGTCCTGAGAGCATATTGGCAATTGAAGATGGAATATAAAAAGGACTTACTCTATTTGGTTTTGAAAGTGCAACTTTATTTGTGTCTTCAATTGATTTAAGTCCGCCCATTCCAGAGCCTATATGGGTTCCTACTTTAGCAAGATTAATTTTCTCGATATTTAATTTTGATTTTTCAATTGCTTCCTTGGTTGCTATTAAACCCAATTGCACAAATCTATCCATTCTGCGAATTTGTTTTCGGTCAAAATGATCTTCAGGGTTAAATTCTTTTACTTCGCAAGCAAAGTTTACATTTAAACTAGTGGTGTCAAATTGTGTGATCTCTTTTGCGCCGCAAACGCCTGAGATTATGTTACTCCAGGTTTCTTCTATATTGTGGCCAATAGGCGTAATGCAGCCAAAGCCAGTAATGACAACCCTTTGTGGGTTATTTGCTTTCATATTAAAGCTAATTTATAAATTAAAAAAATTGAATTTATGCAGATGCTGATGCAGCACTTGCTTTAACAAATTTTACCACGTCATCTACTGTTTTAATGTTTTCGGCTTTATCGTCAGGAATTTCAATTCCAAATTCTTCTTCCATAACCATAACTAGTTCAACAATATCTAAGCTGTCAGCACCAAGGTCATCAACAAAGCTTGCTTCTGGAGTTACAGATGCTTGATCCACGTTTAATTTTTCCACGATCATAGATTTTACTTTTTCTTCAACATTTGCGTTCATAAATTTACCTCCAAAACAAAAATTAAGTTCAGAGTTTGACTATAGTAAGATATTTTCCATATTCCTAACTAGAAAGCACTTGAGTGCTTAAATTAGTCAATGCCTTGTGTCACATGCCACCGGCTACAGTTATGCATTCTTTGGTTATGTAGCTTGATCTTGGCGAAAGTAAAAAAGCGCAAGTCCATGCAATTTCAGCAACTTTTCCAACTCTTCCTAGCGGAATATCTTTTTTCAATTTTTCTTGTTGCTCATCAGATAAGGAATCAGTCATATCTGTTTCAATAAATCCTGGAGCAATTGCATTAACTCTTACTTTTCTAGAGCTTAATTCTAGAGCCAGTGTTTTGGTCATGCCAAGCAATCCAGCCTTAGATGATGTATATGCTATTTGGCCTGGGTTTCCAGTTAGTCCGACTATCGAGGAAATATTAACAACTGATGAGCCCTCTTTTTGCTTTATCAAATAGCGAAGTGCAGACTTTGAAAGTAAAAAAGCTCCTTTAAGATTAGTGTTAACAACTTTATCCCAATCATCTTCTTTGTATCTTAAGGAAAGTTGATCAATTGAAATTCCAGCATTGTTAACTAGGCCATATATTTCACCATATTTATCAATGATTTCTTTAATTATTTTTTTACATTGTTCTTCGTTAGTAACGTCTAATGGGAGAGCAATGGCAGTGCCATTTTTGTTTTTAATCTCAGCAATTGTATTTTCAGCATTTTGTTTTGAGCTTTCACTTACTCCAGTATAGGTAATGATGACTTTTGCTCCAAGTTCAGCAAGGGTTTGAGCAATTGCTTTACCAATGCCTCTGCTGCCTCCTGAAATTAAAATAACTTTATCTTGTAATTGTAAACAGTTTTCCATATGTATGATTCCTTAAAAATTTGTGTGTTCTTGTAGGTCTTGAGTTTTAATAAAGTTGTTGAATGAGAAATCTTCAGAATTCTTATTGTTAGGTAAGCATTTTTTAAATAAATTTGTCAGAATATTTCCAGGACCAAATTCCACCACACAATTTATTTCATTATTAATAGCAGTATTCATAGAGTTTAACCATAAAACAGGTTTGGTTATTTGCTGATAAAAATTATTTACAATTGTTTGTTGCTCTTTTAAATCTTGAAGATCACCACTTACGTTAGCAATATATGTAGAGTCATTGTTTGTAAAAGCAGTCATGTTTAAGTGCTCCAAGAAATTTTCTGCAGCAGGTTTCATAAGTGGTGAGTGAAAAGGCCCGCTTACCGCTAATTGGATTGCACGTTTAATTGGATAGTCTTTATAGTTTTCAACAATCCACTTTACACATTCTGTGTGGCCAGAAAGAACTATTTGATTTTTTGAGTTAATATTTCCTGGGTAAATAAATTTGTTATTAAAATTTTTATTACAGTTACTAATTAATTCAGGTAAAAAATTATTGAAGTCTTCATTAGGTAGGGGAATCACTGCCACCATAGAGCCAGTGCCAGCGGGAACAGCTTGTTCCATAAGTTTTCCCCTGGTTTGCACTAGTTTAGCAGTTTCACCAAGGGCAAAAGATTTAGCAGCAACTAAGGCAGAAAATTCTCCAAGAGAATGCCCGGCAAAGATATTGTTTTCTCCCAGGTTTTTTTCTGTTTCTATGGCTCTAAAAATTGCAACACTAGTGGTTAAAATTGCTGGCTGAGTTATCTCAGATTTTTTTAATGTTTCACTATCATCACCAAAACAAATTTTTGCTAAGTCTATGCCAGTAAAGTCACTTGCTTCTTCATAGGCATGTTTTGAAGTTGAGAAATTATCAAACCAAGTTTTCCCCATTCCAGGTTTTTGAGTTCCTTGGCCAGGAAATAGTAAAAGTTTTTTTTGAGCCATTATATTTAATATCTAAACAGCATTGCGCCAAAAGAAAATCCACCACCAAAAGTATCACAAAGAATTAGATCACCTTTTTTTAACAAACCTTTTTCAGTCATTTCACTCAAGCAAATTGGCATAGTAGCTGAAGAAGTATTAGCCCAGTCTTGAATGTTTACATAAGTTTTTTCCATTGGAAAGTTTAGTAGTTTAGCTACCATTTCAATTATTCTTAGATTTGCCTGGTGTGGAACAAACCATTTTATTTCTTCAAGGGAGGTGTTGGTTTTGGTTAATACTTCTTTGGCAGCTTTAACCATAGCTTTTGAAGCATTTTTAAAAACATCTTGTCCAGTCATGTGGATGCCAAGTTTGGTTTTATCAAAATCCTTACATATATATGAGTTTCTTATGCTTGGTGTTTCTGTAACAAGGCTTTCATTAGTGTCTGGCCAGGTGTGAACACAAGACCCAAGAATTTTTGAATCATCAGTAGCTGCAGAAATAACACAAGCGCCAGAGCCATCACCAAAAATTACACAGGTGGAACGATCATCCCAGTTTAATCCTCTTGAAAGAATCTCAGTGCCAACAACTAAAACATTTTTATGGTCGCCAGTGGCTATTAAAGATTTTGCCACATGACACCCTGATAACCATCCAGCACAAGCAGCAGATAAATCAAAGGAGTAGCAAGTAATGCCAAGTTTATCGCAAAGCCTAGCAGAAGCATTAGGCATATAGGTGTCGGGTGAAATAGTGCAGACTATAACTGCATCAATGTCTGAATTTTTTAGCTTGGCTCTTTTTATTGCCATATTTGCGGAATCAAGAGAAAGAGATAAGTGGTTTTCTTTATCGCTATAGTTAACAATTTTTCTTTGGTTTATTCCAGTTCGAGTTTTTATCCACTCATCACTGGTATCAACAATTTTTTCTAAATCAAAATTAGTTAATGTTTTACTTGGTTCAGCGTGGCCAAAGCTAACAATTCTGGACTGAATTAATTCCATTTCTTCTTTATAAGTCCCTGTAATCTAATTGCAAACAGCTAATTTGGTATTTTTTGCTTGATCTATGAGAAAAATTTGGTAAATTGCCGCTATGTATAAAAAAATAATAAATAGCTTATTTGTAGTCACTCTCTTTGTTTTTTCAATTAATGACCTTAATGCCATTACTTCTGTATCATCAGAAGAATTGGAAGAAACTATGAATAGTGATTATGAAACAGTAGAAGTTCAGTGCCCAACTAACAGAAGAAGTAGTACATATTGGAATATTCAAGGTTCTATTGGATTTCATGGCGGTGGTACTTACAACTATCCACAATATAGAGGAAATACTGGGTATTCAATGAGTCATTATCCTGGATATTACCACACTAGAAATCCACATTATGGACAACCTCCTGTTTATGTTCAGCCACAGGTTGTAGTTCAGCCACAGGTTGTAGTTCAGCCACAGGTTGTAGTTCAGCCACAAGTAGTAGATTTTGTTGTAAATATTGCAGTTCCTACCCCATGTGGGCGAAATTTAATTAAAGTTAGTGTTTTAAATTCAGTTTTAAATTGTAATTACAAATATAGCGGAATTGATACCATTATTAATGGTTGTCTCTATCCTGTATATACTAGAGTAAAATAATTTAATATGCATTAAGTTTAGATTTTGATATTTAAACAGGCTATGAGGTTTCTGGTGTAAGACATAATGTTTACTCTCCAATAAGATAATAAAGTTTAACTAAATTAAAATTTTATTAATTAAAAAACCCTCTATTATTAGCTATATTACTTAGCTAATAATAGAGGGTTTTTTTTTATCTTTATTTTATATTGATTTAATCGTTTAAATTTAAGTAGATTTTTTTTCTTCTTTAGTAAGGAAAATTTTCTTACCTTTGTACCAACCAGAAGGTGTTACTCTATGAGGGGGAACAAATTCTCCAGTTTCTTTGCAAACAGTCCAACCCTTTGGAGTTAGTGAATCATGTGATCTTCTTTGTTTTACTTTTGATGACGATTTTCGTTTTTTTGGAACTGGCATATTATTATCCTCTAGCAGTATCTTTTAGCAGGTTTTTAAGATTTGAAAAAGGCAAATTATGATTTTCTTTGGATTTGTCTTTATCTTCATGGTTTTTAAACTTTTTGGAGCGCTCTACAAGTGGTTCAGACAGTATAATCTGTTCTCTAATGAATTCTGCTAAATCTAAAAAATTACCGCTTAAAATCCAGTAGTTTAGATCTCCTTGGTCTTCACTTGCTTTTTTACTAGAAGCATTATGAATAATTCCTTTTATTTCAATTTTTCTTTCTGAAGTGAAAAGTTCATTAGAAATTGAGCAAATAGCTGGATAAGTTAATTTTAAACTACCTTCAATCTCAAAATTATCTGACTGGGAGATGTTTAAAATATTTAAATTTCCACTACATTTTGTTTGGCTAGCCCATTTTGCGGGCTCCATATTGGTTTTAATCTTATCGGGAGAAGAGTTTATTAATGTAGACATAATCCAAGAGTCTTGTTCATTGAAGTCTATGGATTTTGATTCTAAATTCTTAAGTTCTTTGAAACTTAGTTTCATAACAATCAGAGTTATAGCATTTAATCAAAGTTCTATCTAATAAATAATTATCTATGCAGCCTCTAGAAACGATACTTTAAAAAAGTTTCAAAATTAATTGAGTTTTCTTTAAAATCGCCGCTTTGGTAAGGGATCTTGGAAAAATCATACCAAGCCAATCCACCAACTCCTAGGTTTTCACTGGCCCAATAAGTAGCATTTGCCTCTATATAGTGATGAAATCCTTTATCAAGTAAAGTTGTGTAGCCTTTGGCGGAAATATCAAAAGCTTTTTTAAATGTATAATCTAGTTTTGCCCCAAGTGTTGGCCCATGAACGTGTTTCATAAAAAATCCAGATAAAGTATTAGAGGTTACATCATTAAAATAAAAATCGTATCCAACTAATGGGCTAACAGATAGTTTGTGAGCTTTTGAGCTTAACAAATTAAACTTATAACCAACATCAAACTTTAATCTTAATGGACTTACTTCAAGACTATCAGTTAAATCAAAAACTGAGCTGTAGGCTTCAATTGAGTGGATAAAGTTTTTGTATTCTGCTCCAATAGCAGCATGCAAGCCAAATTGATTGCCATCTATTTTTTTAGCAAATCTTGTGCTATTAAAACCTTGGGCAACAATTGCCATTCCAAATCTTAACCAATAAAGAAACTCTTTATCTTTTTTGCTAAGTTTTTTAGTAGTTTTGTTATTGTACAACGAAGCAGGGATTCGAGTTGGGTAGGATTCTACAAATTCTGGAAGTTTTTCTGGTTGGAATCCAGCTTTTTGTAATATTTTTACAATTTCATATTTAATATCTCTTTTAGGTATTTGGGTAAAAATATCTGTTTTCTTTTTTTGAAGATCATCATGAAATTTGAAGATATCATAATCATCAGCGGCAAATAATAAACTATTGCCTTTTTTAAAGTCAGTAGTACTCCCATTTTTATCAAAGCCAATTTCTACATATGATTTATTTTGATCTAAAGAGATGAAACCTTTTTCAGAATTTAAAACATCTACACTGCCTTCGTTAAGCATCACTATTGATTTAGTATCTGATTTTGCGACTGTTATAGAATTTTTATCTAAAGCAGATAGTTCAGCAGTGGTTGCGTCTCCTACTTTAACTTTAATAGTTTTATTATTTTTGGCTTGTTGTTCTTTTGATTCAATTTTCATTTTTCCAATTAATAGCTCTAGTTCGATAGATTCAGTAATTACTCCATTTTCTGAAGTTATACTTCTGTCTAAAACAACTAAAGAATTAGGTTCTATATTTACAGAAGATTTATTGGTTAGCTTTAAATTTGCCGAAGATTTAGGGCCAACAAAAATTGTATCTTTAAAGTTTACATTTGATCCATGGTTTACATCTACCCAGGAAAAATCTCCGTGATATTTTCGTTTTACATCATTTTTATATTTAAAAATATGGCCAATGATAGAATCATTCTTGGTAGAAAAATATAGCCAACCTTTTTTCTTGATGTAGCTATCTCCCCACAATATAAGGGCCAGCAAAACAAACCATATCCAAAAAAATCTTAATTTTTTTAATTTCACAATATATTATTCGGGTTAGATGCTGAGATAGTTAAAAGGTTATTTTGACATTATTGAATAATATATAATAAATTTTTGACATCATTTTTTTTCAACTTAATGACGATGGGGTTAATAAGGAAAAGATATGTTTATAAGAAAATTAAAATTCCCTATTCGTTCCAAGTTAGCTTGGCTGGTAAGTTTAGCAGTGATTCTATCTGTTTCAATTTATGGATGGTATGTTGTAAATCATTTTATTAAAGATAAAATTAAATATATCTATGACACTAATTTGTCATATACAAATACTGTGGCGAAGCAAGTATCAGTTGATCTTGATAATTTGGACCAACAAATTAATTTTTTAAAAAAATCTGTTCAAAAAGAAGACTTTGATCAAACAACAACAGAGCTGATTCATGCATTATTGGAAAACAATAAAAATATAATTAATTTCTCGCTCTATAAATATTCAAAAAACTTAGTAGATACTGAAGGTAAAAAAAATATAGTCAATTCAGTGGAAGATTTTACAGTATTTTACTCAATATCAAATAAAAGGTTTTTCAAAATGAATCAAGTTTCCATGGAAGAAGTTCAAGACTTAGGAGAGCAGCTAGTTCGAAAAGGAGTTCAGCATAGAGAAATTGCCTCTGGTGTTCAATTTACTTTTGAACCTAATCCAGAAAAAGCTTTTTTTTCATATGTGGTACCAGTTACTCATGAACTGTATAATAAAATGGTTCTACATATTAACAAAGAGTTTTTATCAAGGTCTTTCGATTTATCAAAAATACACTCTTTATTTTTAATGTTTGGTGATGAAATTTTGGCTAAAAGAGTTGTCTCAGGAGATGAAGACATTGTGGAGAATTCACACCCTGCGTTTAACTATGGAAAGAAAACAAATGTTCAACAGGCAAGTTTTGAGTATTCAGTTCCTAAGATCACAGGTGAGCAATCATATGTGGGAAGCTTTTTTAGGTTAATGACTCCATTGACATTGTATACTCAGGTTAATACAAAATATGCCTATTCTAATTTGCGCCAGATTATTTATAATACAGTTTTATTTGCTTTAATTCTTTTAATTTTATTTGTAATGGCTTCAATATTAACTTCAACAAATTTAACCAGGCCTCTTGAATCTTTAACCAAGGCAGCAGATGATTTGGCTGCAGGAAATTATGAAATCAATCCTAAAATTCATTCTCATGATGAAATAGGTGTTTTGTCTGATCACTTAATTAATCTTGGATCAAGGTTAAGTCAAAGAGAGCAAAGTTTAGAGAAGATGACAGATTTAGCAAATTACGATGGATTAACTAAGGTCTTTAACAATAGGCATTTTAAAGAGTTGTTTAAACGAGAAATGTATTCCAGCGATAGGTATAACCATTCCGTAGGTTTTTTAATAATGGATATTGATCATTTTAAAAAATTCAACGATACATATGGGCATCAGCAAGGAGACCAAGTGCTAAGAGAGTTTGCACAAATTTTGCAAAATACATCACGTGAAACAGATATTGTTGCCAGGTATGGTGGTGAAGAATTTGTAGTTATACTTCCTCAGACTGGTATAGATGGGGTAAAAATTATTGCTGATAGAATACGAAAAGCATATGAAGATCATGATATTATTAATTTAGCTGATGGCTCAATTATTAAAAGTACAGTAAGTGTTGGTTGCGCAGTTTATAAGCATAAAAACTATGGGTCTATGCAAGAAGTAATAGAACATGCGGATAAAAAACTATATGAAGCAAAGCGAGCTGGTAGAAATCAGATAGCAGCATAGTTATATTTTTTAACTTAAAAATAGGAGATTAGCGTCAGCACATTAATCTTTGGTTTTGTCGCTAAAGATAGGTACTATTATTTCTTTTCCTGCTACAATTAGTGTAACAAAAAATGATATTTCAAGAGAATTAAAAAATATACCTTTTGGGCTTACAAGGTTGGTGAATTTTTTTGTGTGAATATTTATTTTATCAATTCTAGAATTTGGAAACAATCTTAAGATTGCAAGATAAATGCTATTAATCCCAGGGGTCATTGAAAAAGGTGTAGGTATAATCCTTCCAGTTGCTTGAGATATAATTTGGCAAGATTGCCCGGTACAAGAGATTGAATCAACAATGTCTTGATATAGTAAACTACGAATTTTATCTAATTCTTCATTGGTAACTTTAATTCCAAATGAGATGTGGCCTTTATAGCCAATTCTTGCAGACTTTAAAGCTGCATCGTAGTCTCTACAGGATGTAGAGCAAATGGTATTATACATTTTATCGCCTACTCTTATTTCTGTGTGCCAGTCTCCAGGAAAGAAAATAATGGAAACTTCGTCGGTTAAAAATTCTTCTGAAGTAGCAGCAGCGTTATTTTTAATTTTTAGAATACTTTGTAGGCTTCCAAAACAATCAAAAATCTTGCTGCTGGAAATTAAGGGAAGACAGAAAACAAATACCGCTAAGATAAGTCTAATAAATATAAATTTCTTAGTTAGAGATTCCATAAAAACCAAGATGATTTTATAGTTTATTAACAATTTTGGCAATTGAAATATTTTCATTAAGCAGGTAAGTGCTTGTTAATATTTGTGATTTAGAGGGACTGTCCCCAGGCCAATAGCTGTTAACCTCAAAGGGACTGTCCCTTTTTAATTAGAAGGAATTGCTTAGAAATAAATAGACATAAATAGCTAATTTTGCTTAATTAACAAGTAATTATGGACACAAATTCTGTAGACGTTGAACTACAATTCACCCCTAATCCAAGTACTTTAAAGTATGTCGTAAACACTGAATTTATTCCAAGTGGCGCTGAAAATTATACTTCAAGAGCCCATGCCGAGGATAAGTCTCCATTAGCGATTAAGCTTTTTGAAGTAAAAGATATTGTTGGCGTAATGGTGGCCAAAAATTTTGTAACTATTACCCTTGGGTCTCAAGAAAGATTAACTGAGCTTAATGAAGAAGTTGTTGAAGTGCTGAAAAATTTTGTAGCTTCAGAAGTCCCAGCTGTTCATCCAGAACATCTTGGAGTAGCGGAAAAGCTTGATTTAAGTAAATTAGGCGATGTGGAAAAACAAATATTAAAAATACTAGATGAAGAAATTAGGCCAGCAGTAGCAGCTGATGGTGGAGATATTACTTTTCATAAATATGAAGATGGAGTATTGTTTTTACAAATGAAGGGTGCCTGTGCTGGTTGTCCTTCCTCTACCGCAACTTTAAAAATGGGCATTGAAAATAGAGTTAGAGAAGTGGTTCCTGATCTTAAAGAAGTTCTGGCAATTTAAGCTTCTATTGAAATATTATGTTCACCGGAATTATCCATAATCTTGCTAAGCTTATAAATAAGCAGAAAAATGGATCCGGGTTAGATTTTACTTTTAATGTAACTAAAGATTTTATTGAGGGAATTAAGTTAGGCGATTCAATAAGTGTTAATGGCTGCTGTTTGTCAGTTTCAAAAATAGATAAAGAGAGCTTAACTATTGAATTTCAAATTTCGCCTGAGTCTATATGTAAAACAAGTCTTGGAGATATAGAGCCAAATGATTTCGTCAACGTAGAAAAAGCGCTTTGTTTGCAAGATCGACTAGATGGACACTTAGTTACTGGCCATATTGATGGAGTGGCCGAACTTGTAACTTTTGAAGAAATAGAAAATTATTTTAAATATAGTTTTGTAGTCGATCCTAAAAGCCAAAAAGATATTGCACCATTTTTAGTTAAAAAAGGTAGCGTGTGTATTAATGGAATTAGCCTTACGGTGAACGATGTACAAGATATTGATGATAAAACTGAATTTTCAGTTATGTTGATTCCAATTACTTTAGCAAAAACTTCATTAACAAATATTGTTAAAGGAGCGAAAGTAAACATTGAGACTGATATTTTAGCTAAACATTTTATTAGGTATAAAAATTTTGGAAATGACTTTAATTTGCAAACTTCTGAAGGGCAAAACTATCATGTTTGCTAAGTTACCTGCAATTTTAACTGCTCTTAAAAATAAAGAGTTAATTATTTTGGTTGATGATGAAGGTAGGGAGAACGAAGGAGACTTGGTTTTTGCTGCTGATTTTGTTTCTAATAAAACTATAAACTTTATGATAACTTACGGCAAAGGTCTTGTTTGTGTTCCACTAGAAGAATCAGTTGCCAAAAGATTAAGTTTACCATTAATGGTGGATGATAATACTTGTCCTCATGGAACAAAATTTACAATTTCAGTTGATGCTAAACAGGGAACCAGTACAGGGATATCAGCAAGCGATAGATCAAAAACTATTAGTTTATTAGCTAGTAAAAATTCAAAATCTGGTGAGTTTATTTCTCCCGGCCATGTTTTTCCATTAATTGCCCATCCTGGCGGAGTTTTACATCGTGCTGGTCATACAGAGTCCAGCATTGAATTATGTAGACTTGCAGGACTAACTCCGGCGGCAGTAATTTGTGAGATAATTGGTGCTGATGGCGAAATGCTTAGAGGCATGGGCTTAGTTAACTTTGCTAATAAACATAGTTTAAAAATATTTAAAATAAATGATTTGGTTGAATACAAAAAAAATCTATTGTTAACAAAATCAATTAGTAAATCTGTACTAAAAACAAATCCAGTTAGGAATACAAGTTTTGAGTCTTCAAGAAGCTGAAAGCGTTACAGCGAATTTATTTTTAGGTCATGACCCTGGGAAAATTAATAACTATATTGCTAGTTTAAAAAATATCTTAATAATTAAAACTAGTTGGTATCCAGAGGTCATAGATGGATTAGAAAAAAGTGCACTAGAGTATTTAAAAAAAGTAAATATCAACAAATTTCAAACCATAGTTGCTCCTGGAGCTTATGAGCTTCCTTTGTTGTGTAGTAAATTTTCTAAGGATACTAATGTGAATTTTATAGTTGTATTAGGTTGTGTAATTAAAGGTGATACTCCACATTTTGATTTTATTTGTCAAAATGTTATAAGCAGTATTCAAGATATTCAAATTAATTCTGCTAAGGCCATTGGAATGGGAGTATTAACTACCAATAATATTCAACAAGCTACAAAGCGAGTGTCTAAAGGCTGGGAGGCAACCCAAGCTGCTTTAATTAACAGTTATGTTTTAAGTTGTTATTAATTATTCAAATATTTGCTCGTCAATTGGTTTTGCTTGGCCTTTTTTCTGAATAGAATTAATTATAAATTTTCTTTGGCTAGTGATTTGAGGGTGGAAAATTTTGGTAGAAATGTAGTTTAAATCAACAAGGCTACCAATAGGAAAATCTTCTCTGTCTTCAACTGTAGCAGTCATGATTTTGCCTTTTTGGAAAAAGCAGTGGTCAGGAACAGTGCTGCCCATGTTTTTGCCTTTTAAAATTTTTAAACTAACAACATGGGTGGCAGTGTCTTCTACTCCTGGAATAAGATTAACTTTGCCCGGGAGCATAGCAAGTCTTTTGGTGTTGATAACTTCAGTTTTAAAGTTACAAGACTCAACCACAGTAGCGTTAGTGGTAATGCTAGAAAAAAGAATAAATGAGATTGTTAAATAGATTATTTGCTTCATATATAATTAATTATCTATTAATTCATTTATAAAGAACACTATACAGCGCACAAAGATTAGAATAGATTACATAATTAGTAATGGCATCTAGGCATAAAAGTAGAGAATTGGCAGTTCAATTGAGCTACCAATGGATTATATCTCCTGAATCTTTAATGGATGAGATGGCTATTAGTAGGTTTTGGACTGAACAGGCTCTTTCTAATGACGACAATCGGCCTTTTTTTGAAAATTTAGTAACTGGCACAAAGAATAATTTATTTGATATTGATAAAATTATTGAAAAAGCGTTACAAAATTGGCGGATGGAAAGAGTTGAAAAAGTAGAATTGGCTCTATTGAGAGTTGCAGTGTTTGAACTTTGCTATAACAACGATGCTCCAGGCCCTGTGGTTATTAATGAAGCAGTAGAAATATCTAAAAAGTTTTGCTCTAAAGATTCTCCTAGATTCATCAATGGAATTTTAGACGCAATCTACTCACAAGGGAAATAAACATTTTGTTTTTGTTAGTTAAAGAAACTAATATCAAAAATCTTGTGGAAGTAGATGCTTATTGTAATGGTTTAATATCTTGGCTTAGCTTTAAAAAAGAGGCAATAAATGACAAGGAACTTTTTTGTTTTGTTGCCCCTGAAACAAAATTTAATTTAGTTCTTCTTTGGACTAGTGATCGAGGTTTGCCTTGGAAAAAATTAGAAAAAATGGGCTTAAAAAATCAAAAAATATTTTATGTTGGAAATTTTTCCTCAAGAGAGCTGAGAAGAGCTAAGGAAGTAATTGGCGAGCTCCGACCTTTTAGTCCTTCAATTTGGAATAATTAAGCTGTGACAAAAAAAAAATTATCTATTAGCGAAAGAATCAGAGAGCAAGCTCGTAAGAATTTAAAGTTTGAAAAAAGTAATAAATTTTCCCACTTATCTACACCGTCTGAAGAAGAAAATAGTGTTTTACCAAAATATTTACAGGAATGGTTAAGTGGTGAAAAAACTGGCTTTGATCCTAAAAGATATTCAGAAAATAGATTAAAAAAAACTCCATCAAAGGATGCAGTAAGAGTTTTGTTGCTGGCTCCTGAAGAAGAGCGAAGTGATCTTGAGATAAATAGACTGGTTCAAACATTAGGGATTAACAAGTCAAAAGTTATTTTTTTTAATTCCCAAGCAAAAAAAAATGCTCGGTTTTTGATACCAAAATCTGCAATTGATAAAGCAGTAGAGTTTATTGATAGGTATTTCTTTACTGCAGTAGTGGTAGATGCAGAGCTTTCACCATCGCAAATAAGAAACCTAGAAGCTGAATTTAAAAAGCCAGTGCTAGAAAGACAAGCCGTAATTTTAGCTATTTTTCAAAAACATGCCAGTAGTAAGTTAGCTAAAAGTCAGGTTGAAATTGCCCAGTTAAAATATCTCTCAGCTCGACTATCTGGGTTGTGGATGGGCCTTTCCAGGCAAAGGGGTGCGGCTGGAGGATTGGGTGGTCGTGGTCTTGGTGAAAAAAAATTAGAACTTGATAGAAGAACAATTCAAAATAGAATTCACACGTTAGAAAAAAGCTTAGTCAAAGCTGAAATTGCCAGAAAAATTCAATCTAAAGAACGCCAGTCACTTCCAAGAGTAGCTTTAGTTGGTTACACCAACGCCGGTAAGTCGTCATTAATGAGTCACTTAACTCAATATGAATCTTCGGCAAAAGATGAATTATTTCATACCTTAGATACAGTGGTAAAAACTTTTCAACCCTTAACAAGTCCTAAGATTTTAGTTAGTGATACAATTGGATTTATCAATAAATTACCTCATGATTTAATGGCAGCATTTAAAGCCACCTTAGCAGAGGCAAAAGAAAGTAGCTTAATAATACATGTTGTTGATATTTCTCATAACAATTGGTTTCAGCAATTTACTATTACAGAAAAAGTTTTGGAAGAATTAGAAATTACTGATGTAAAAAAATTATTAGTTTTAAATAAGCAGGATGTTTTTTTAGGAAAGAAAATGTTTGACCGGAGAAATATTGAGTGGAAGCTAAGAACAATTTCATCAAAATACCAGAAAAGAATTTTTACTAGTTGCACTACTGGAGAAGGAATTTCTCTATTAAAGCAAAATATTTGTGAGAATTTGTCTGCTACAATGAAACCATGGCTATTAAATAGCAAGGAGTGAAAAATGAGTGAGCAAGAAGTTAAAACAATTTTTGTATTATCAGATGGCACAGGAGAAACTGTGGAAAAATTTGTTAGAGCTGCGCTTGTACAATTTTTTGGTCAATCAATAATTTTAAGTAGATTTAAAAGAGTAAGATTAGAGAATCAAGTTAATGCAATTATCGATCAAGCTGTTAAGGATAAAGCCTTAATTGCTTTTACCATAGTGGATAAGGATTTACGGTTTTTAATAATGAAAAAAGCTCAACAAGAAGGTGTTTTAGCTGTAGATTTAATGGGGCCTTTACTAACAACTTTAACTGGTTTTTTTAAACAAGAGGTTAGTAGAACTCCTGGATTACTTCATGCAGTTAATGAAGAATATTTTAAAAGAATTGATGCCTTAGAATTCACAGTAAAACATGATGATGGTAATTTTCAAGAAAATATTCACAAAGCGGATCTTGTGCTGGTGGGAGTATCTCGTACTTCTAAAACTCCCTTGTCAATATTCCTTGCTCATAAGGGTTTTAAAGTGGCAAACTTGCCTCTTGTTTATGGGGTTGAGCCAACTAAGGATTTATATGAAATAAACCAAAGCAAAGTCATTGGCTTGGTAATTGATCCAGATGCTTTATCCAAGATTCGCAAGCAAAGAATGACAAGGCTTGGGACATCTCCTCAGGGAGAGTATTGTGATATTAATCATGTGATTAAAGAGGTTGAATGGTCTAGACAAATTTTTGATAGAAACAGGAAATGGCCTATATTTGATGTTACCAATAAAGCTTTAGAGGAAACAGCCAGTGATATTATTAGAGTTTTGGGCTTAGGTAAAAAATAAGAATGTCTTTCTGATTATAGATCAGTCAAAAAACTGCCCTAGACTAGATGTTTCAAATGATAAAATATTTACTATGAACAGATTTCTACTTTTTATTATAGTTGGTTTTTTTAGTCTTGATAATTTAGCTATTGATTTTAAAAAATTAAATAAATCTTCAGTTTCTAGCTATCAATTAAATTCACAAAAAGGAATTGAGACTCCTGTTTTGAATAGAATTTTTCCTAAGAAATCCAGAGTAGAATTTTCTCTAGGAGGAGGGTACTCTCCTTACTCAAACTATATGAGATACTCTGCAGCCTTTGGTAGCCTAACTTATCATGTTAACAATCGTCATTCAGTAGAAGGTTACTTCTCAATGGCTTTTGCAGACATTACGGATTTTACCGTGGTTGAAATTGGTAATAAAGCAATAATAAATGGGCCAAATGTTTCCTTTGAATTACCAAAGACAATGATGTTTTTAAGTTATCAATACACTCCATATTATTCTAAAATGCATATTACTGCTCGTACAGTTGCTCACTTTGATTCTTATTTTGGTATTGGAGCAGGAATGGTTGCGGGTAAGCAAAAATTTGCAATTTCCGGCACCGAAGTAGATGGTGACAGCAGAATTGGCGGGCAAATTTATGCCGTAATGAGATTTATGTTCCAAAATCGTTGGGCATTAAAGTTTGAGTTAAGAGATTTTATTCATCAAATGGAAAACCTTAAAGACATTAAGGTTGCAAATCATTTACAGCTTTCTGTTTCATTATCTGCTTTTTTTGGCGGCTTTAGATAGTCTTTAGCTAGTTAATTTTTTAACTTTTTTTTCCACTTGCTTGGATCATTGAGGATATCTCTGCCGATGGCGGCAAAATCAAAGTGATAGTTCGCAAGGCCATTATTTATAAAATCTGTAGAGGTTATCCCTCCGTAGTGGTTTTTTCATGGATCCATATTTTCTAATGTATCTTGATCCTTGTTTGAATTTCTTTAATAGCTTTTTTTGAGGTGTGAAAAAGTTCATAAGTAATCTCCATTCGTTTTGATAGACATACCTACAATTAAAATTTTCAAATTTGGGCACCTTTTTATGACATTGCCTAGGTTGAATTCATTAAACAAAGCGACGAAATATGGATTTCTTAATATCTTATTAACCAACGTTAACAAGGTGTTAGTTTTTGCCCATTTCAGCCGCTTTATTTCTGAACTGGATCGTAGCTTAACTAACTTTTAATAAAAAAAAAATTGTTAATTATATATAATGATAATATGAAGTCTTTTGGATACAATTTATTATTTACTTTTTTAATTCTAATATCATCTTGCTCTGAATATAATAATCTTAATCAATCTACTAATCAAAATTCACAAGATAATTCCTCTAATCAGGAAAACTTAAATAGTAGTATCTTAACAGCTACATCACCTAGCAATGAAGGTGCTAATCTATCTGGCTCAAATAATTCTGCATTAGCAAACAACAATGTTAATTCAACCTCTGAAAATGTAACTGATAATAATGAAAATACAGGTGAAGCAGGATACGATCAAATAAAAAATAATATAGCTCTCTCCAGCTCTAATCCGTCAATTGATGAATCCATTTCTAGTTATTTAGAGCAAGAATTATTTAATAAATTGATTGAATCAGATCCTAGTGTTGTAAAATTAAAACAAGAGCTTGAAAGCAGTTTTCAATCAAGAGCAACAAATTTATCTAAAAATTATGAATATGCCTCAAGCACATTAGTATATTTAGATAATATTTTAATTAGAGACGCACAAATTGAGGCAGCTTTACAGGCAACTAAAAAGCTAGAAAATAAATTTAAAGCAAGATCAAAGTTAAGTGCTATCGAAAACAAACAGGTTGTAGCCAATTTATTAGATTTGATAAATAAGAATCAAGAAGAACTTGAAGGACTCATGTGGAGTGGTAAGTCACTTAATAATCATCTTTTCTTCATGCATGCCCCAAAAGCTACAAGGATTTTAGGTCCACACAATAAACTTCAAAGATTAAAAATTATTTTATTTACAATAATTGGTAATAAATTTTCAGAGTATGAAAATTTATTAAATTTGCAGGAAGATTATCTATTAAATTTAGCAAAAAGTATAAATAAACAGAAAATAAATACTTTAATACCGTATTATAAAAAATCCACAACTCATCATGGTTCTTTGTACGGCGTAGTAGGCTCTGCCTATATCCATGATAATAAAATAGCTGGAGATCTTCCATCAGATTTAGCGGTTAAAGTATCAAGTTTAAAAAATGAAATAAATCAAAACAGTAGCTCTACTACATTAGATCATTTAAAAGATGATGTAAGTAGTATAAAATTAAGAATTAGTGCAGCTCAAAAAGAAAGTGCAGATACGCAAAATAATATAAGCAATGAATACACTATGAATGTTATAAATCACTCTGAAATGAGAACGCTTGGAAGCTGGAAGAATAAAGAAAAATACCCAACAATTGAAGATTACATGAAAGTTCGTTCTGAAGTTGAAGCTAGACTAGAGGCACAGTCAAAAGTACCTGCTCTTAAAGAAAAACTGAGTGCATTAAACAAAGAAATTAAATCTTTACGCGAACAATTAGAAAAATTGGCTGCACAGTATAACAGGCTTGTCAAATCAACTAGCAATACTGCTCATAAGCATAGCTTAAAAATCCAAGAACTTGGTAAAGAAATAGTTAGTAAGTTTATATATGTTAAATATTCAGAAGTAGAGAAAAAATCTATCTCCTACAAAAACTTAGACATTGAAAATCTAAACAACATCATTGACAACATAGAACATAGAGCAATTGTTCACAACGATGTAAATCCTATTGGTCTTGTAGATTATAAAAAAATACAAAAAAACTACATTGACTACGTAGCTGAAAACAGAAATATAAACACATCTGGCTATATTCTACACAGATATAGCCCAGAAGAAATAAAATATTTATTCTTATCTGGCTCTGTGCCTGAGAACACTGCCTGCAATGATGGTTATGGGGCCAGCGTAGTTACTCACGGAAAAATACCTGTTTATTTTTCAGTATTTAAACCTCAAGATCACATAAAATTCTCAGCTATGACGCCTGGAAAAACTATGAGATTTTTAGATGATAGTGAATTTTGGAACAAACACATTGCAAAATCTGTGTTATTTAATGAAAAAAATGAATCTGTTGAAAATTTAGTTTTTCACAAGTTGGGATATACTCATCATTTCCAAAGACCATTCTTGCTAGGCAGTTCAGAGTATAATAAAATTAGTCTGTTTGATAACTTGCTAAATTACAACAATATTGACAAGACAGGAAGAAATCATGACTTTCTTGTTGACTCTGATGGAATAGCTAAGCCTACAGAAATATCTTTTATTGATTTTGACAATGATCAATTCTTTGATTTTGACAAAAACGAAAGATCAATCGGAGATGTCACATGGGTAAACAAAAGAGAATCATTCTTGCTAAGATCTTCTACTTCTTCCATAATGGATCCATCAGAATTAGATGGTGATCATGATTCTGCAATAAATATGAAATCTAATTATTACTTATCTTTTTATAAAATAAATTCAAAAGGTCAATATTCAAGAATAGATAGAGTTAAATTAGCAGACAAAAAGTCTATTTCTGCAAATTTTGAAATACAGTATTCTGAAGAAAGTAAAAATGCTGTTATAAAAATTAAACACTTAATACATAAGACACCTTACCGTGGTTACGGGACTCATACTCCTTGGATAATACCAAGCTTGAATATGTATCAGAAGACAACAAATGGAGAATATGTCTACATCGATGGATTACCTCAACTTGTTGTAAATCAAAATGTTATGGATGCTTATGTAGCAATGGAAGATAGCTATTTGAAAGGATTAACTTCAAGTATTGAAGATATAAACTACAAATATAGAAATAATAAAGATAGAAATAGCATATCCATTCAGAGAAGGTTTGAGGATTATACTGTCTCTGAAATAAAAGTTACTTCTGATAGACTTCAAGTTCTACAATCTAATGACTATAATTTTTACCAAGGGATTCTATATAGTAATTCTACTGGATCTATTTTGCCCGAACATGAAAAACATTTTACAGATGTTGAAAATGAAATTAACGATATGGAAAACAGCTACAACCAACTATTGAAAAAGAATGGCTTAAAAGAAAACAGTTCTACTGAGGAAATCGAAGTAATATCTGATACATTATATGTTGAACTAATGAATAAATATTTCCCTTACTACATGAGTAAGTATGGTTACACTAAATACAGCAAAGAAAATAAAGTAAAAGTAGAAAATATAGCTAAAGACAAATATTTATTTATTGATGATCAACAGCTGTCACGTTTTGTGTATACTTGTAAATAAACATTTATAAACTAGTAGAAACATGAAAATTGTTATTCTTTATATCCAAATATATGTTTGTTCTAGGCACCAAAGTGTATGGGCGCTATTGATTTTAAAAAATTAAATAAATCTTCTTTTACCGTGGTTGAAATTGGTAATAAAGCAATAATAAATGGGCCAAATGTTTCCTTTGAATTACCAAAGACAATGATGTTTTTAAGTTATCAATACACTCCATATTATTCTAAAATGCATATTACTGCTCGTACAGTTGCTCACTTTGATTCTTATTTTGGTATTGGAGCAGGAATGGTTGCGGGTAAGCAAAAATTTGCAATTTCCGGCACCGAAGTAGATGGTGACAGCAGAATTGGCGGGCAAATTTATGCCGTAATGAGATTTATGTTCCAAAATCGTTGGGCATTAAAGTTTGAGTTAAGAGATTTTATTCATCAAATGGAAAACCTTAAAGACATTAAGGTTGCAAATCATTTACAGCTTTCTGTTTCATTATCTGCTTTTTTTGGCGGCTTTAGATAGTCTTTAGCTAGTTAATTTTTTAACTTTTTTTTCCACTTGCTTGGATCATTGAGGATATCTCTGCCGATGGCGGCAAAATCAAAGTGATAGTTCGCAAGGCCATTATTTATAAAATCTGTAGAGGTTATCCCTCCTACTGTAATTATCGGAATATTAACTTGTTTTTTTATCTCAATTGCTTCGGGTGTAAAGAATCCTTCACCAATTCTTTTATCTGGTCTGGTCCAAGTGCCAATGCCAGAAGAGATATTTAAAATATCCAATCCACATTCTTCAAAGAGCTTGGCTATTTTAATAATTTCAGTATTGGTTAATCCACCTGCTAAGAAGTCCTGTCCGGGTAATCTAGCCGAAAGTATTTTTTTTGGATATTGAAGCTTTATTGATTTTATAATTTCATTGGCAATTTTGCATCTACCAGTGATGCTCCCGCCATATTGATCATTTCTTTTGTTAGTTATTGGTGATAGCCATTGATTTAATCCATAGCCATGAGCCATATGAAGTTCCACTCCATCAAAACCTGCTCTATAAGCAATGTGTGCAGAATTTAAAAAATCTATCTTTATTTGGTTTATGTTTGCAATTGTACACGCTTGAGAGTTTGGATATTTAATTGTTGGGCTAGGAACAACTATTCCTGAAGGAGAAAGTATTTTATTTTCTTTTTCTAAGCTTGGATTACATTTTCCTCCGCCATGAGCAAGCTGGATGATTGAAGTCGATTTGTTTGATTTTATTAAAGTGTTGATTTTTTTTATGCCTTCAATCTTGTCTTCTTTATTTACTCCTAATTGATTAAAGTCACTTTTGCCATCCTCACTAACAAAGCAATATTCTACAAAGCAGATACCAGTATTGGCTTTAATTAGTTTTTGGTAATGTTTGATTGTTGCAGCAGTTACATGTCCTTGATCATCAGCAGTTTTTGAAGCCATTGGGGCAAGGGCAACTCGATTATTGGTTTTTAATTTATTTTTAAAAGTGTAAGAAGAAAGAAAATTAATACTCATTAGTTGTTTAATAAAAATACATTATCTTTAAGCTTTGGGATATAGGTATTTCTTTTAATTACTTTACTTAGAGTTTGGTTTTGTAAATATTTTTTGTCTTCAGAGCTTAATGTTTTATTCCATTGGTAGAAGAATCTATCACCAGCAGCAAGATTTTTAAATTGTAACAATATTCCTTGGTGAATTGTTTCTCCAATATTTGAGTTTTTAAATTTATCTTCAACTAACATGCCAACAAAGGAATCTACTTGGTCTATATTAGAATAAACACTTTTTAAAGAGTTAACTATATCTAAATTTGAGCTTAAATCTTCAAAGCTAGATTTTGCCTTTAAGCCAAGATCAATTCTTAATTTATTATAGTTTGGAATATTGTGATCTCTGCCTCTTTTTATATTCAATGCAGTTAAGTCTAAGCCTTTTATTGGGTTGCTTGGGTGATTGTTGACAAATAAATTATTTCTTAAATCATCTACTACATTGGAGTCTGTATCTTCCATTGGTTGAAGGCTAGCGCCTAATAGTAAATTTTCTATGATTGCTGGATTTTTGTATATAATACTTGGGTTGAAAAAATTATTTTTTAAATTTAAATAATAATCAATACTTGGATTTTTATAATTAGTGGTTAATAATTTATTTGGAATTTGGCTGTGGCCCATCCTAAAAATTAGAGTGCTAAATTCATTGAAAATAGTTGGGTTTATGTTTTGATTATAAGCTAAATTACTTAAAATGTTTTTAGAATTTAACAATGCTGGTATGTATTCTTCAAAGGTGATTTTTTGAATTATTGATATAACTATATTTCGGGCTTTTTGGTATAATTCTTCTTCAGATAAATATAGACTTTGATTTTTGATTCTATCTACTTGAAAATTATGTTCTCTTGTAAAGATAGTGTGTAGGCTAAGTAGCATGCTGTTTTCATTAACTCTTACGTCGCCAGCTAAAAATAATTCTTCTGGATTTAGTCTCAAAGGATTATCATTTTCAAGTCTTTGATGGTTGAAGTCTAATAAATCATATTTACTAGTAAATAGTTTTGCCCCATCTTTTAATGTTGCATTTCTAGTTTTATCATTTCCATAAATCATGGATCCATCAATGAAGGAGCTATTGTTATTTATTTGCTGTCTACAGTTATTATTATTTATTATGTATTCTGATCTACTAAAAGGAATTAATGGAAATAAAAGGTCAGCCTGGTTGTTGATTATTATTGGGTGGGAATCTTGCTTGTTCTTAAGTGAATGAGATATATCATGATCAATAAACTGGCCCCAATAAGGAATAAAGGTAGTTAAGGTTTTAGATTTTTTTGAAGCTTTGCTGTGAAAAACTACGTTGCTTATTTCTCTCGGAGATGGAGTTGTTCTTATTGTGTTAGAGCATTGACTATTTTTTGAAAGCCTTTGTAGTGTCGAGCCAGATTTACCCCAGTCAGTATTTGTTAAGTTATTGTTTTTTCCATCTAAGCTTCGGTATATTTTTGCTTGTATATTTAGATATGTTTTTTTTTCTAAGTTTTGGTAATTATTTCCTTTTGCACATTGAGTAAAAAAAAGTAGGAGAAATATAAAAAACGGCACTTCTATAAGTTTAAAACAATGTTAATAATCTACAATATTATTTGTCACAAAATTATTGCTATTTTCACTGGTTATTGTCAATGTTCTGCCAGTTCCTTGTCTTTTTTTTCAATTTCTTAACAAAGTAATTAAAGAAATTAGCTACAATAGTCGAGATACTTTATGATGAAAAATAATTTCTTTAACCTAAATAATAGTAATTTATTCAAAACAAATATTTGCAAGAAGACAACTATAATGATGTTGTTTAGTGCATTTTTGTTGGTAAGTTGTAGTGATAACTTTCACTATACCGCAAGCCTTGGTCCGTTCGCCACAGATGACTTGGAAGTGACAGGAATGAGTGCGCCAGTAAAAATCAATGTTGATGGTAACGATATAGACCCAGCAGGAGGATTAGATATTTCTACTGTGACAATTACAAGTAGTCCTGATTGTGGTGGAGTCGCTACAGTGGGGCCAGCAAGTAGTTTTGATATATTGTTTACTCCGCCAGTAAATTATACTGGTACTTGTACTTTTACCTATGAGATTTGTAACAGTAACGGTCAATGTGATACAGCAGATGCTGTAGTTACAGTAGTGGGTAATCCTCCAGTAGTCACAGACGATATTACTAATGCTAACTGCCCAGCTACGCCAAATTGTCCACCTCCAAATGTTAATCCACTAGTTAATGACACTGATCCAGATAATAATATTGATCCTGGCAGTATAAATATAACTTCAGGATTTTGCTCGTTAGGAAGCGCTCCTAATTATTCAATTACCTGGACTGGTCCAATGCCAATTACTGGAGTTGAGACTTGTGAATACGAAGTATGTGATTTAAGTAATGCGATAGCTTTATGTGATACAGCAACAGTGACATTTGATGGAACTTTGGATCCATCCCAGCCAGTTGCTAGTGATGATAGCGAAATTATTTCTGCCAACACTCCAGTAGTAGTTAATGTAGATAATAATGATAGTGATCCAGGAAATGATATTGATTTATCAAGTATTAATTTATTAACTACAGGAACCAATGGAAACTGTGTTGTTGGTCCTGCTCCTACATATGATATTATCTATACTTCAAATGCTAATTTTGTAGGAATGGATACTTGTGAGTATGAAATATGTGATATGACATCGCCAACGCCGCTTTGTGATTCAGCAGTATTAAGTGTAGAAGTGGTGGGAGATGTTCCAGTGGCAAATCATGACAATGCCGGAGGAGATAATAGTAGTCCAATTACTATAGCGGATGTAACAAGCAATGATACAGATACTGACCAGGGAATTGATAACACCACAGTAGTTATAGATCCTACGCAGCCGCAACCGCCAGCAACGAATGGAGTGTGTGATTACAGTGCAGCACCTGCGATAACATTTGTACCAGCAGCCGGATTTGTTGGAATAGCAACTTGCCCATATCAGGTATGTGATTTAGCAGTGCCGGTAGCAGAATGTGGTACAGCAGATGCTACTTATCATGTAAGTGCTCCAAGCACCACTGGAACTTCGCCATTTGCTAGTGATGATACTGGAACAGCGCCAATGAATACGCCGGTAAATATTCCAGTGAATGCAAATGATACTGATCCAGATGGTGATATTGATCCAAGTAGTATAACAATAACTACACAGCCACCAGCAACGGAAGGAGTCTGTAGTATTGGCCCAGCACCAGCGTATGATGTGATACTCACGCCAGCGCCAAACTTTGTGGGAACAGCAAGTTGCGGATATGAAATAAATGATTTGGCTGGTAACGGTCCTTCGCCAGCAACAGTAGAGGTAGTGGTAACCGGAGATGCACCTCAGCTAGTGAATGAATTAGCATATGTACCATCAGGTGGTAGTGTAGCAGTTGATCCACTTTTAAATGATAGTGATCCAGACAATGGTATAGATCCAAGTACATTAGCTTTAACAGGTAACCAGATACCTGATCCGATAGCAGAAGGTGTTTGTTCACTAGATGGTAGTGGAAATATTGTATTCACTGCAGTGGCAGGATTTATAGGAACAGCAGTTTGTGAATATGAAATATGCGATACTACAGTTGCAACAGCTTTATGTAATACAGGAGAGTTGACAGTGAAGGTTGCTCCTGCACCAGAAGCAATAGATGATAATGTAACAACGCCAACAGGTACTCCATTGGTAGTTGATGTAGATGGAAATGATACAGACGCAGATAATAATATAGATCCAAGTAGTATAAGTATAACAACGCAGCCGCCAGCAACAGAAGGTGTTTGCAGTGTTGGTCCAGCTCCAGGATATGATGTAACATTTACTCCAGCAACAAACTTTGTTGGAACAAGTACGTGTACATATGAAATATGTGATTTAACTTCGCCAACGCCGCTTTGTGATACAGCGGATGTTGCGGTTACAGTGACAGGTATGTCTCCAGTAGCGTTAGATGATACTACTAATGGAAGTAATTTAGGTCCTGTAACAATAACAGATGTAACAGCCAATGATACAGATGGAGATAGTAATTTAGATTCTACATCAGTAATTGTAGATCCAGCAGGAACTTTGCCAAATGCAACAACAGAAGGAGTGTGTGATTATAGTTCTCCTCCAGCAGTAACATTTACAGCAGTAAGTGGATATGTAGGAACAGCATCTTGCCCATATGAGGTTTGTGATTTAAGTACACCAACGCCGCTGTGTGATCAAGCATTAGCAAGTTTTATTATTGCAAATACTCCACCGCCTGTAGCAGTGGATGATAATGTAACAACGCCAACAGGTACTCCATTGGTAGTTGATGTAGATGGAAATGATACAGACGCAGATAATAATATAGATCCAAGTAGTATAAGTATAACAACTCAGCCGCCAGCAACAGAAGGTGTTTGCAGTGTTGGTCCAGCTCCAGGATATGATGTAACATTTACTCCAGCCACAAATTTTGTGGGAACATCAACTTGTACATATCAAATATGTGATTTAACTTCGCCAACGCCGCTTTGTGATACAGCGGATGTTGCGGTTACAGTGACAGGTATGTCTCCAGTAGCGGTAGATGATACTACTAATGGAAGTAATTTAGGTCCTGTAACAATAACAGATGTAACAGCCAATGATACAGATGGAGATAGCAATTTAGATTCTACATCAGTAATTGTAGATCCAGCTGGGACTTTGCCAAATGCAACAACAGAAGGAGTGTGTGACTATAGTGCAGCACCAGCAATAACCTTTACAGCAGTAAGTGGATATGTAGGAACAGCATCTTGCCCATATGAGGTTTGTGATTTAAGTTCGCCAACTCCGCTGTGTGATCAAGCATTAGCAAGTTTTGTTATTGCTCCTGCAGATATAACAGCACCAACATTGACTATAGAGCAAGGTGTAGCAGGTGAAAGTTGCGGAGCAAATCAGCCTGATCCAACTAGTGTTGTCCCACTTTGCTATGATGTAATTTTTAGTGAAGATATGGATCTTACTACTATTGTTGCCTCAGATTTTACTCTTGGAGGAACTGCAGTATGGACAGGAACTCCTGCTCTTACTTTAACTTGGGATACAGGTCCTGATGGAATGAAAAAATTAAAAGTAGAAGTAAATGGCACAGTTTCTACAGATGGTACAGTGATTTTATCTATGGCTGCAGGAATGGGAGATGATCTTGCTGGAAACAATAATGTAGCTAGCACAAGTGTTGATAATGTAATTACTTTTGACTCCACAATTTGTGTTGATGTTGGACCAACGTACAGGATTTCTACAAATAGCTCTGGTGATGAACATGATAATGCTTCAGAGCTTTTAGTGGTTTCTGCTGCAGATACCGGAGGCATATCTGATGATGGTGTTTATGTAGTATTTAATTCCAGAGCTACTAATTTAGTACCAAATGATCTTAATGGCGAAAGAGACTTGTTTTTAAAAAATAGAGTTACTGGAGTAGTCACTAGAATTAGTGAAAAACTTGGTGGTGGTGATGCAAGTTATAGTGCCAGTCCTCCATTGAATGATAACTCTGTTTTAAACTCTGTGCTTACTCCAGATGGAAACTTTGTTATTTATGATTCTTGGAAAGGAGATATTGTTGCTGGTGATGCCAATGGAACTAGTGATGTGTTTATTTATGATAGGGTAGCAGGCACTAACACTTTACTAAGTAAAAACAGTTTGGGTGTGCCAGGCGCAGGTCCATCCTTGCGGCCTTCTATTTCAAGAGATGGAAGACACGTAGTTTTTAATTCTGGTGATATTAATTTAGACTCATCCTATTCAGGGCCAGTGCCACCTCCACCTGGAGTTTCAACTGGGTCAGATTATGTTTATTATTTAGATAGAAATACCGGAGTACTTTCTGCAGTTACTGATGCTGCTGGAGTCATTTTAACCTCTTCTTATTCTTTTATATCTGATGATGGTAATTACTTGTTTTATCATGGTGAATGCTCTACAACCTTTAGTCAAGCCTGCTTGTTGGATATGAATACTAAAGCGGTAACAGTGATGTCAAAAGACAGTCTGGGAAATCACGCAGATGGAAGTGTTAGTGGTTATTACTTAGGGGGTAACTCTTTTTATACGGCAGGTTATAAGTTTAGTGCTGATAATAATTTGATTGTTTTTACTCACTCTGCTCCAAATCTCGTAGGTTCTACTACTAATAATAGAGTACAGGTCTATTTATATGATTCTATGGCAGACGCAATTACTTTATTGTCTAAGGATACTTCTGGAAATGCTATTGTTGGTGGTGGTCATAGTAGTGGTAATGCAAGCATTACTGCTGATGGAAAATATGTAACTTTTCAAAGCTCATCAGCTGACATTGCTGCGTCGGATACTAATTTTTATAGAGATGTTTTTAGATATGAAGTAGCGACAGGAAATAATGAACAAGTTAGTTTAAACTCTGATGGAACACCTATTAGTGGTTTATCAGGTTCTTTTCTCGGTGGCCATAGTGCTGGTCCTGTGATTTCTTCTAATGGTGAGTATGTTAGTTTTATAACGAGAGGAACTAGCTATGTTTGTTCGGATACTAATAATATATTTGATGTAGTTGTGAGAGAATTAACTCCTTAATTAGGAATGAAATTTTAAATAAGTGGGGACGATATACTTTTTGTTGTAACGTTAATTAAGTATCAGAAACATCATTCTGCACTATCTAATGTGTTTATTTATATACTAGTCAGATATTAAGTTATGGACTAAGGTTTTGATGTGTTTGATGCAATTCAAAAAAGATTAAGCGGTGCTCTTGCTAAGGTGAGAGGGCGTTCAACAATTTCTGAAGATGATATTTCAGAAGTACTTAAAGAAATACGAACTGGGCTCCTAGAGGGTGATGTTCATTTTAAAGTAGTTAAAGATTTCTTGGCTAGAATTAAAGAACGATGCTTAAGAGAAGAAGTTATAAAAAGCTTAAGTCCGGAGGAGCAGATTCTAAAGGTTCTTAATGATGAATTAACCACAATTTTAGGTGGTCAAAGTCGAGAGCTAAATTTTGAAGAAAAAACTCCTAACGTTATTTTAATGTGTGGTCTTCAAGGGTCAGGAAAAACTACAACTACTGTTAAACTTGCTAACTTAATAAAAAATGATCTTAAAAAAAGAGTGGCTGTTGTTAGTGTAGATGTTTATCGTCCTGCTGCAATGGAGCAGCTTAAGCAATTATCTGGGAATATAGAAGTAGATTTCCTTCCTTGTGACCATAATGACAAGCCAGTTGCAATAGCCAAAAATGCTTTGGAGATAGCTAAAAAAGAAAACTTTGATGTATTAATTGTTGATACAGCTGGAAGATTACAGATTGATGATCAGCTTATGGACGAGCTTGCCGATGTTGCTAAAGTCGTAAACCCTTCTGAGACTTTATTAGTCATTGACACGATGATGGGGCAGCAAGCAGTGGATGTTGCCGATGGCTTCGATCGAAAAATTGGAATTACCGGATCTGTACTGTCAAAGCTTGATGGTGATTCAAGAGGTGGTGCTGCATTATCGTTGGTTTCGGTTACTGGTAAGCCAATTAAGTTTATAGGTACTGGTGAGCGTCCAGATGATTTTGAAGTATTCCACCCAGACAGAATGGCATCAAGAATTCTTGATATGGGTGATGTTCTTTCCTTGATTGAAAAAGCCGAAAAAGCTTTTACAGAAGAAGAGGCTCAAGAAGCTCTAGAGAAAATTCAAAATGATTCTTTTTCGTTAGTAGACTTCCAAAAACAAATGAAAATGGTTAACAAAATGGGTTCACTTTCTTCTTTATTTAAAATGTTGCCTGGTATGGCGTCTTTTAAAGATCAATTAAATAGTGTTGATACAGACTCAGAGCTAACCAGAATTAATTCAATGATAAATTCAATGACATTAGAGGAGAGAAGCAATCCTGATGTTTTAAATGGTTCTAGGCGTTCAAGAATAGCTTTAGGTTGTGGAAGAAGTGTTACTGAGCTTAATCAATTTTTGAAAAGATTTTTTGATACTAGAAAAATGATGAAAAAAATGGGCAAGATGGGCGGAATGATGAAGGGCATGATGGGCGATGGTTCATCTGCTGGAGGAGCTAATGCGGCCCCTTTTGGCAAAAAGCGTCGCGGCAAGGGCTTTGGTCGTAAATTTTAAAGTTGATTCCCAGTGAAATCCAAGGCATAAAAGGTAGATCGTATGGTAGTTATAAGATTAGCTAGAAATGGCAAGAAAAAAGATCCTATTTATAAAGTTATGGTTTCAAATAAGGACCATGCTGCAACTGGAAGATTTATTGAAAAGTTAGGTGTATATAATCCTAAAAAAGCTCACGAAGGTGGCTTTACTTTTGATAAAGAAAGATATGCTTTTTGGTTGAAGCAAGGAGCTGTTCCAAGTCAAACAGTTTCTAGTCTAGTTAAAAAACTTGAAAAAGGTGTTTTTGATAAGCCTAAAGTTGTTAAGGCTAAAAAAAGTAAAGAAGACCCTAAAAAAGCAGCAGCTGAAAAAACTGAGGATGCTGTAAAAAAAGAAGCAGCACCAAAGGCAGAAGCGCCAAAAGCGGATGCAAAAGAAGCTGTAAAAAAAGAAGTAGCACCAAAGGTAGAAGCTAAAGATGCTGTAAAAAAAGAAGCAGCACCAAAGGTAGAAGCTAAAGATGCTGTAAAAAAAGAAGCTGCTCCAAAAGCAGACACTAAAGACGCTGCGAAAAAAAATAAAAAATAATTATTTCTACTAGCAAAAATAAATATATAAAAATTGCTAAAGTAGGCAAGCAAATAGGTTTGCCTAAGGATGGGCTAATAACTTTTAAAGTTTTATTACTAGACTCTTCTGAACAAATTTTTAAAAATACTGACAAGGTGCTTTTAAGCAAAAAAGATTTTACTGATCCTGTTATTGAAACTTCAATTAGTGATTTTAATGAAGTTAGTTTTCATAAACCTCAAAAAATTAAAGCTATAATCAAAGGAAATACAAAATATATTAAATTACAATTTGATGTAGATTCAGCTCCTAAGGTTCATGATTTCTTATTTTTAGATAGAGCCTTATTGGCAGAGGCTAAAGAAGATGAATTTTATTTTATCGACCTGGTTGGTTGCTCAGTGGTGGATTCTATAGACGAAAAATTAGCTAAAAAATTTGGTAAAGTAATTGAAGTGATTTCTGTTGGCTCGCAACACAACATGGTTGTTGAAAAAGCTGATGTTGATTATGAAATTCCCACCTCATGGATCGAATGGGCAGATACTGATTTGAAAAATAAAATTGTAGTTGTTCCTGAAGTGAATCAGTTATTCGAGTTAACTTATGATCAAAATTAATGTTCTTACTTTGTTTCCAGAAGCAGTTTCTGCTGTTTTAAATTCTTCAATTTTAAGAATTGCTCAAGTAAAGAATATTTGCCAAATTAATGTAGTAGATTTAAAGCAAAAAGTAGCCGGCAAATATCAATCATTGGATGATTCCCCCTATGGTGGTGGAGTAGGGATGTTGCTAAAATACGATTTATTCGATGAATTGTTAACGAATCTTAAAAATATGAGTGAAAACAAAAATTTAAAAGTTTTTTATCCTTCGCCAAGAGGTGCTTCATTAGATAATTTTTTATTATCAAAAACTGTTACTTGGTTAAATAAATGTGTTGAGAGCGATAAAAAAAGTATAAATGAAAATCAAGTTAGCGCCAACATTGCAGTCATTTGTGGTAGATATGAAGGCATTGATCAAAGGTTAATTGATAAGTGGGTTGATATAGAGTTTTCAGTTGGTGATTTTGTTTTAAGTGGTGGCGAAATCCCAGCCATGGCTTTAGTAGATGGAATTGTTAGATTATTGCCTGGAGTTCTTGGGGACAGTCACTCAGCTGTTGAAGATAGCTTCCAAAATGGATTACTTGAATATCCTCAATTTACTAGGTCTTCAGTCCTAAGTCCCGAATCAGTTCCCCATGTGCTAAGGTCAGGAAATCACTCTTTAATTAAAAGATGGAAAATGCGTCAAAGTATTCTAATTACCTATTGCTATAGGCCCGATTTAATAGCGTCTCATACTGGGGAAGGGCTAGAGGATTGGGCCCAAGAGCTATTAAACTCTTTAAAGGCTAGATTAGTTAATAGTCCTTCTTGACCAAAGCGCTAGTTTTTAATAGAACATTGTGAGTCATGAGTATATTAAACCCAACCCTTAATAAAGGAAAAGAAAAACCTATTTTTGCTAAGCTTAATGCGCTTAAGCTGCGTAGTGAAGTACCTGTTTTTAAAGCTGGTGATAAGGTTGTGGTTAAATCTAAAATCAAAGAAGGAACTAAGGAAAGAGTTCAAGCCTTTGAAGGTATTGTTCTTGCTCGAAAAGGTGCAGGGATTGGCGAAGGTTTCACAGTTAGAAGAATGTCTGCCGGTGGAGTTGGTGTTGAAAGAGTTTTTCCTCTTCATTGTCCAACCATCGTTTCTATTGAAGTTAAAGTAGTTGGTTTTGTTCGTAGAGCAAAAATTAATTACCTTCGTGGTTTAGTTGGTAAAAAAGCTAAGATTAAAGATAGAAATCTTAAATTAACTGAAGCTGGAGCAATTAATCCAAAAGCTAAAGCAAAAAAATCTAAGAGAATGAAAAAAGCTCCTGCTAAGAAATAATTTTTTAAATTTTCATAAATAAAAAGTATTACTAAAAGTTTAACTACATTATCAGATAAAATTGTTACCAACGAATTGATCTGTGATTTTGATGTATTGGTTGGAATTGATGAAGTAGGCAGAGGCTGTCTTGCTGGACCAGTTAATAGTGGTTTATTTTATTATGATTTAAATTGCTCAGCAAAGTTAAACAAACTTTTTGAAGAACATATAATTACAGACTCAAAAAAGATCTCTTTTAAAAAAAGACAAGCTATTTATCAACTTTTACAATCAAACTCCATTAACAACTCTTATGGTTTTTTTACTGGTGTTTCAACAGTTGAGGAAATTGATAAGATAAATATTCTACAGGCATCTTTTTTAGCAATGGAAAGAGCGTGGCAAGATTTTTATAAGCAATATATTGGAAAAAAAGTAGTAGTTTTAGTTGATGGTTCAAATGTTCCAGTTTTTTTAAAAAATTTACAAAACGTTAGTTGTTTTAATATAATTAAAGGTGATCAAAAAAGTTTTGCTATTGCTTTATCTTCAATTGTGGCTAAGCAAACCAGGGATCATTTAATGATAAAGTTAAATGAGCAGTTTCCTGGGTTTCAGTGGCACACAAATATGGGATACGGTACAAAAAAACATATAGAGGCTATAAATAAAATTGGCATTAATAATTGGCATAGGAAATCCTTTGAGCCAATTAAAAGCATGACTATTAAATTAATTAACCAAAGCAACGAAACATATAATTTTTAGTATGTAATTAGCCAATGTTAACAAGGTGTTAGAGTTTAACTGTTTCAACCACTTATATTGTGAAGTGTCGTTGATGCTTAATATTTCAATTTAATCTTTGTGTTTTAACAATTATATTAAGAGTGTGTGTAACGATAAAGATGAAAATGAATTAAGCTTTAAGGAAAAGCAAAAACTTTATCGTAAAGAACAATATAAAAAAGCTAAAGAACGTTTTAAAAACTCTGACTTTGCTAAAGAGTTAAAAGAAAAAAAACGACTTTATAGAAAGTTAGCCTACCAAAAGGCTAAAAATTACAGACTCAAAAGTAAGTTAAAGATTAATGAGCCAAGTGATGATAGAAAAATTCAATGTAATACAGATGATACTATTTCAGCAGTGCCAGTTAAAAAGCAAATTGTTCTGATTTCCAGTATAGAAGAAAAAGATGTACAACAAAATACAGGTAGATCTAAGCCTAAGTTAAAAATTGTGTAAATTTACATAATCTTAATCTGTATTTTACCTAAAATAAACTAAGGAACAGAGTGATTTTGGTACGATAGGAGTATATGAATTTTGTACGTATGTGGTTTCACGTGGTTTCAAGGATGAAGAGCAGTTTAGGATTAATTGCGCTACTGACTTTTTTAATATCTTGTGGTCATTCTGAAGGAGATAGGTTTGGCCCGGGATTGGCAACTCAAATTGCTAGTCCATTAAATTATAGTTTAACTCAAATTATTTCTAACCAAGCTAATCCAAATTTGGATGTTTTTTTTACTGCCAATCAACAATTTATTAATTCAGACATAGTACAACTTGTTAGCGGAAGTTGTCCTGGTGGTTCAGTGCTTGGTACATTTACAGGTAGTCCATCTGGAACAATAACAAATATTCCTGTTACTGGAACACTAGTTCCAAACGTGGTTACAAAAATATATTCTTTAGTAAATGATAATGGAGATGTTTATTGTAGTAGCAATTACATCGAATATATCTACGATACAATTCCCCCTTCAATTCCTCAAATTTCACTTTCAAGCCCAGCGGTTTCACCAAATACAAGTAATGCACCAATTTTTCAATTAAACGCTCAAGGTGGAGTGTTTGATGTAAATGATACTTTAAGTTTACATTTAAATAGTTCTTGTAGCGACTCACCACTAGATACTTTAACTTTAACCAGTACAACTTCTGTGGCAAATTTACAAGCCATCGGTGTGCCCCATGCAGTTGCTCAAACATATTATGCATTAGCTACTGATCCAGCAGGTAATACAAGTTGTTCACAAATTGCCTCAATTAATCAAAGTGCAAATTATCAATTCTTTATTAGTGGCGGTGGTGGCGGCGGCCCAGGTACACCTCCTCCAGTAAGTAATATAACTTTAATAAATCCAAGCAGTAGCCCAGGAAATACTGGTACACCAACTGTAAGAGTTGCGTTGCCTAGTGGGTTTAATTATCTGGCCGGAGATATTGTAAAAATATATAACGGAGCTTGTCCTGGAGGGACAGTGATAACTACCACAACAAGTCCAGGTAGTGGTCAGTTTGTAGATTTAGTTTTATCGCCAGCACTTGCTGCCAACATTG